>Ga0114932_10002602_pt1 | contig 18833 bp, 15 predicted proteins | sample 2SBtaG_2_FD_87286 | JGI IMG/M metagenome (GOLD analysis project Ga0114932, IMG submission 87286) | Deep subsurface microbial communities from Kolumbo volcano to uncover new lineages of life (NeLLi) - 2SBTROV12_ACTIVE470 metaG | ecosystem: Environmental > Aquatic > Marine > Volcanic ... | reverse complement strand
GCCCAACGGGGTTGGCGCTCAGCGGCGCCGCGCCAGCGGCGTCCGATGCAGCGCCTGGTTGGCCACCGACGCCAGCGATCTGGCAGTGCGCCAGAGTACCGCCGAGGCGAAAGCGCCAAGCCTCTCGGGGCCTTGACCGCGCCAGCCTCGACCGACCCCGGCTTCGAGATTGAACGCACGTGACGTCGGGCACCAGCGCCAACAGCGACCGGCGATACCAGCGCGGCTGGCCTGGGAAACGTGCGGCCGACGCGCGGCGTGCCGCACGCCTGAGATGAGACGGCGAGTGAGCTAGCCACTTCGCGCTCAGGGCATGCAACCCGTTCTCTTCGATGACGAGAACCGCGAGCCGGCCAACGCGTCGCGCCTTCGCGTAGCGACCTGCAACTGTGCTGTTCGGGAATCAGCAAGCGGCGCCCTCGCGTGGCCAACTACTGCTTGAACAACTTGGCATCAATTGGACAGGTCTGTGTAGCGCGCCGTCACCGGGGCCGATGCTCACCCCTGCTTGCGATCTGGTCATCGGCCCATCCTCCTGCGTTCGCCCCACCGTACGCGCGTTTCCGGGCCTGGGCAAGGTCGGCGGCGGACTGATAGGCGGACCTGTCGAGTTGGCTGAATCGCCTCCCGACGCGTTCAATCCTCGCCTCGTTCGTTGTTCACCACATTCTCGCCGGACTGCCCGCCGCGCTCTGCCAATCGCCCCCCCACTCAATCATCCATCGAAGGCCGACCCCGTCCCTTCTTGATGTCCTTTCGTTGCTTCTTGGCCTTCAACCTTCTCCGCTGACTCCCTCGTGTCGGCTTCGTGGCCCGGCGCTTCTTTGGCACCTTCAGCCCCTCGCGCACCATCTCACCCAGGCGCACTCTCGCGGCGGCGCGATTGGCCAGCTGGCTGCGATCACCATCCGCGGCCACCACCAGCTCGCCCTCCTTGGTCAGGCGTGAGGCCAGCTTGTTCAGCAACCGCTCGCGCTGGTGATCACTCAGCACTGTGCTGTCTCGCACCGACCAGCGCAGCACGACTTTCGTAGAGAGCTTGTTCACGTGCTGGCCTCCCGGCCCTCCCGCCCGGGCCACGGACACGGACAGCTCGGCCCCGGGGATGACCAGGCCTGGTCGCACGGTCAGGTCCTCAGCGGCCATGGCCTACACTCCGCGCGGCGAGCAACGCGAACGCCGGCAGCCAGTGCAGCACCAACCTGTGCAAGCTCGTGTGCATGTGCCGTCCCACGTGCATGGTTGTCGACAGGTAGACCAGGGCGAGAAAAGCCAGGCAGCCCAGCACCAAGAGCATCCCGAAGCCCCAGCGCGGCCGACCCAGGCAGGCACAGGCCAGGATGGCCAGGGGCGCCAGGCCCAGAGCGCTGGTGTCGATCAGCAATCCACCCAGGGCAGCCACCACGGGCACGGCTCGGCCCCAGAGCACTCCACCCCGCAGCAGCAAACCGGGGTCGCTGATCATGGGGTCGGACGGCGCCAGACTCGCCAGCCAGATCGAGGGGATGGCCAGCAGCCCCACCAGCCCCAGCAAGCGCACCATGGGCGCCCCCCGCTGCGGCCCGGCCAGCAGCCAGGCGCAGACCACGATGGCCAGCTCGACCGAACCCTCCAGCTTGGTGGACACCAGGGCGGCGCCGGCCAGCCCGGCCAGGACCGCGTCGCCTCCTTGAGACGCGCTCCCACCGGAGTCTCCCCCGCGACCAGCACCACGTCGCAGCCGGTCCACCGTGTCCACGAGCAGGAGCAAGAAGAGCGCGTCGGCGCCGTCCACGTATCCGCCGGCACCGAGCGACTCGCGGACTTCGGGGATCACCAGCGCAGGCATGGCCAGCATGGCCGCCGCCAGCCACCGTCCGTGGCGTCCCTCGGCGGAGAGCAGGGTCACCAGCAGTCCCAGCAAGGCCAGGCCCAACCCGTGCAGCACCAGCTTGGCCCCGGTGCTGGCGTCGGCGGGCGAGTGGGCGAACGCGGGCGCCATGAGCACGGGCGCCAGCAGCGGGTAGCCCCGGTGAAAGCCCAGCCGGGTCTCGTCGGCGATGGAGGGCGCGGTGAGGGCCGAGTGGTGCGCCAGGTCGCGGGCCTTGGGCGCCCAGAACTTGCTGCCGTCCCCGGAGAAGGGCAGGCCCACGGCCACCACCGTGCTGACCACGACCACCACGGCCAGCCAGGCGGTGAGGGGCAGGCCGGGGGATTCGGTGGGGGCGTCGGTCACTAGGCCAACATCGGAGCCAACGTCGGTGCCAACGTCGGAGCCAACATCGGAGCCAACGTCGGTGCCAACGTCGGTGCCAGTGGCTTCGCCAGCACCCGTAGCTGCACGTGAACCCGCAGCAGACCCGCCCCCCAGCGGCGCCCAACGAAACGCCGACAGCGAGACGACGGCCAGCGCGACCATCACCCCCAGGCCAGCGGGGACGCCCGCCAGGGACAGAGTCAGCTGCACCAGTCCCGTGATCGCCGCGCCCAGGGTCAGCGCGAGGGAGAGTCGGCCGATACGCCCGCCGCCAGAGACGTGGCGCCCCCAGCGCCTGGCCGGCCAGGCACCGGTGGCCGCCAGCAACAGCAGCACGGCGAAGCCCACGGCGAGGCTCACAGCTCGACCCTCACCAACGCCTCGCGCCCGTCAGCCAGCGCATCCAGATCCACCAACCACCGGCCCGGCGCCTCTCGCCCCAACATCAGCCCGCTGGCCAGCTCCCCCAACTCGGCCAGATCGGCCCCCGGCGGCAACGGCATCACCAGCGGATGCACCGGCCGGGGAGACAGCGCCCAGCCCACCCGGCTCAGCAGAAAGTCGTTCGTCCCCACCACGATCACGGCGTGGTCGTCGGGGATGCGTTCGCGCCACTCTCGCACCGTGCCCTCAAGGGGGCCCACGTAGGCGGCCAGGCTGTCGTCCGAGAGGGTCCAGCGGTTCAGCTCGGCCAGGCTGGCGACCTCGGACAAGCTCGACGCCATGGCCGCGGCGCTGCCCGCCACGGCACCCACGGCCAAGACGCGCAGGGCCGCTCCACGACCCTCGACCCACTCACGGCGCCCCACGGCCAGGGCCACGGCCACCGCTGCCAGGCCCGCCGCCAGGCCCAGCGCCAGGCCGAAGAGATCGGCGCGACGGTCTGCGGCGAAGTCGTCGGCCACCCGCTCGATGGCCTGGGCGTCGGGCTCTCGGGGGCCGGGATGCTCCTGGGCCCAGCGCTCCAGCCAGGGCGCCCGCACCTGCTCCAGATCGTGCAGCTGCACCGCGGCCCAGCCGAATGCCGTGGCCAACAACAGGGCCAACAACAGGGCCACCGGCGGCGCCAACTTCCGGGCCAGCGCGCTGCCGACCGGCCGCCGGCCCACCTAGCGCGACTCCTGAGTGACGGCGGCGGGCGAGGCGCCCAGGGCGATCTCCAGGGAGTCCCCCACCGTGGTCACGGACAGCTGGCCCGCGTCGAACAACAGCTCCAACCACGGCCCCGTGTCGGGCGTGTCGAGCTCTCGCAGGGCACGGGCCGTGTCGAGCAGATCTTCGACCGCCAGGGGATCTTCGTCGCCGGTGCCGATCACGAGCAGGTCGTCCAGCGACCACGTCGACAGGGGCAGCTCGTTGTCTGGGTCGAGCACCCGCCTCTCGCTCGCTGCGCTGCCGTCCCTGCCAGCGCCGCCGGCGCCGACATCGCGGCCCTCGCCGTCTGCGCCCTCTGCGCCGCCAGCATTGCCAGCCCGGTGCTGCCCACCTTCGACCGCATCCAGCAGCGGGCGGAACCAGGCCAGCAGAGCGCTGGTGTTCAGCCGCTCCCCCGGCTGCAGGGTGGCGACGGCCAGGGGCTCGCCGTCGCTCTCACCCACCATGAGCAGCCCGTCCCAGGGGGAGAGCAGCTCGGCGAGGTCATCCAGGCGCTCAGCGCTGGCCTCGCCCGGGCCATGCACCACCTCGATCAGCGGGCGCAGCCAGGCAGCCAGGGCCCGGGGGAAGTCGTCCGGGTCTGCGCTGAGCATGGCCCGCTGGCCACTCGGCCCCTGGGCGGGGACGGGCCGCAGGGAGTCGAGCAGCGCAGACAACGCCGACGGCTCGCTCCAGCGCTGGCGATAGACCAGCCCCATCTGCCCCAGACCTGAGGCGGGGTCGGGGGTTGCCGTCTCGTCGAAGCTGGACCCTTCATCAGTGGTCGCTCCTGGGCCTCGGTCGAAGAGCTCGGCGGCCAGGTTCCATCCGTCGGCCTGCAGCTGGAAGGCGCCGATGGAGTCCACCGCCAGCATCTCGATCATGGCCAGCACCGTGGGGCCGTCCACGGGCAGTTCGCCCAGGGGTCCGTCGCCACCTCCGCCGCCGCGCTCCCTGAGCATGCGCCCCAGGGTGCCCACCGGCCCCGCGTCGGGATCTCCGGAGAGCAGGGCCTGCAGCTGGCGCGAAGACTGCTGAAACTCCTCGTAGTAGGTCAGCCGGATGCGCTCCATGTCGACGGACAGCACCACCGACGAGCCGGGGTTCGCTGTCGGAGCGGACGCGCTCTCAAGGCCACCGCTCTCCAGACCGTCCAGGGGCAGCTCGTCGAGCAGCTTGCCCACCACGAAGGCGGCCTCGAACGACGGCACGATCAGCGCCTGTCCCTCGCGAAAGGACAGCTCCCATGTGCTCGACGCGGCGACCGGCTGACCGATGGCGGCCATCATCTCGGTCAGGCTGCCGGTGTTCGTCATGGCCCGGACCGCCCGTATGGCGTTGATCAGCTCGCTGTCCGCGGGCAGGGTGAACACGAAGCGCTTGTCGTCCGTGAACTCGATGCCGGGGCACGCCGCCAGCGAGTCGCGCAGGGCGTCGGGATCGGCCACGGGCAGGGCCAACCCCAGGGGACCGCCCATGACCGAGCTGTCCAGGAAGGCCACCACGCCCTGGCGCTCACCGGCCAGGCCCGCGGGCTGCCAGCCGAGCTGGTTCTCGAAGAACGTGGGCAGACGCAGGGAGTCCGGCGCACCGGCGACGTAGGCCAGCACGGTGTCGACGGGGGATCCCACGGGCCAGCCACCCTGGGCGGTGTCCGGGTCGGCAGACTCGCCACCGCAGCCGAGCAAGAGGACCGAGGTCAGCAGCAACGCCAGACGCGAGATCAGCCGCGGCCTCAGCCGCCGACGAGGGTGGCCAGGCGCCAGATCAGCGCGGCGAGGCGGGCGCGGTGCCCCGAGCGATCCTATGATGGGCGTGAACACCTGGGCATGGTACCCACGACAGCGACCCCACCGGGCCCGAGATGACGAGACGAATCGATGGCGAGGGGCGGGAGGCGCTGCGGCGGCTGTTCGCTGAGCAGGGTTTCGCCGCCGTGGGCTTCACCCATGCGGGGCCCGTGGTCGACCGGGTCACGCCCTGGGTCGCGGCGGGTCAGCACGCCTCGATGGACTACATGGCCCGGGATCCCGAGCTTCGCGCCGACCCCACCTTCATGCTGCCCGAGGCCCGCTCGGTGATCTGCGTGGCCGCCGCCTATCCCCCCGGCGACGGCATGGGGCACGTGGCCGCCTACGCCCGGGGCGAGGACTACCACCGCACCATGAAGGCCGCCCTGCGCCGGGCCATCGCCGCGCTGCCGGATTTGCTGGGCCACGAGCCCGCCACCCGGGTCTGCGTGGACACGGCGCCCCTGGCCGAGCGCTCCCTCGCCGCCCGGGCAGGCCTGGGCTGGATCGGCCGCAACACCCTGCTGTTCAACGAGCGCATCGGCCCCTGGATGATGCTGGGCGAAGTCCTCACCGATCTGGACATCGAGCCCGACCAGCCCGCGCAAGATCACTGCGGCACCTGCACCGCCTGCATCGAGGCCTGCCCCACCGCCGCCCTCGACGGGGAGCGAAACCTCGACGCCCGGGCCTGCCTCTCCTACTGGACCATCGAGCACCGGGGCGACGTCCCGGACGAGTGGGCCCTCGCAGCTGACCACCGGGTCTTCGGATGCGACGACTGCCTGGCGGCCTGCCCGTACCCGCGCCAGGCGGCGCCGCTCGCCTCAACCGGCCCCTATGAGCCCCGCCCCGATCTGGTCTCGCCGACTCTCGACGAGCTGGAGGCCCGCGCCACCGAGTCGTTCCGCAAGCACTTCTCCACCACGCCCATCGAACGGGCTCGCCGCCGGGGACTGCTGCGCAACATCGCCATGGCGCGGGAGCAACGCCAGCGGGCAGGGGGCGACGGCGCGGCTGGCAAGCGGCCAGAAGACGACCAACGATCGGACGCGAACTGATCAGCCACGGGCCGGGGGCAGCTGGGCCCCAGGCCGACGGGCCGAGCGGCGAACCCACAGAGTCACCGTGAAGCCCTCGTCGGGGGCGCGGCGAGGACGGCCTGCGGTGTAGACTGTGCGCTCTCCCCCCAGACCCATCCCCCAGCACCGGCCCGCAGATCTCACTTGCGGACACCTCGACATGAAGATCTTTGACCCGCACATCCACATGTACTCCCGCAACACCCGCGACTACGCCGAGATGGCGGCCGCTGGCATCCGCTCGATCATCGAGCCCGGGGGCTTCTGGCTGGGCCACGCCCGCAAGCACCCCGAGACCTGCCTTGAATACTTCGATCACCTGCTGGCGTTTGAGCACACCCGGGCGGCGAAGGCTGGCATCCAGTACCACTGCACGTTCGCGCTGAACCCGAAAGAGGCTCACACGCCGGCGGTGCGCGAGGGCGTCATGGCGGCGCTGCCGGAGTACCTGGCCAATCCCATGTGCTGCGCCCTCGGCGAAGTGGGCTACGACGTCATCGACGACCTCGAAGAGCAGGTCGTGCTCGAGCAGCTCGAGATGGCCAAGCAGATGAACCTGCCCGTGCTGGTGCACACGCCCCACGTCGACAAGCTCGAAGGCACGCAGAAGCTCATCGACAACTGTCGCGATGTGGGCCTCGATTCCGAGATGGTAGAGATCGATCACTGCACCGAAGAGACCGTGCAGATGGTGGTCGACTCGGGCTACTGGGCGGGCTTCACCATCTACCCGGTGACCAAGCTCTCCCCCGAGCGGGCCGTGCAGATCTTCAAGCAGTTCGGCACCGAGCGCATGCTGGTGAACAGCTCCGCCGACTGGGGACCGTCTGACCCGCTCTCCGTGCCCAAGCTCGCCGTGCTCATGGAGCAGGCCGGCTTCACCTACGAGGCCGTGCAACGTCTCGTGTGGGACAACCCGATCCGCTTCTTCGGCAGCTCGGGCCGCTTGTCCGAGCAACCCATGTTCGCCGAGGCGGTCGTCTGAGGTGCGTCGCGCTGGTGGGTTGATCGTGCTGCTCGTCGCGGCGGCCTGCGGGCCCGGTGCGAGCCACGTCGACGCGCAGTCGGCGACAGAGAGCAGCGCCACGGCTGAGGTCAGCGAGGCTCAGGACGCGACCCCTGAGACCGGGGCCGCGGCTGGCATGGCGACCGAGACCGATGCAGACGAAGCAGGCGCTGGCGCTGCACCCGTCGCTGATGCTGATGCACCCACCGCCGTGCCCTGGCCCGAGCAGGCGCTGCCGGCGTTCAAGGCGCTGTATGCAGGCTCGTGGGTTCCCGATGGTGCCGACGGATTCGACGAGCAATGGTTCGACGAAGCGGCGTTGGTCCAGACCTACACCAAGCGCAGAGCCGGGCGGCGCATCTGGCGCGGGCTACGCAGCTCCGATGGCGTCATGCCCCTCGACCTGCTGATCCGCGACCGCACGGGCCCTGCCGTGGGCTTCGTCTACGTGCTGAACTACCGGCGCCCCGGCGTGCCCGAGGAGGACTACGCCGACTTCGAATACGCCGATGAGCAGGCCATCCTGCACCTGCGCCACCAAGGGCGCACGCGTCTCTTGTTCGACGGTGTGGTGGTGCTCGACGTCCCCGCCCCGCCGCCTGGCGAAGTGGGACAGGCCCAGGCCATGGTCACGATGACCGACGGCTTCGATGTGCTGCTGGCCAAGGTCGGCCGCGGGTCCAGCGAACTGGGCAGCGAGATGAACTTCGAGGTGCGCCTGTCCGATCTTGATGGCGCACCCCTGCCCTCGCAGGGCTGGAACACCATGCGCTCCTCAGACGCGATTTCTGAGCTGGTCGAAGAGCCCTCACAGGTCGCAGAGCCCGACAGCGACGGCTGACCCGACAGCTGCCCGGTCAGGCGGGGACGACCTGTCCGTCCTCCCAGGCTGCCAGCCTGTTGCGGCCCGTCTCCTTGGCCCGGTAGAGGGCCTGGTCAGCCCTGTCGACGAGAGTCTCCAGGGTGTCGTCGGAGGAGAGCTCGGCCACGCCGCCCGAGACGGTCACCGGGACGGGTACGCCGTCGTTGGTGGTCACGTTCACAGGGTGGCTTTCGAGGTGGCTGCGCAGGCGGTTCACGATGCCAGCGGCCTCCATGCCATCGGTCTCTGGGAACACGAAGAGGAACTCCTCGCCGCCCCAGCGGATGGCGCAGTCGCTCTTGCGCAGGGTGTTGCGCAGCTCGTCTGAGACGGAGACCAACACCTCGTCGCCAGCTTGGTGACCGAGGGTGTCGTTGACCTTCTTGAAGTGATCGATGTCGATGAGCACCACCGAGAGAGAGCGGTCGTAGCGTCGAGCGCGTTCGATCTCTTCGGCCAGCCGGCCCACACCGAAGCGTCGGTTGGCCAGGTGGGTCAGTGCGTCGGTTTGGGAGGCCTTCGTCAGCTCATCCTGGAGCACCTTCATGCGCACCAGGTTGCGCACGCGGGCCAGGAGCTCGGGGACGCCGCAGGACTTCAGCAGGTAGTCCGAGACGCCGCCGTCCAGATTGGTGAGCAGGTCCTGCTCGTCGTCGCTGCCGGTCAGCATGAGCACCGGCAACATGTGCATGCGCGAGTTGTCGCGGATCTCTCGCACCAGACCGAAGCCGTCCATGTCTGGCATCTTCAGATCGGTGATGACCAGATCGTAATCGTGGTCAGGGGTGAGCATGGAGAGTGCTTGGTGGGCGCCGTTGGCAGAGTCAACGTCGAAGCCAGCCTTCTTCAGCAGCACTTCATATTTGAACCGAACGGTCGGCGTGTCATCGACCAGCAGGATGTGATGTCCCATGTCCGCTCATGTCATGTGGCAACTGTTGCCGGACGCGTAGGGGCACGCCCGGTGCACACTGACGGACACCCGCCAGCCGACCCACGCTGTTCCCGCCCGGACCAGCCGCACAACCCACAGAGGAGGGTTGCGCCACTCGAACCAGCCAGCAGTGGCCGTCACCGCCTTCTCGGCAGGTGCAGGGGACGACCTTGAGCCCAGCTGACCACCACGATGGATTTCCTGAGCGAACAGGCAGGGAACACCGGGAATGGCGGATTCAGCTGGCCGAGCCCTCGACCTTCTCGACGAGGAGGCGCTCGAAGCGACGCTCCAGCCCCCTCTGGGCCCTGCGCTGGGGCGTGGCCACAAAGACCACGTCGTCGCCAGCGATGGTGCCCACCACCTCGGGCATGGACATGGAGTCGAGGGCCAGGGCCACGGTCTGGGCCAATCCGGGCCGGGTGGAGACCACCAGGATGTTCGGGCCCGCCGGCACCACGGAGCGCACGAAGGGCCGCAGCTCGCCCAGGGTCGGGTACAGCTGGCCCCCGTCATCCGGGTCTTCGCCCTCGGCCGCCAGGCGGTAGGCCCCGTCGACCTTGTGCGCGCCGAGATACATCAGGTCGCGGCTCAGGCTCGACTGGGTGATATGGAAGCCCTTGTCTTCCAGCGCGTCCACCAGGTTCTGCTGGGTGCGCGGACGCCGTCGCCGAAGAATCGACTTCAACGCGGCCCGCCGGGCGTCCTGGGTGCCCCGAGTGTTCCTAGGCATCAGCCGGCCCCATCTGTGGCATCAGTTGCGGCGCCAGATGGCGGCACGAGAGCTGCGGTCGCCTCGACCTCAAGCAGCGCCCCTTCCTCGACCAACCCGACCACCTGCACCAGGCTCATGACCGGGAAATGTCGGCCCATGACACTTCGATAGGCCTGCCCCACAGCCTTGGGGTCGGACAGGTAGTCGGACGTGTCCACGCAGAACACCGTCAGCCGCACGATGTCTTCGATCTGGCCGCCGGACAGCCTGACCAGGGTGACCACGTTGGTCAGGGCCTGGGAGAACTGGCTCACGAAGTCGTCGCCCACCATTTGCTCGTCGGCGTCCCAACCGATCTGGCCCGCCAGAAAAAGCAGGTCCCGCCCGGCAGGGACGCGGATGGCATTGGAGTAACCCTTGGGCCGGGGCCACTCCGGGGGCTGAAGAGTCTCAAGAGGGGGCCCTGGGTCGCTCATGCCCGCCACGTTAACAATGTGCGCATACTCATCCCAGTATGCAGAAAACTTGCAAGGCCCCCTGCGCGAGAGCAAGGCCTTGAACGGGACGACGCCCCACCACGGATCACCGTGATGGGGCGTCGTCACACTCGGCGGGCGACCTCAGTGCGGCAGGCCGCTCAACCCTCAGCGGCGGACTAGAAGTCCCGGGGACCCAGGCCAGCGCCGTAGGCGACGTAGGTGCCTCCGTCGCCGAGGGAGCCGCCACCGCCATCGACATCGACCGCGATGCAGTAGGTGGTCATGCCAGCGGCCACCAGGTTCGCCGTGGCTGCTGCCACTGCGGCGGCTTCACTGGTGTCGGTCACCATCGTGTAGGCGGCCGGGTAGTTGAGCGTCTGCATGAAGCCCTCGGACACGTCGAGGTCGCCGTGATCGATGATCATGGCCAGCTGGAAGTCTCCGGTGTCGTCACCCACGCCCTGTGAAGGCTGGCCACCACCGCCGCCGTTGGGGGATTCAGTGCCTGTGGGCCCATCGAGGAAGTCGCCCACGTTCAGGCTGGCGTCGACCGGGAAGCAGCGCATGGGCATGGCCGGATCGAAGTTCCAGTAGAAGTGGTCAGCACCCACGCCAAAGATATCGACGTCCATGATCCGGGCGTACTTGATGTCGTTGGCCTTGCTCGTGGCCACGACGCCCAGCTCGACGATCGAGCGCACGGTGTCGTCGAACAAGCTCAAGCGGTAGGCGTTGGTGAGCCGGATGCCGCGCCGGGGCACGGTGAGGTAGGTCACGAACTGGCTGGCCTTGGCGAAGCCCGAGCGGTTGAAGCCCGCAGCATCGACCAACGGGCCCAGCACGAAGGCGTCGGGCATGGGCGCCGGGCCAATGAACCCGGGGTCGCCTGCGAAGCTGCCAGCACCAGACTTGACGAACGTCTGCCCCGCGGGAGTGAGCACGTTGTAGCTCATGCCCCAGCCGTCGATCTGGACACCAGCGGTGAGGACATCTTCGCCGCCGATCTGCTTGAAGCCGATGAAGTCCTCGATGAACGTGCCGTCCATGGACACACCCACGATCAACTCGCTGAAGTTGGTCAGGTAGGCGGCCTTCTCGAGCTCAAGCTTCAGGTCGTAGGGCCCGGTGGTCAGGCCCTCGTCGCCAGTGAAGTCGAGGTCTGTATCGGGAGCGCTCTCGACGGCCACCGCGTAGCCCGTGTTCAACTCGAGCGGCGTGGAGAACCGAGAGAACTTGCCCAGGCCACCGTCGTCGTCGAAGCCCAGCAGCGTTCCACCAGCGTCGAAGAGGCCGAGGAAGGTGTCGATGTCGGTCAGGCTCGCCGGCACGTAGGTCAGCCCACTGGGCGGACGGGTCTCGACATGCAGGATGGACAGGGCCGCGCCGTCGAAGCTGAAGAAGTCGACGTCATTCGGCGTCAGGGTCAGGCCGGTGATGCAGAGCGGCGTGCCCGTGATCAGGTGCGGTGCGTCGAGGAAGATCGGCTGGGCCGTGGCCAGGGTGTCGTTCGGCTCGGCATCGTCAGGCTGGACGTCGTCGCCGGTGAGGTTCGACGTGTTGCCGTCGTCTTCGGGCTGGTTGAGCACGCTCGCATCGAGCATGCCACGACGCACCTTGATGGCCAGCTCAAGCCGGTTCAGGGAGACGGGCGGGTAGTCCGAAATGCCCTCGCTCCACATCCCGCTGATGGGGCTGATCACCTGGTACTGCAGGGTCTGCTGATCCTTCTCGATCTGGTAGACACCCAGCACAGCCGACGGGTTCGTCTCGAGTACGGCGAGCACGTCGTCACCCACTTCGACCGCGGGCCAGCCGTCGACGACCAACGTCTGGCTCTGCTTGCCGGGCTCACCTGCGACGAAGTGATCGACGCTGAGTTCGAGCACGGTCGTGTTGTTCTGCGGCAAGACCTGCATGGCCTCAACGCGAGCCACGAGGATCGAGTGGGCAGCATCGACCTGATCGCCGGTCGTCGCCGGCGAAAGAAGACTGAGCACACCCATGGGGAAGGCCAGGCAAAGCACAACTGCCAGGGCCCCCAGAGAAATCCGGTGCCGAGAGACGCTCATGGGATCTGTACCAACGGGGTCATACGCTTCGAATACCGCAGCTGGTGCGGCAACATAGGCGCGCCGGGTGTGGCCCTAAAGCCACGTTTCGGGCCAGCGCACCTTACTACTCCTGTCACCCCAAAGGCTAACCTAGCCTGGAAGGCGGGTCTACCCGTCACGACTCATCGGAAATCCGCGTATCCTTCTGTAACATCAGGACTTCGGTGTGATGGATCGGATCGCGATGGTCGAGCAGACACGGGAACGGCACTAGACGTCGACGAAACCGAACCCATGACGTTACCTACGGATCGACTGTCTCGCTGGTGCCGCTCACTAGCTCTGCTAGCGCTAGCGGCCGGCCTGGTCACCCTGGCCGTCGTCAGCGACCACGCCATCGTCCGCCCCAAGCTCGCCTGGGGTCAGGGTCTGATTCTCGCCGGCTCCTGCTTGCTGTTGATGAGCCAGGCACTTGCGGGCCGTTTAATATTCCGTTGGCCTGCATTCACCGCCGCCGCCCTCCTGCCCGCCGCGATCACCGGGCTTTGGCTTCTGATCGGCGACCCCACCAGCCCGCTCCAAGCCCGGGACGAACTCTGGCGCATGCTGATGATCCCCCTGGCGGCCTGGCTCACCGCCGGTGTGCTGGAGGGGCCCCAGGCTCGCAGACTGCTCGTGGCCGTGCTCGCAGCGGCCGGGATCTGGGTCGGAGGCCTGGCCCTGCTCGAACGTGTCGGCGGCCTGGGAGGCCTCTCGTCCCTGGGCATCGACCCCGCCAGCCGCTCGGACGCGGGCTTCGGCAACCCGGTCTTCCTCGGCGCCTGGCTAGTGCTGACCACGCCCCTGCTCCTGGCCGAGGCGCTCATCGAACCCTCGGCCTGGCGCTGGCCTGCGGCCCTGGCAGCGGGGCTGTGCCTGCCGGCCTTGCTGGCCACGGGCAGCGCAGGAGCCTGGCTCGGCTTCGGCGTGGCCATGGTCATCGCACTGGTGCTGCTCATCCCAGCCTCTCGAGCCCTGACCACCGCCCTCACCGGGGGAGCCCTGGGAGCGGCGGCCCTGCTGGTCATGCACCCCCACATCTTGATCCGCCCCAGAACCCACGGCCTGATCTGGCGGGACACCCTGGCCATGTGCCTCGACCGCCCCTGGGGCGTGGGGCCGGGCCAGTTTCAGATCGAGTTCTTGCCCTACGCCTCCCCCGAGCTGCTCGCCGCCCACCCGCGAGCCTCGGTGATCATCAATGACGCGCACTGCGAGGCGTTGCAGGTCCTGGCCGAGCTGGGACTACCCGGGCTGATCGCCCTGGCCGTGGCCACCTGGTTTCTGCTGCGGGCCGTGGGCACCGTGCTCAAGGGCCCCGCCGATCGGGCACAGGACGCAGCCCGCCTGGTGGCCGTGGTCGCGGGCATCGGCGGCAGCCTGACCCAGTCGTTCGTCTCCCCCGACCTGCGCTTCGGCGTGTCCACCTTGCTGCTGGGCAGCCTGATCGGGCTCGCCGCATCGTTCAGCGACGCGATCTCCCTGCCCCTTCCCGGCGGACGGCCGATGCGCATCGCCCTCTCGGCCGTGGCCGCGGTGGGGCTCTGGTTCACGGTCGACGACACCCACTCCCGGCTGTCCATCACCGACCTGCTACCGCCTGGCGAGGAGGTCGAGCTCACCGACGAGCACTTCTTGCGCCTCTCCGAGCTGCGAGAAGCGGTGGCTGCCTATCCTGACGACCCCAAGACCCACTACGGTCTGGCCGTCATGCTGGCGGCCATGAACCGAGCCGCCGAAGCTGCGGACGAGATGGCCATCGCCCTGGAGCTGAGCCCGGGCAACCCCACGGTGATCCGCCCCCTGGGCATCTTGCAGGCCATGTCCGGCCGCTTCGATGCGGCGATGGTCAACCTGAACACCATCCTTGAGGCTCAGCCCGACGATCACAACGTGCGCTATCTCATCGCCTTCGCAGCGTTCACCCGAGGCGATCTGCGCACGGCAAACCTCGAGATCGAAGAGCTGCTCAGGCGGGACCCCAACCACGCCCGCGGTCGACTGCTGCGGGAGTGGTTGAGGCAGTAACTGAAGCCACAACCCGGGCAGGGCTCAGTTGCTGGTGGCCTGCAGACCGTTGGTAGACACCAGGCCCGTGGGGGACAGGGGCTCGGTGGCCCAGCCCTGCAGGTAGAAGTCCGTGCCCATGGGCACGTTGTGGGGCAGCAGGAAGCCCGCCTCGAACGAACCGCTCGCATCGCTGACGAAGCCAGGGACGACGAGGTCGGGCGCTGGCACCAGCACGCCACCACGGAAGGGCAGGTCGATGCGCACCAGACCTGCCACCAGGGTCACCAGACCGCTCGCAGGCATGTCCTGGGCGAACAAGGTCACCAAGGTGTTGGGCTTCAGGTTGCCCGCGCCGGACAACCGGGGATCAGGCGTGTTGACCATGGGCTGGTAGGCCAGTCCAAGGTCTTCCCATGGCGAGGCCGCGTTGTCGTAGACCGTGTTGTTCTCGCCGGACGTGTTGGCCACGATCACGGACATCACGTCGTCGTTGTTCAGGTCAGCGAACGCCGCGTGGCGAGAGTCGCCCGAACCGCTCATGGCCACGCGCTGCAGGCTGCCGCCGTTGTTCACGTAGAAGAAGTTCGGCTCCTCTTTGTTGGCCACGAAGAGGTCGAGGTCGCCGTCGCCTTCCATGTCGCTCCAGGCGGCGTGGTAGCTGTCACCGGCGTCCTGGGCCGGGTGCTGGCTGCCAGCCAGGGTGAAGCTGCCAGAGCCGTCGTTGGTGTAGAGGGTATTGAGCTGACCCTTGCGGTTGCAGGCGAAAAAGTCGAGATCGCCGTCACCGTCAAAGTCGGCCATGCTCACGGCGAAGGTCTTGGTCGTCTCGGTGGCGATGGGGTCGCCGGTCATGGCCGAGAAGACGCCCTCGACGCCGCCCTGCACACCACCCTGGTTGAAGTACAAGAAGTTCTCCAGGTCGTTGCTGTTGGCCAGGGCGATCTCAAGGTCGCCGTCGCCATCGAGGTCACCCAGGCAAAGATCGCGGGACGGCCCGTTGTCCGTCACCAACGCACCCGTGGTCACCTTGACGAAGTTGCCGCTGCCCTGGTTGTCGTAGAAGAAGGTGGGCTCGAGCTGGTTCGCGAAGAGCAGGTCCTGGTCGCCATCGCCGTCCATGTCGCCCCACGCTGTGGCGTAGGATTCACCGGCGTCGTTGCAGACCACGCTCGCGCTCATCTTGGCGAACTGGGGAGTCGCCACGCCTGCAGGCGGGCGCAGGTTTCTGAACAGGCCGTTGTTGACCACGTGACCGTTGGCCGTGGCCAGGTCGAGGTCGCCGTCGCCGTCCATGTCACCCCAGGCAGAGTGGAACGTGTAGCCACCATCGGTCAGGGAGACCTCGGTGGGCAGGGCATCGAAGGTGCCGTTGCCGTGGTTGACGAAGAGAACGTTGTCCTCGCCGAAGTTGCTCAGATAGATGTCGACGTCACCGTCTTCATCGAAGTCTGCGGGGGAGATGGCGCGGGTGTTGCCGCCACTGTTCGCCACGGCCGAATCGGAGTTCGGCTGGAGCAGATTGACCTGGGCATCAAGGTTGGCTGCAAGGCAGGCAACACACAAAAGGAAAGCGATTCTCATCTTCAAGTCTCTCACCGGGGTGGACAGATTCGGTCGCCCCTATCGGCTCGAACCCACCCCGGCGATAAGACTTTCTGCCAGCCGCTTCCGTTTCTCGACGACCAGCGAGCTGAGATCAGCGCTCCGCAGGCCCCAGGACCAGCTGCAGATCGGGCCCTACGGCATCGACGATCAGCAGATCGACCGACCCGCCGCCCTGAAGGTCGCCCCACGCGCAGCCCGTGGCTTCGAGCGGGTTTTTTGCCAGGGGCACATCGTCACAGGCAGTGAACCGGGCGCCCCCGTCGTTCAGATAGAGGTAGGGAGGTCCCTGCCGGTTGAGGATGGCCAGGTCGCGCACCCCGTCCCCATCGAGGTCGACCATGGCCACGTCGGTGGAGTTGCCACCATCCCCCGGAGGCAGAGCGCCCGAGCTGAGGGAGAACAGCCCCCCGCCGCCGTTGAGCCAGACCTCGTTGGCCTCGCCCTTGCGATTGCTGAAGGCCAGGTCGAGGTCGCCGTCGCCGTCGAGATCGCCCATCGCCACGCCGCAGCTCTTGGACGAGACCTGAGCCAGCTCGGTGGTGCGGTCCTGGACGAAGGCCCCCGCCTGCCCGTCCTGGGCGCCACCTTGGTTGAGGTACACCGCGTGGGCGTTGGCGCCCCAGTTGGCAACGACCACGTCGTCATCCCCATCGCCATCGAGGTCGGCGCAGGCCACCGCCCGTGAGTTGCCGCCCTCGGAGCTGAGCGGGTCAGCGGGAGCAGCGACGAAGTGGCCCCGCCCGTCGTTGAAGTGCAGCTCGTTGTGGGCCCTGCGGTTGGCCACCACCGCGTCCATGTCGCCGTCGAGGTCGAGGTCGGCGCAGGCGGCTCCGTACGAATCTCTGGCGTGCTCGGTGAGCGAGCCACCGTCCGCCGATTCGAAGCCCTGCCGACCGCCGAGATTGAGCTGTAACAGGTTCGCTTGCTCATCCGAATGGACCACCAGGAGATCGGCCCGGCCGTCGCCGTTCAGGTCTGCCGCCGCGGCACCAAACGTCGGCCCCGAGGCGGCGCCCGCGCCCTCGCCCACGGTGGTCGAGGACTGGCTGCCCAGGGAGCCCTGGCCGTCGTTCCAATAGAGGGTGTCGGGCTCGTTGAACGCGCCCACGAAGGCGTCGAGGGCGCCGTCCCCATCGGCATCGAGCAGGCACACCGCGCGGGAGTTGCCGCTGGCGGGCCCGAACGACCTCCGCGAGAGCACCTCGACGCAAGCGCCCCCCGACGCTGCGGCCGCGGGCTGGCTCGCAGCGGGCGCTGGCACGAGGGCTTCCGGGCCTGCCGATTCACCCGTCACAGCGGGAGCCCCCGCTGCAGCGGGCTGGGGCGCCGGCTCGGGTGACTCTTCTGAGGGCTTGAGTTGGCAGGCCGAGAGGGCGATCAAGGTGACGGCGAGGATGCGCATGGGCGACCTCCAGAGAGGGGCGAGATCTGGCACTCTGCGCTCGCGCGGTCGCAGAGTCCAGAGCCCACGGTCGACGCCCGCACAACGTCGCCAGTCGCGAAGTTGCCGACACCGTGGCGACCAGTTACGCTCGTCCCCTCGGGAGCCAGACTCACGGCCCCTCTGCACGGCTGTGAGCGACGCAACACGACCAACCACTTGCAGGAGACGTACCGCGCATGGAACAGAGCACCGCGCCACTCCGAACCGAAGACCCGCGCCCCCAGCCCGGCGTCTTCCAGAAGCTCGGCAGCTTGTTCCGTACCTACGCCATCCCAGAAGACTCGATCGTGCTGCCCGGGCCGTTCCATCAGGATGACCGCAGCTGCTTCAGCCTCGAGGTCCCCGAAGACTGGCCCAGTGACGCGGACGGCCGCTCGAAGATTCGTCTGCTCGAAGACGGCCAGTACCTGGGGCCCGCCTCGGTGACCCACGACGACATCCGCACCCTGGGCCGGGGCCGCTACTCTCACTGGGGAGCGAAGGTCTACTTCTCCAGCAGCGACTGCAGCGACCCCAACACCAACGGGCGGGTCTACTCCATCGTGCCCCCCGCCGGTTGGAGCCCACCCACGGGCGCCAGCGAGTGGTCCGACTACGCCAGCCGCCGCAGCGACGACGACTCTGCCATCACCATGGAGTGGGCCACCGAAGAGATCGCCGCCAAGGCCCTGCACGCCGTCGATGGCCCCATGTTCTCCGTCGACGTCCGCGAAGACTGGCCCTCTGACGACAAGGGCTTCTCCACCATGCTGCTGCTCGAAGACGACACGCCCCTGCAGTCTCCCCACTCCACCTGCGACGAGATCCTCGCCGCAGGCAAGGACGCCTACGGGCACTGGGGCCAGCAGATCTTCTTCGCCACCAGCGACGGCAGCGACCCCACCACCAACGACCGCACCTACTCCCTGGCCTACGCCAAGGGCTTCACCTTCGGGCAGGCTCGCAACACGCCCCGAAGCGAAGAGGGGTTGTGCTGGATTCTTGACGGCCTGCCCCCCGAATGGCCCTGCGACAAGAACGGGCCCTCCGATCTGCGCCTGCTCGAAGACGGCAAGTTGCTAGGGCCGGCCCACGCGGGCCACGGCGATTTGCGCGAGCTGGGCCAGGGGCGCTACTGCCACTGGGGCGACCAGCTCTGGTTCTCCACCAGCGACGGCAGCGACCCCACCACCAACGGCCGCACCTACACCGTGCTCTGGCTCGACCAGGACGCGAGCTGAGCCCGGCCAGCGTCGAGAGGCGCAGGCAGTCCCAGGTCAATGAGCAGTTCGTGCCGGGGGCAGAAGCGGTCGACGTTGCCGCGCCAGAACGTCGCTGGCAGCAGTGCCATGACTGACGGCCAGAGCTTCGACGACTCGAGAAACACTGGCTGAGGCTGGGCGCCGCTGACACCGCGCAACTGCACAGCCGCTCTGGGCAAGTGCAGGGTCGGCGCTCCCGCAGCAG
>Ga0114932_10002601_pt1 | contig 18833 bp, 16 predicted proteins | sample 2SBtaG_2_FD_87286 | JGI IMG/M metagenome (GOLD analysis project Ga0114932, IMG submission 87286) | Deep subsurface microbial communities from Kolumbo volcano to uncover new lineages of life (NeLLi) - 2SBTROV12_ACTIVE470 metaG | ecosystem: Environmental > Aquatic > Marine > Volcanic ... | reverse complement strand
GACCAAGACGAAGCATTCATTGTCGGCGACCGCGTAGCCGTCATGCGCGAAGGACACATAGTACAAACCGCGACACCGTACGACCTCTACCACAATCCCGTTGACCGTTGGACAGCCGAGTTCGTTGGGACGGTCTCATCTCTATCGGCTACAGCCCAATCTGGGACCGCTCAATCACCCATAGGCTCCTTAGCTGTAAGCCCGGAACTCCAAGGCCCTGTCGACCTAATTTTGCGACCGGAACAGCTCGCGCTTGAAGCGGGAGGTGATGCCGAAGTCCTTCTCGTCGAATACTACGGACACGACACCCTTGTTTTTGTCGAGTCGGGCGACGACCAGCTTCGCGTCCGTTGCGGACCTACCACTAACTATTCCCGCGGTGATCGAGTGACGGTTCGTTTCGTCGACACGGTCGCGTTGGCGTTCGCCAAGGAGTGAAACATCAGCACTTGCTGCTGCACGCAAGTGGGGGTTACCACCGGAGAGCATTAGGTCCACCGCTACCTCAGCGAGACGATTGGTTCATCTGGTCTACGTTATGACGCTAATCACACAGCCACAATGGAGTTTAAGAATAGTTGTAAGGTGAGCTTTACATCATTGTTGAACATCGTCTATGGTGCCTCGTCATGCAAAGAGTCATCATTCTAATTTCGACAACGTTAATCCTGTTGGGCACGGCATGTGGGGGTGCAGATCGATTCGAGATCGATGGCCTCGCAGCTGAAATTCATTCTGGGGAATGCGCAGAAAAGTCCGATGAACTGGTGACGATTTATTCAGGACGCAAGGAGAATCTCATCGACCCGGTACTTCGGGCATTCGAATGCGCCACAGGGATAAACGTCGAAGTCCGCTGGGGTAAATCTGCGGAATTAGCAATGCTCATCAACGAGGAAGGCGACCAAAGCCCCGCTGACGTCTTCTTAAGTCAATCTCCCGGACCGGTCAGTTTTCTCGAAGCCAAGGGATTCTTAGCAACATTGCCGCAGACAACGCTGAACCAAGTCACACCGCAAAATCGCTCAGATGCAGAAACATGGGTGGGGTTCTCGGGCAGAAAGAGAGTGCTCGTCTACAACATCGACGAACTCGGCCCTTCAGATCTCCCGTCTTCAGTTTTTGAACTAACAGACGAAAAGTGGCGAGGCCAGGTCGCCATACCCGCAACCAACGGTTCGTTCATGGATTGGTTCACCGTATTTCGTAACTATCACGGTGACGACGTAGCAACAGAATGGCTAAAAGGCATGGTTGACAACGATGCCCGCTACTACCCAAATAATCGGTCAATTGTGGAGGCCGCAAGTCGCGGGGAAATTAAAGTCGGACTTGTAAATCACTACTACAACTACCAAGAGAGTGCGGCTGGCGGTTCCAAGCACCGAGCCCAGAATCACGACTTCGATGACAACGACATTGGCTCACTCCTCATCATCACGGCAGCGACGATTCTTAACTCCACCGAAAATGTCAGCAACGCTCAAGCGTTAGTGGATTACCTGCTGAGTTCGTCGGTTCAGCAATATTTCACAGATCAGACGCTTGAGTACCCTCTTGCGGCCAACATCGCACCCAATCAGGTGCTTCCTCCTCTAGCGGCACTGCAGATCGGCTCGGTCGATTTTGATTCACTGGGTAGCGGACTTGATAAGACTTCCCGGATCATCGAGTCAAGCGGTATTCAGAATCAGTGAGGAAACACAACGCCCCCAGGGGCTTACGTGTTTTCGGGCTGGTCACCGCAATCGCCTTCGCATTTCCCGGTCTGTACCTCGTTTGGCGAAATTTCACATCTGGCGCTGATCCACTTGGCCTGTTGTTCAGCAACCAAACACTTCAGCCACTTTGGCGGACGATCTACCTCGCAGGCTTAGTCTCTGTATCCGCAGCATGCCTCGGAACAGCTCTGGCTTGGTTAACAGCTAGAACTGATCTTCCATTTCGGAAGCTGTGGAGTGTTCTACTTCCCGTCCCGCTCGTCTTCCCCACCTTCATTGGAGCAGCTGCGTTCATTCGCGCGCTCAGTCCGGGAGGTCTTGCTAGCGAATGGCTGACGGCTTTTGGTGTACATCACACACCCCAACTTCGCGGGCTGTTTGGCGCGTGGCTGGTATTGACATTCTTTTGCTACCCATACGTTTATCTGCCGGTGAACGCTCGGCTCAAACAATTACCAGGCTCGTATGAACAAACGGCACTTCTGCTCGGAGACACGCAACCCCAAGTGTTCCTCCGAGTCGTCCTCCGTCAAATTGGAAGTTCCATAACAGCAGGAACCCTATTGGTATTCCTCTACACCATTAGTGATTTTGGTGCAGTGCAGCTGATGCGTTTCGACACTCTGACTAGAGCTATCGAAATGAATTATCTTGCTCGACCACCGATCTCGTTCGCAATGAGCCTCATTTTGCTCGCTCTCGCCGCAGTGGTCGTCGTATCCGAAAGAGCGGCGAGTCGTCACCTCCCCGACATCCGAACTCATCGACCTCAACACGCCCTCAAATATGAACTTGGATCGTGGAAAGTTCCTTCGTTGCTTCTTGTCATCGCGACATTCGCAATAAGTATCGTTGCACCAGTGGCGGCTATGGCCGACTGGGCGCTTGGAGGCACACTTCGAAGCGACGGACGCCCGCTTACGGTCAGTGTTTCCAAAATCGTTGAAGCCACCATCAACACCCTCACATCCAGCATCGCGACTGGTGTGGTAGCACTTCTCTTGATTACTCCGATCGCCTTTCTAGCCAACCGACACAAAGACCGAGTCGGTAAATTTACACACGGTGTGGTGATCTCTACCTTCGCTATACCCGGGATCTTGATCGCTCTGTCGCTCCGGTTCTGGACTATTCGATCAGGCTTTATCGGCAGCTTCTTCTACGACTCAATGGCGCTGCTTATTTTCGCTTATGTAGTCAGATTCGCGTCCCTGGCGATGGGCGCCGCTTCAGTCGCGGTAAACGCAGTTCCCACAGCACTTCACGATGCAGCCGCAACCCTCGGTGCTGATCGACGCAGACGCTTCCGGACAGTTGATGTTCCGGTTATGAAACCGGGCTTGTTGGCCGCCGCCGGTCTAGTTGTCTTGTCAACTATGAAGGAGCTTCCGATTAGCCTCATTTTGGCCCCCATCGGGTTTCCGACCTTGACGACAAGAATTTTCTCCTCCTTCGAAGAAGCCTTCGTCGCTGAAGCAGGCATTATGGCCTTGGTGTTGGTTACAGCATCTGCGTTCTTGTCTTGGTCACTCGTTCTTCGGCGATCCGACGCTTTGTAGAGACCGGCGCAATGAATCTTGATCGTCGACAAATGATTTTCTATTGATTTCCAGATTTGCCATTGACCGTAGATATCGGCAACCCTAGAGATATGAAGAATGCATCCACCGAGCACTTTGACGTTCTCATCGTCGGTGCAGGCATTTCCGGGATCGGGGGCGCATATCACCTGCTGCAGGAATGCCCCGATAAGAGCTTTGTGATTCTGGAGACCATGGACGGTTTCGGCGGCACCTGGAAAACCCATACCTACCCGGGTATTCGCTCCGACAGTGATCTCTACACCTTTGGTTACGGTTTCAAGCCCTGGACAGGGCCACCGATCGCCACCGCAGAAGAAATTCTCGACTACATGGGTGAAGTCATCGAAGAGAACGACATCTCATCGCACATCAGGTACGAACACACCATCGAAACCGCTGAATGGTCCAGTGACGAAAAGTGTTGGACTTTGAAAGTCCGACAACCAGGCGCCAAAGAACAGCTCACTTTCACATGTGGATTCCTATGGATGTGTCAGGGCTATTACAGGCACACAGACCCATACACCCCTGAATGGCCAGGAATGGACCGCTTCCAAGGACCCGTGGTGCATCCTCAAACATGGCCTGACGACCTTGACTACACCAACAAAAAGGTCGTCGTAATCGGTTCAGGTGCCACAGCAGCAACTCTGATTCCTGCGATGGCAGACAAGACTGAGCACGTGACGATGTTGCAGCGGTCGCCAACCTTTTTCGTAGCTCGACCTAACAGCAACGAACTCGCAGACACTCTTCGGCAACTAGACATCCCTGACGAGTGGACTCACGAAATTGTTCGAAAGAAAATCCTTTTTGATCAAGAACAAATAGTAGAGATGTCATTCAAATATCCTGACTTGGTCCGAGATGAGTTGTACAAAGGCGTCAAAGACATCTTGGGTGATGACTACGACGTCTCGGAACATTTCGAGCCCGCGTACCGACCTTGGCAACAACGAATTGCCCTCATCCCGGATGGCGATCTTTTCCACTCGATAGCTGCAGGGGACGCGTCGGTTGTTACCGACGAGATCGCAACCTTCACCGAAACAGGTATTGAAACAGCGAGTGGTCAAATACTCGAAGCGGACATCATTGTTACGGCGACCGGTTTCGATCTCAGCATCCTCGGTGATATTTCGTTCACCATTGACGAAGAACCCCTGGATTTCTCCAACACTGTTGGGTACCGCGGAATGATGTTCACTGGATTACCGAACATGATTTGGGTGTTCGGTTATTTCAGAGCAAGTTGGACGTTGCGGGCGGACCTCATAGCTGGGTATGTGTGTCGGCTACTGCACCATATGGACAATGTGAACGCAAAAACCGTTGTTCCAACTTTGCGACCCGAAGACGAAGACATGGAGTTGCTTCCTTGGGTTGATCCAGAAAACTTTAACCCCGGGTATTTGATGCGCTCAATACATTTGATGCCCAAACAAGGCACCGTGGACCCGTGGCGCCATACCCAAGATTATTGGAGAGACAAAGACGAGCTCCCTGTCCTTGACCTCGACGATGACGCTTTGACTTACAGGTAAATCTCGCAACAATCCCATTTAAAGCGGAGGGCTGTTCTTAGGCGGGTCGTTTAATCGTCGGAGACGATTCCGGTATGGGCCCCAGCGCCAAACCAGATCGTTTCCATCTCGGTACCGGGTAACCACGAGTCGTTTGTTGTTGAGGTACAGATTTAGCCGGCCACTCTCATAGCGAGCAGCCACGCTTATTTCGGCTCCCCCTAGTCCTTCGTCAGTCATCGATACGCCGCCAGCGGTGAGGTCGTGAGTGATACCTCCAGCGGTGATCACGACTCGCCCTCCTGCCTGTTCAATACGTTCTATGTGACCCCTCAAAGGCCCCTTGTACACCTGCCAGACACCTCGCAGGTCTGGGGCTCCTTCAACCAGAGGCTCGTCACACCCGGCCAGCACCAGAGGCGGCCATTCTGTCCACCGCCCTTGCGATGTTCTTACGACGGGGAGATCGTTTGCTTGGATTACCGCCAGGTCTTTAGTTGCTGCCAGCACCGGGATTGCGTAATGAATTGAGTCACTCGGAGCTTCGGGCGGGTGTCGGCGAATTCGCAGCGGCGCGACGAGCATCGCTCCAAGAGCTTTAACTACGTGTCCTAGCTTCACCAGAGGGCTCTCTTGTTCAGTCTCATGTCGATGTGGCTATGTTCCCGGATTTATCGGAAAATTGGTCTCTTCGGGGAAGGCGCTTCCACCTCTGTAATGACCTTCAGGAATTAAGAGTCCTCTCACTAGTTGCGCCATGGGCGAATCAGAAGCCTTCGTTAACCCGTCAGCTACCAACAAGAGCGCCTCTCCAAGGACCGTTTCACCAAATATCCACCGGTTCAACGCGTCGTGATTAGGCGCAGTATCCCCGGGTTGTGCCGCTAACGCTTCGTGATAGAAGCACCGAAGATCATCTGCTATGTGACGCGCCAGCAAAGGCATGTCGAACGCCCAAGCAACGTCGACGACGACGGGTGCAGACGTAACTTCGCCCGTTTCGGCAATCGACGCAAAGGCGCGAGCCAGCTCGTCAACTTGATCTTCTCCAGCCCCACTCGCGCCAAATAGGGTTCGGCCTCGTTGGCGCCGAGTTTCGATAGCCCAAGGCCGAAGCAGCGCCACTTCCGCCAACAACCGGTCAGTTAAAGAGCCCGAAGATTGAGTGGACAGATTCAGTGGACAAGACCAATTTTCGCTCAAGCCTTCCCCTGGCGCCTGTATTTCGTAGTCCTCGATAGTTGGTTCGGTTGCAGTGTCTAAGAGTCCGAACGCTGTTCTCATCACGCTTTTTTGGAATTCGGAATCATCGACAACACCGAGTGGTCGACCGAGAGGAAAAGGAACCCACAACGCTCTCGGAGGTACAACAGCTTCAGACATTTCTCGAATCAGACTTATTGAAGTAGTCGCCACTCCGGCCCGCTCTATGTAATTCGCTAAGGCGCCGACCGCACCCGTACAAACGGGTCATATGGGAACCAAAAAAGCGATATCGACTCCATCTTGAGCCATCAATCGACCAATCTCTTCACCTGCTTTCTCAAACTGGGAGGGATCGGGCATTGCTCCCATAAAGGAGTAATGCCAACGCGCTACGCCGCCGACTTCTCCTGAAGAAGCAAACTCACGGAGGCGGTCGATTGGGAAAACAATGTTGGGGTCTTCGCCGAATGCGCTGCGATCAAAATTGGCACTTATATGGGACAGCACCAGGTCGTCGAACTCGGTGTCTCCTGGAATAAGCCGATAATCCAACGATCCGACAGTGAATGGGGGGTCTATGCGTCGGTGAAGACCTGCAGTAGAAACAATCGCCACTGTTGCTTGGTCAAGTGGCCGTGGAGTAATCCATTCACCGGGACCTACAGCCGGCATCGCTAACGCGCGCATGCTCAGATGCTCCGCCTCGACCGGGTGAAGATCGCTTAACCGAACCATACGGCGATTGTACGTCGCTGATTCCCGCTGAACGCCAACCAGTGACCAGACCAGTTGATGGCGCTACCAGCTCGGTCGGCTTGACGACTCTGCTTGATCATGGAAGCCTTATTTTGTGGGCCCCACAACAGGGGCGGGGGATCAACAGAGGAGATCATCAATGGCTTGGCATCTCAACGGCATGTACTACGAGAACTGCTCATGCACAGCAACGTGTCCGTGTACCTGGTCCAATATGCAGTTCCCTGCGACCACGGAACGTTGCAATGCCACCTTGGCGTTCACTATCGACGATGGTGATGTTGATGGCGTTGACGTCTCAGGTCACACGTTCGTGCTGATGGTCGATTCACCTCCGCTTATGTCTGAGGGGGGCTGGAACGTCGGAGTGATTGTCGACGATGGAGCCTCACAAGAACAGGTTGAGGCTATCGGAGCGGTGGTGAGCGGTTCGTTAGGTGGACCGCCAGCAGCGTTAGGGCCGCTGATGGGCGAATTCTTGGGCATAGAACAAATGCCAGTATCGATCACATCTGAAAACGGCGAACACACAGTGACCTTCGGAGACTCTTCTTACACCGGCCGCCTTCATGTCAACGATTCCGGTGAAGTGGTGTCGCTGACTGGAGTTGACACTCATCCAGCCGGTCCGGTCTTAGCCATGGCTCCTGTATCCGCATCGTCGATTTCGGCGATGGGTATCTCTTTCGGAGGCGAAGGCTTAAGCGGCTTCGCTAACCCGTTCAGTTGGGCGGCCTAAAACAGCCACCGGCAAAGCCGGGCAACAGTTCGCGGTTATCCGCCACAGTCATTCACACCATTACGGCGTGCTGTTGGGTGATCACCATCCTCTGGGCCGTCCGCATGGACATGGGCCTGTGGGGTATGCCGGGCACTATGGGAATGTCGTTCGGTTCGTTCCTCGTTATGTGGACGTTGATGATGGCGGCCATGATGCTCTCATCAGTGGCGCCCCTCGCAACGCTGTATGAACGGACCGTGACCAGCCAACGAGGACCTCGCTTAACCGCGTTAGCTGCTGGTTACGTGTTGGCTTGGGGAACCACGGGCATTGTGGCCTTCGTTGTCGCTGACGTTTTTGGTGATATGGCAGCCGACAGGGCAACCCTCGCCCAGTGGGTTGCGGTCGGATGCTTTGTAGCTGCTGGTCTGTACCAACTCACACCATTGAAAATGCGTTGCCTTGACCACTGTCGCAGCCCGCTCGGCCATCTAATTCACTACATCAGCTTTCGTGGCCCGCTGCGAGATGTTCGCGCTGGCGTGCATCACGGGCTCTTCTGTTTGGGTTGTTGCTGGGCTCTGATGCTCATGATGGTCGCTTTCGGCGTAATGAACATGGCCGCGATGGTCGGCCTAGCGCTAGTGATCGCAGTCGAAAAACACTGGCGCCACGGCGAAAAGTTTGCTCGACTGATCGGCATCGTGGCTGTGGTGTGGGCAGTTGCCATCGTTATCGACCCGAGCGTCGCTCCAGGCCTTGATCCCGATGCCGTGATGAACATGGACATGGATATGGACATGGACGAAGACATGAACATGGACGAAGACATGAACATGGACGAAGACATGGACATGGACGAAGACATGGACGAAGACATGGACATGACAAATAACTAAAGCCGACGAACAAAAATAGTAAGGGCCCGGCCATACAGGCCGGGCCCTTTTACTTGGTGGCGGGGGTTGGATTTGAACCAACGACCTTCGGGTTATGAGCCCGACGAGCTACCAAACTGCTCCACCCCGCGGCGAAGAGTCATCAGTATGGCGGCTATATCTAACGAACTGCAACTTTGCGGCAAGAAGAACCACAAATCGCTGTGTTCATTGGCTTAAGGATCGAGCCAATCTTCAAGTTCCAGCAAGGTTTCATCGAAAGCGCCCATCACCGTTGCAACACCGCTGCCGGCTATCGGAACCTCAGCTGAGCCTGCGACCGCGCCAGCAATACTCCCCGATGGTGTGGTTGAAAACAATGTCAGCGACAAGAACGAGATGAGGCCAAGTCCCAAACCAACCAACAACGGCATGGTGTAACCGCCAGAGACATCGATCATACGACCTGCCATCGGAGGGCCAATCAGGGCACCTAAACCGCACGCCGTGTACAAAAGCCCCATCAGCGAACCGAGACCCACTACCCCAAATAAGTCCGCGAGTACCAGTGGACTAACCGCGACGAAGGAACCGTATCCAACGCCCATAATGACCATGAAAATCACGAGAGTGACAAAAGACGATCCAGCTAATAGCCACGTGACGAACGCTATTGGGCACAGCGCAAAACCAAATCGAAAGATCCGGAAAATACCGAACTGGTTAGTGAGCCAACTAAAACCAATCCGAGACAAAACACTAGATCCGCCAAGTAAGCCAACAAGGGTGGCGGCAGCGACAGCAGAAATTCCCCGCTCTTTGGCGTAAGGAACCATAAAAACGAAGGGAATAAACAGGGCAGTGGCGTAACAGAGGGCAGCTAACCAGAGCTTTCGAAACGTCGGAGAGGAAAATGCCTCACGCATCCTTGATGGAGCTGCGCCAGCTTCTCCTGGAGCTCGAGCCATCATCAAAGTACCGAGCACCAGAACCAGTGACCCTACGACACCAAATATTCGGTAGGTACTTCTCCACCCATATGAGTCAATGAGTCTGGCCGCCAATGGGTTCATGATCAGTGTGCCAACACCAATACCAGCTACCGAAATACCGACCGCTGTAGCGCGTGACTTTTCAAACCAGCCGCCGACATGGCCGACCATCGGAATATAGGCACACGCCGCCGCGATGCCAGCCCCAACACCGAAGGTTATGTAACCAGCCCCAATCGAATTGACATAACTCGTGGCCCAAAGTCCAACGAACAACGCAACCGCTCCGGTCGCAAGCACGGGACGTGGCCCATACCGGTCTGAAAGACGACTTGTAATCAAGCTCAACCAGAAAAATGAGAACGTCGTCAGCCCAAAGATGATGGCAGTTGAGCCTTTCCCTGTTCCGAAATCATCAGCCATCGATTCGAAGAACGCGCCAAAGCTGTAGACCGCGCCCAGCGCCACCGCAGAAGAGAAAAAGGTGGCGATGACAGTAAGCCAACCGCGCGGCGAGTCAATTAGCTGTCTTTCGCTCATACGGCCCTACTTCAGCAACTTCGTCACTTTACTCGGTGTTGATAACTCGAAAGCCTTCCGCAAGACGGCCCGGTTCCATCTTCGCTATTGAAGCGACACCTGACGCCCACTCGCGCAGTAAGTCATCTAGGCCCTCAATGCGATCGGTTTGACTTGAATGGCAACGTAGGGCCTTAAGTTTCTCTTCGAAGGTGGCGGTGATATCTACGTGCATCATCGTTCCTTCAGGAGCAGCCATCCACATCATCCAAACTTCGGTCACCGTGTGAGGTTCATGACCTTCAGCTAAGAGCTCAGGATGTGATCGAGGGTTCCGAGCATCAGGATAGACAGCAGCCATCGTCGCCCAAGCAGTTGCTAAATGATCCGGGTGAGACCCGTAAATTCGGTCCCAATTGGCGGTTGTGGGTTGCGTCACAACAACATCAGGTCGAACTATCCGGACAATCCGCGAGATATCACGCCGAAGCTCAAGGTTGTTTTCTACTCGGCCATCGGGGTAATCCAACCAATGTAAATCTTCCACTCCCACCGCTAATGCTGCTGCGGTTTGTTCTTCCTGGCGGAGAGCCGCGAGGTCTTCGCTATCTAGAGTCAGGTCATCGTCACCGGCGTCACCGCTAGTTACCAAACAGTAAGAGACGTGCGAACCGGCCCTAACTAACGCTGCCATCGTGCCAGCAGTACCAAAGTCAACGTCGTCGGGATGGGCGACAACAACCAAGACTCGTCCTGGCGCCGTTACGTCGCCTGTAGCAGTAGGGATTGTGCCCGGCACAGCGTTAGGCAGCGTCAGCGTCGTCTCGGGCCGGAGACTCACTAAGCAACTTCTGGGCCTTCGATATATAGCCAGCAGCTTCTTCGACCCAACGTTGATACCCGGCTAGGTCACCTGCTCGCAGCGCTGCATCAGCGCGGTCGAATGCTTCCCCAGATAGAGCCAACAACTCCTCGACGGACATCCCATCAGATTCTTCGTCTTGAGGTTCAGGCGACTCAGAACTCTCGTCATCCTCAGGTGCTGCGACATCAGCCTTTGGTTTCACGGCTTCAGACTGCAAGTCCATGTTGAGTCCAGGGATCGCGCGTGCCAATGCTGCTTCAAAACTGTCAGCAATTACGACTTCTGGGCCCACGCCGACGATAACCAGCTGCAGTTCAGGGACCGCCGTCGTTCCAGTGGCCTCTATGTACAGCGGACGAACGTACAGCAACGAGTTCTCAACTGGAATGAGAAGCAGATTTCCCGGCACAACAGTTGAACCATTCTGATTCAACAGTGTCACTCGTTCAGAAATTTCTTCCTCAGTCTGAATATTCGAGTTAAACAGAGCTGGTCCATCAACTGGAGTCGAGGCGCGAATCTCATAAACCTCAATTTCTCCATACCGTTCAGGGTCGTTGTGAACGACCATGAAACCTTCAAGGTTCTTACGCGAATCATCGTCGGAGAACGGGACGAACGGTCTGAAAATGACAAACGACTCATCGTCATCACCCGGTAGTCGCATCAATAGGTATTGAGGCGCAATACGTACCTCGGCACTGCTGATGATGTTCCCTGACGCATCAATGACTGATTCGACTGCTGTCTGACCGATTGAATTTCCTGGGTCTTGGGCAACGCTCCAGGCTCCTGCTGCGTCATAGAACTCCGAAGCTTCGGTGATCCGATATCGACCCCACATATCTGTTTGCATTCGGAATAGATCTTCGGGGTAACGGAAATGCTCTGCGACCTCAGCGGGAGGCTTCTCCTCACTGAACAAATCGGGGAACTGTTTACGGTACGACTTCGCTATGGGGTCTTCGTCATCAACTATGTAGAAGGTGGGAGTTCCGTCGTAAGCATCCACGACGACTTTGATCGAGTTTCGTACATAATTTGCTGCTGTACGGAGGTCCCCTGATCTGACGGCGCGAGGATTCACTCGTTGCGCATAGGGGAACATATCTGTCGAGGTATAGGCGTCGAGGATCCACATGACTTTTCCGTCGATAATCGCTGGATACGGGTCTCGGTCAAATTTCAGGAACGGGGCAAGGGTTTTTGCCCGGTCGACCACATCGCGCTTGTACAAAATGCGGCTATCTGAGCCAAGCTCGCCCGAGACAACCAGGTTCGGTTCTGCGAAACGCAAAGCAAACGCAAGTTTTCTGGGAAGCGAATTGATATCCACCCCGTCAGCCCCGGAATACCGAGTCACTTCGGTCTGGTCATCATTATCTTGGAAGTCAACTTCGTCTCGGGCTGCGCCGACAATGGCATAGCCTTTTAAGCCTTCACCTATATAGAGACCTGGCGTATCTATAGTCAGCGACTCAGCCCCCGGGCCTGCTGTCACGGGTATGTCGGCTAAGGCGTAGTCCGGGCGGCCATTAGCATCGATGGCATTAGCGGGCGCGGCCGCAATTCCATACCCATGGGTGAACGCAATATGTTCGGACTCCCATGAGCTATTTGGAAGGTCGGTTTGTTTTAGTTCTCTAGCAGCGAGTACGACTTGGGTGGTCCGCCCATCAATTTCGTATCGGTCGACGTCGATATCGCGGAAGTCATAGAAACTCTTTATGCCTTGCGTCTGTTGGAAGGTGTCACGCATTATGGCGGGATCTAGGAGCCGCACATTACGAACCGTCGCAAGGTTTTCCTCGATTTCGGGTGCTGTGAGGGTGGGTTCGTAATCGAAGTTGCGGGGTGTTACAAGGTCGAGGCCCATAGCCACGCGCGTCATCTCGATGTTGCGTTCGATGTAGGGGGCTTCTTTCGTCGACTCCGACGGCTCTACCTGAAAGCGTTGGACCAGAGCTGGGTAAATCGTTCCAGCCAAGCTGGCAACCAGTGCCCAGAGGCCAACCGCGATGATTGGGTAGGTAAATCCTCTCCGCCATATGTTGAAGATCAACAGTCCGAAGCAGAACACGCTCACGATCATTAGAAGTTGTAACGCTGGCAACTGTGCTTTGACGTCGGTGTAGGTGGCCCCAGTTACAAAGCCTCGTTCAGACAAAGTCAGTTCGTATCTATCGAGGTAGTAACCGACACCTTTTACCAATGCCAGCAAGCCCAAGAGAAGTGACAAGTGGCCTTTCACTTGTGGTGTGACTCGAGATCCGGCTTGCCCTTGGAGGCGTATGCCGCCGTTGAGGTAATGCTGGATGGTGGTAACGACAAAGATGACCAATATCGCGGCAAAAGCCCAATTAACGATGAACGTCAGAAATGGGAGTTGGAAGACATAGAAACCGACATCGATACCGAACTGTTGGTCGACGATTCCGAAGTCGACTCGGTTGGTGAAGAACAGCCAGCTTTGCCATTGCGACGAGACTCCAGCTCCAACTAGAAGCGCAAACAACAGTGAAACAATGCTTCTTATGAGAATGGTTCGAGAGGAAGTGAATTGTTGCCACCTTCGTGAAAGTTCATCTTCTGGTCCTGGTGGCCGAACCTTCGGTGCAAGACGGTCAGCGATAAATAGGTTTATCCAGAGGGCGGCGAAAAATACTGCGGTGAACAACAAACCGAGGCCAATCTTGGCCCAGAGCACCGAGGTCCACACCGAAGATAATGAGAGGCTGTCGAACCATAGGTAGTCGGTCCAAAAACCAGCGAGGCCTCGGATCGACGTAAAGAACAAAAAGATGGCTAACCCGCCGATGCCGAGCAGCACCCGCGCCCGGTTTGTTCGCCGACGTGACTTCATTCGCTCAGGTGGTCGCATATACCTGGAATGTTACAAGCCTTCGGGCACGACCAGACTGCGACATCCTGGACCAATCGGGGGAAGCAGATGACCTGAGGGAAATTCTTCACCTTTTCTGCGTGCTAAGGCCGATGCGTTGTCGTGACACGTGGTGCTGCAACACCCATCTGATGGGGTTTCCCACTTGATTTGTTGGTCCGACGGGATCGTGGCGTAAAGGCCCAGGGCGAACGCTTCGGCTATTGCGTCTGTCGCAATCAGGTCCACGGCGGATTTTTTCCATTCCCGGTAGACAGCTCGAAGTCGAACTTCGATAGCGACATCGTCGTCCAGGTGGGCCTGGAGGCGGTCGCGTAACCAATCTCCAGTGATTCTTGCGACTTTGTTGGGTATGCCATCGACGTTGACTTTTGTTCCGTTCGCTCCAAATTTTGCCGCAGCAGCGACGAACGGGGTTAAGCCTTCAATGAACTCGTCATCCATTGCTTTCGGCACTAATTGCGACATTTCAAACATGTTTGACGAAACGGTTTTTAGCTCCGGCAGCAGACTCTCGAGCCGAGTCGCGAGGTTTCTCTTGAGTTGTCCCACAGAGACGCTAGATAGCTCCGCAACCGTGCTTCGCAGACGGTCATGGTGGTCGCTGATTGTTTCTGCCTCTCCGTGAAGTGAAACGTATGGAGAGGCGGGGATGGCCGGAATTTCTCCTGTACGAATGAGAACTTCCTTAGCCCATTCAACGTCGTCGAGCTGTGGCTCTCCGAGGCGTGCAAAAAGCTCATCAATTACTGCGCGCCGTTGGGGTGGAGCTGCGCTCGGAAATGGAACCACTTGCCGTTGTTGTGAATCTTTTTCGGATCTCTCTTGGGTGTCGGCCAGTCCATGATCATCTGAGCGATAGTCATCCGAAAATTCGGGATCTAGATCAATAAAATTCTCGTCCCGTTCGAGAGTGAGCCTGTGAGATTGCAGGTCAATGACCGTTCCCGGACCAACGGAGGTTGTCACATGATTGTGCGCCTCATCACTCAGACCAAGTGGTGTTTCTGTTGTCGCGGCCACTACTTGCTGAACTGAACGTGCTGCTGCGAGCTCATTTTTCAGACGATGCAGTTCACGACCTACGTCTTCTAGAAATGATCGGACTTCGTCGATCGAATACCCGCGGAACACGTGGGAAAATTCAGCATTCACGACCGCTTCTGGATCAATTTCGAACGCCCCTTCGGCGTGCTGAACCATGATGACCGAGGGTACCGATCGTTCCTAGCTCAGCGCGGATGGTCCGGTGGTTAAAACAGGTTTTAGTTGCTCAGTATCTGAATGCCGGACACATCGCCCCCTAGCGAACGAAGTTCAGATAAGGCGTCATCTAGGGTCTCCACCCCAATTACTTCGATCATGTCGCCAAGTACTGCTTTTGCTTGGTCGGCCTGTCCTGCGGGGACCAAGAAAAGGTCAGCTCCGTTACGCATCACTGTGTGGCTTTTCTGTTCGACGCCGCCAACTGCGCCGACATTCCCTAATGGGTCAACAGTGCCCGTGGCTACGACCTTCAAGCCGTTCAGGAGTTCCCCGGGGAGCATTCGTTCTAACAGTGCCAAGGTGAGGCTCAGCCCAGCTGAAGGGCCTCCGACTCGTTCGACTTGGAAGTCGATTTGGAAAGGCAATTCATCCATCTCGACGTAGGTGCTAATCGACACTCCGAGGAATGCGTTTCCATTTCTTTCAGTGAGTGTCACTGTTTCGTCCCGGATAGTCCCGTCTATCTGCAGCACAGAGAAAGAGAAGCTGTCTCCTGGTGACTTGGCACGCACTAGTTCGCCAAGATCTCGTGATGTTCTTACATCACTGTTTTCTGCCTGAACGATGACGTCACCGCGATCCAAAGCTCGGGATGCTGGGGTGTCGGGAACAATCTGGAGGACTAAAGCTCCGGCTTCTGAGATCACGTCGTAGCCGATTCGTTCCAGGGCCACTCGGGCGGCAACATCAAGGCTTCTTGTCATCTGTTCTTGTCCAAGGGTGCGGTTTTGTTCAATGGTTCGATCACCCAATATTTCGTACCGCGGCGAGATTTTTATGGAATCGTCGAGCCAACCGCCGACCAGTTCCAGGATCGAAGGTTGGAGATTCGATTTGACGGTCACCATTTCGATTTGACCGTCAGCTTGGTAGGTCTTTGTGGGGTCAACCTGAAGCATCGGCCCTATATCCCGAGTCGCGCCTGGGCTCGTCAAAACCTTTGAGGTGATGGTGACTCGGTCAAGGGCGACGACTGTTAGAAAACATGCCGCAAATATGGCGGCAATGATTGCTGCCCAACTTGGAACTCGACGATGGGTCGATACTTCGGTGGCGGGGAGGGAAGTACTCTCATTCATAGTCGGCTCGGACATCAGTTATAAGCGTGCCACGCTGTACCCCTGTGACGGCACGCGGCTTGGATGAATTTAATGAACGATAGAGAATCTGATCCCAAACTCACCGCACCTCTCGAAGCGATACAGCCTTCTGAGTCACTATCTACCGACTCCGACGACCTCAGCTCAGACTTGGAGCCGCGACGTCAACTTAATTTGAATGATCCGCGTCGGATACTGCCGACACGACCCCACAAGGGTTCTTCGCTGTGGAGAAAGCTGGTTGCCGTTCTCGGTCTCAGCGCTTTTTCTATCTTGGGTGGTTTGGCCATCACTCTTATCGTCGGATTGTTGGCGATTGCGGCAGCCCTAATTTTGCAGGCAGCGGTCAGTTGAGGGGTGGTGATCCCCGCGCGGCGCGCGTACGTGCAGTGCTAGCTGGACATCGAGGTGATGAGTCGGAGGCTCGAAGTTTGTTGGGAGATGTCGATGTTGGTACCCGGCGCGCGGCTTTAGGAGCTTTGGATCGAATCGGTTCGCTTACTACTTCAGATCTTCAATCCGCACTCAAGGACACCAGTGGCTCAGTGAGAAGGCGGGCTTTGGAGATCGCAGCAAAAAGATCTGACGTTGAAATCGGCGAATGTCTTTACGATTCGGATCCCGCTGTTGCTGAAACTGCGGCCTTTGCGATCGGTGAACGCACGGAAACCACGGCAGTACCGTCACTTATTGCGATGGCTAACGACCATGAAGACGCCTTGTGTAGAGAGAGTGCGGTCGCTGCTTTGAGTGCTTTAGCAACGGTGGGTGAAGTTGACCGGGCTGCGATCTTGACCTGCCTTCTTGGGGTGATGAACGATCGACCTCAGATCCGTCGACGCGCTGTTTTGGGTCTTTTCCAATTTGATGAGGCCGAGGCAGAGGAAGCCGTACAGGGCGCTCTCGCTGATAAGGACCGTCAGGTTCGTGCTATCGCTGGTGATCTTCTCGGGGTTGTGACTGATTAGTCAATCAAGTATTTCGTTGGCTAATGATGCAAAGTTTTGTGGCCGCAGCCTTCGTTCAAGCTTCCAATCACGACCGTCTAATTCGTCTTCTTCAGCGACCTTGATCCTGATGCTCATTTCTCGGGGCAGCGACGGTTCCTCAATGGACATATCTATCTCTTCGGCAAGACCCAACATTTCGATCTGTGTATGCGTCTGAGCAGCTTCAAATATGACCCCGCGTCTGAGATCTCTAGCTTGGACGGCTTGTTCCAATAGTTCATGTAATCGAATTTGGGACACATACCCGTCGCGCATCCTCGTATCTGGTTCGGCATCTGGGGCGTGGCGCAGCAACGACGCCAAAAACGGTCGCATACCAACTGCTGCGTCAACGTGCCACGCTGGGCCTGAGTCGATATAGGCAAACTGTATGTCGGTGCGACGAACTATTGGATCGGTGAGTCCTGCTTGACGGAAGATGGTTCGATTGGCTGGGATCGATGAAACCAGTTCCTTTTGAAACTTTTCTGATACTTCAGCAAGAACATGTTCACAAGCTGCTGCTAATACCGCCGCGTTTAAGTCTTCTTCCACCTCAATCAAGGTCACGCTTTGCGCGCCGGCAATTCGTGCTGCTCGAGGCGCGGAGTTTCTGACTCCGACCCCCAGCGGTGAACCGTCGGTTATGACACACCATTTAGAAGAAGGTGTATTTTCGAAAAGGGCGAGAACGACTGCTTCAACTGGAGGGCTGTGGGTTAAGAAACGAGAGTCAGATTCCCAATCCAGCGTTGATGTAGGGGCTACCCCGAGAACTTGGCCTTCGACAAGAAATGGGTGTACCGCTCCCATTGCCGTCTCGTCTATAAATGCCAGAGCAACAACCTCATCGAGCAACCCGGGCACAAGTTGTTCAGCAACTTCCGGGTTGCCACCATGGTCGAGAACTTCTAGTTCGACTGCGTATCGCCCGCCTACTCCTCCCGAGGCGTTGATGTCGGACCAGTAGGCAGTGACTCCGGTCAGGCGTGTTCGATCTAACGCCGATCCGGGGCCACTCAAATTGACAATAACTCCAAGTCGGATGATGTCTCCGTCGAAGCCGACTGATCTTTCAACTGATAGTGCTTGTTCATTACCAGCATCAGAGACGTTTGCTCCTTGTTCGGAGCAGGCACCAGCGAACAACAGTGCTGCGATGGCGAGGAAGATTCGATATTTGGTGAACTTGTGAAAGCGCACGCGAGATTTACCAGCGATTGCCATAGGAATTGAGTGTTGACGAAAGTGCCTCAAAATTGTCTAAGGCTCGTCCTGCCCCTAAAACCACAGCTTCCATTGGGGTTCGCACAATTCGCACCGGGACACGAGCATCATTTTCTATGCGTTGGGCAAGTCCTTTTAACAGACCGCCGCCGCCGACCAGATGGACGCCGTGCACCAGGAGATCTTGCGATAGCTCAGGCGGTGCCTGGCTGAGGCAATCAACGACGGAGTCGATTACCGCTTGGACTGGTTCATCCAACGCCGATCGCACTTGATCTGGACTCAATATAAATGTCCGAGGCAGGCCGGTGGTGAGATCTCGTCCCTTCACTTCAGCATCAAACTCGTCTTCGACCGCCCATGCAGATCCGATTTGAACTTTGATTTCTTCAGCTGTTCGTTCACCAATCGCGACACCATGCACACGCCTGGCATAGTTCTGCAAAGCTGCGTCGAAATCGAACGAACCGACTCTTATGGCTTTGAGCGAAACGATGCCGCCCATAGAGACCATCGCAGTTTCAGCTGTTCCGCCGCCAACGTCGATGACCATATTTCCTATCGGCTCGTGGATAGGCAAACCAG
>Ga0114932_10002600_pt1 | contig 18833 bp, 15 predicted proteins | sample 2SBtaG_2_FD_87286 | JGI IMG/M metagenome (GOLD analysis project Ga0114932, IMG submission 87286) | Deep subsurface microbial communities from Kolumbo volcano to uncover new lineages of life (NeLLi) - 2SBTROV12_ACTIVE470 metaG | ecosystem: Environmental > Aquatic > Marine > Volcanic ... | reverse complement strand
GGCTTGTTCTGGAAATCCAGGACCAGGCGGTTGGGGGGTTTTGATTAAATATCAAGATCGAGAAGTAGAACTGATGGGAGGTGAATTTGAAACCACCAATAACCGGATGGAAATGATGGCTGCTATTATGGCCCTAGAAAGCCTAAAATCGGTAAAAAAAGTTAATATTCATACTGATAGTACTTATCTACGAGATGGAATAACAAAATGGATAATAAAATGGAAAGCTAACGGATGGAGAACAAGTACAAAAAAACCAGTTAAAAATATAGATTTATGGAAGCGATTGGAAGCAGTAACAGCTTTACATGATATCGAGTGGCACTGGGTTAAAGGGCACGCCGGCCACCCAGAGAATGAAAGAGTAGACCGGCTTGCTGGTATTGCTTTAACGCAAAAACGCAATACTAATGTATAATAATAAAAAGGTTATAGTTTTTCTAAAATATTCTCAGCTGTTGATAGATTAATTTGACCAGGTTCATCAACTAATAACTCAGTCACTGTAGAGTCATCCACAATCATAGCAAATCGTTTACTACGGACACCCATTCCCGCTTTATTTAAGTCCTGATCTAAACCTAACTCTTTAGAAAATTCGGCTGAACCATCCGCTAGCATCATAACCTTATCACCAACATTTTGGTCTCTTCCCCATGCTTCCATTACGTGAGGATCGTTAACAGCCATACAGACTATTACATCGACTCCTTTATCTTTGATACTTTCGGAATGCTTAACGTAACCTGGTAAGTGCTTAACTGAACACCCAGGTGTAAACGCACCTGGCACTGCAAAAAGTACAACCTTCTTGCCACTAAATAATTCATTCGTTGTAACAGGATTAATCCCATCACTAGTCTTTTGCCTAAGTGAACTATCTGGTATTTTATCACCAATATTTATTGCCATCTTATACTCTCTCTAACTGTAAGTTCTTTTTAATAAGTAATTCTATAAATAGATATTAATACAGATAATTAATATTTTATTTATAAAAAAGTTATATCACTAAGGTAGATTTTTACCAGATGAACTTGTAACGGGTAAATTTTGATTTTTTATAGGTAAATTTAATTTAAATCCGGCTTTCTTAAGCCCCAATAATATAGATTTTTTACTTAATATTTCAGGAAGTAAGAGGCCTGAAGTAAAATTTGGGCCATAAATTACATTCAATGGCACTCCAAAACGTTTAAATTGTGCTAAATAATTAGCAATGCTAGCCTCCGGCTTAGTCCAGTCACCGCGAAGCTTCACTACATTAGGTCTGTTTAATAATTCTGCAATTTCCTGAGTTTGAAGGACTCTGCTCTTATTAAATTGGCAAGTAATACACCATTCAGCCGTTATATCTACAAAAACTACATGTCCTGTTCTTACAAGTTCAGTAATTTTCTCAGAATCAAATAATTCCCAATCAGCTATAATACTGCTTTTATTATCTTCTCTATCATTTTTATGAACAGTAAATATAAGAGGTGTTAACAACGCAAAAAGCATTATAAAACAGATACTAGCTTTAAACAGTACTAAAAGACGGAATGATATATACTTCCCTAAAAATAATAGAATAATAATTAGCATCATCAAAGAGCCAATTATAAGTGCCGAAGTTGTAGAAACCTGATGTTTAATTATAAATAGCAACCATAAAGCTGTAGCTAGCAGAATAAAACTCATAGTTTTTTTAAGCAAAACCATCCATTGTCCTGGTTTAGGCATATTAGAAGCAAACTTTGGAAAAATAGCTAGAAGAAGAAATGGAACAGACATGCCTATAGCTAATGAAGTAAAAACTAAGAAGATTTCGACTACACCACCGCTAAGAGCAAAACCGACAGCTGTCCCCAGAAAAGGAGCTGAGCAAGGAGTGGCCAATAATGTTGCGAACGCACCTTCAAAAAAACTTGCTTTTAATGTACGACCTTGGCTGGTATTCTCTGCTATATAGGAGATAGGGCTAGGAAGTCTAATTTCATATAAACCCCAAGCATTCGCTGCAAATAAAGTTAAAACAATCACCATAAAGGTGATAAATAAAGGCTGCTGAAATTGGATTCCCCAGCCAATATTTAAGCCAGCTTGCTTAATCGCAACTACAAATATTGCTAAAAGTATAAACGAAAAAATTATTCCTGCTGAAGTAGCTAAAAAGCTATGTCTTACATATTTATGATCTTCTCCACCATAGCTAACTAATGTCAAAATTTTTATTGAAAGCACCGGCAAAACACACGGCATTAAATTCAACAATAAACCTCCCAATAGAGCTACAAAAATTATAGATAGCAATTTAAAATAATTATAATCACTTTTATCTGCCGAAAGAGTGCTTTGGAGAGGTATAGTCTTTTTTTCAATGCTTCGGTCGCCATCAAAGAAAGTTAAACGAAGAGGCTGATTATTGAGGCTCTCTAGGCCATATTCTCCATAGCCTTCATTAATATTTACTTTGATTAATACCGTCTTACGATTATCATAGAATTTAAAGTTTGGCTTTGAAAATACCTTATAATTTAGCCCTTCAACTAGAAGGTCTGGATTTACTAATTCAGAAGTAGAACTAAATTTAACTTCTAATATGGGATTAGATGATGACCTTTTGTATGATGCTCCTTCAAAAGTTATTCCCGAATTTCTACCATCACCTGGGACTAGAGCTCTATACCTACTAATTATGTTTGCATAATTGGTTGGACTTGCTAACCCACTAGGTAAGTCAAGAGCTAAATCCATAACATGCGGAATACATACGTCATCGCATACTAAAATCTCTACTATAGCCCTTATATTTAAAGGCTGACCTATATTTTTTAATAATAAATCAATGGGAAAAATTACTTCATTACTGTAACCAACAACATCAATGTCATAATATGAAAAACGATATGGTAAAGGCCAGTAAAATATAGACGATGATAGATTAGAACTTTTTGATAAATCAGCGCTAGGAGGAAGGCCAGAAACACCTGGGGAACGCCAATATGTCTTCCATCCTGGTTTAAGCCTAATCTGAAGACCTATCGGAATTGTATCAAGATCACCAACTGCCTTTACAGATGATATTAGCCTAGCTTGTGCTTTTGATCCCTTTTCCCATGCCCCAAAATGATTATTACTATATGCAAATTCAGTTGAAATATTTAATGCTATGATTACAAAAACACCAACAAATAAACTATATAGAAATCGTTTCATGATAAAAAAATCTGCTATCCCCATATAATAATAAACTAGTATATTAATATAGTAATATTTTTAAGACTAAAGATAATTGATAGTACAATCTGTTATAAGCACAAAAAAGAAGCATATATAAATTCTTTATTTAAAGAAATCTCTACTAAAAGAAATAACTATAAAGAAAGAGGATAATGCAGCAATCTCTTTGCCTTAAAGGACAGTTTTTAATCTCAATGCCCAATATGACCGATCCTCGTTTTAGCCAATCGATAATTTATCTCATTATGCACAATAATGATGGGGCAATGGGTATAGTAATAAATAAAATATTTCCAGATATTAACTTTGAAAAAATACTAGCCGAGCTTAATATTAACTCCAGTCATACCGCTGCAAACATAAACATCCATTATGGCGGACCTATTGAGATTGAAAGAGGTTTTGTTCTACATACAAAAAATTGTAAAAGTATATCGACTCTCAATAGAGACAATATTGAAATCTCATCAAGTATCGAATTTATTACTGACCTGGCTCAAGGTCGTGGCCCAAAAAATAATATTTTTGTACTTGGTCATGCAGGATGGGGACCAGGACAATTAGAGGATGAATTAAGCAAGAATGTTTGGATAAACGCCCCATATAACACGGATATAATGTTTGACGAAGACATAAACACCAAGTGGGAACGCGGCCTCGAGAATATAGGTGTAACTTTATCTAAACTTTCCAGCATCGCCGGTAATGCCTAATTAAGTCTTCTTGCCTCGTAATGCGCTTATTTTATTATATAAGGTTAAAACTATGAAAAAAGCGGCTATACAAGCGAGTATATAACCCGATATCAAATAAGAATTACCTAAAGAAGATATATTAGCCAGTGGCAAACTATAGAATGGTGATGCAAACTGGCCCAGAAAAAATACAGCCACTAATATACTTAGCGCCCGACCACGAAATGCTGCTGTAATACGAGATAAAATTACCAGATTTGCATTAGGGGAAAAAAGTCCCATGGAAAACCCCCCAACTATCATTGCTAAAATCACATCATAAAAATTCTTTGCCATTCCTAACAATGTATAACCGATTGCAACATCTACAAAAATTAAAGCAAAAATAAACGTTACACTAAAATGCTTTCTAAGCCAGGGAAAGGCTAATGATGCTACACCTGAACTTAAACTAAAAATGCCAACTGCTATACCAGCGCGTGCAGCGTTATTAACACCAATATCGATTAGAAAAAATGGAGTCTGAGCAGGTATCATAAATAATATAACCATTGTTATAAAAGTGATTATATAAATGCCCACAATTATCGACCAATTATTTTCTTTTGGTAACGATTTAGTTGATTTGCTTGTTGCTTTTTTATTATTCTCTGAAGGCTCATATAAACTTAATATCATTGGTATTATTAATAAAAATGCTACAGCAAATACTGCAAAACCAGCTCGCCAATGTATTTCAGTTAGAAAACCAGCGATTATTGTATATGTCAAAGTACCAAATGCAATAAACGCTGACTGTAAACCAGCTATTCTGTTGCGCTGATTTCCGGAATAATAATCTCCTATTAAAGCTGTTATACTTGTAAGTATCGCAACCAAGAAAACACCAAGAAATGCTCTTCCAACTAAAATAGCAGTAAGTGATTCTAGAACTAATCCTGACAGTCCGGATACACCAAAACCTATTGTACTTAAAATCAAAGTATTTCGACGGCCGTAAAGATCAATGACTATACCAACAAAGGGTCCAGATATAGCAATGAATAGCATAGGAATGGTAAGTACTAGTCGTGTTAAGAGCTCAGCTTCAGGTATATGAGAAAACTCTTCATAAATTGCTGGTAGTCCAGGTGCTACGACGGAAGCCATAAATGTAACACTACTTGTTAATAAAATTGTAATAACACGTAACCGCTTGCGTCCTAATATCCTGCTTGGATCAGGTTGAAATTTCATAAAACTAGCCTTTGGCTATAACTATAAAAAGAGGACTGAATTATTTTTGATCTTCATCTAATAGAGAAAATAAAAGGTGATCATGCCACTCGCCTCGAATCTTAAGGTATTTCTTTGCATATCCGTGTTCAGTAAAATTAGCCCTACGCAAAAGACGCTGGCTAGCCTCATTATGCGGCAAGCAAGCAGCCTCAATTCTATGCAAACGAAGATTATCAAAGCAAAAACTTATAATAAGATTTAAAGCCTCGGTCATATAGCCTTCTCGTGCATAAGGCTTTCCTATCCAATAACCTAATGTCCCACACTGAGAAACTCCCCACCTCACATTAGTAAGACTAATTCCACCTAATAGAAAATCATCTTGATTTCGAAAAATAAAAAAACTATGGCCTACATTATCTCTCCATTCTGCAGCATATCTATTTAAATTACGTAAATATAAATCACGAGCCAGTGCGTCTATTGGCCAGGTTGGTTCCCAAGGCACGAGAAAGTCTCTACTTAAGGCACGTATCTCTTGATAGGATTTCCAATCTTTTTCGATGGGTGCTCTAAGATAAACTCTATTACCAGTAATTATAACCTTATCGGATGGCGATGAGAACTTTCTAAATAATCGCATATTTTAAAAACTTATCTCTAGTACTAAGCGACCAAACGCTCAGTAATTTCGTTGTAGGATTCAAGGTTATCTAATTTTCCTATAGCTGAAAGCACAGGTTGACTTATAATTAAGTTTCCAGCTAATTCGGAGATTTCTCCTAAACTTATAGAATCAATTTTTTTTACCATTTCTTCGACTGGCATTACCCGGTCAAACAATAATAAATGTTGGGCTAACTGCTCGCAACGAGAACCAGTGGATTCTAAAGCCATCAATAAACTAGATTTTAGCTGCTTTTTAGCTCTATTTAGTTCTTTATCTTTTAAGTTTTTAGGAAGTCTGTTTAATTCCTCACATAAAGCTGGAATTAATTGCGTTATATTTTCAGGTCCAGTTCCGGCATATATTCCAAATAAACCAACTTCAGAAAATGCTGACACAAATGTATCAATTGAGTATACAAGACCTCGTTTTTCTCTGATTTCCTGGAAAAGTCTAGAAGACATACCTCCACCCAATAGATTTGAAAGTAATGTCATACCATAGAATTCATGACTTCCGATGGCAGCACTTCGAAATCCTAATATTAAATGTATTTGCTCTAGGTCACGAGATTCACGATACTCACCACTCGTGTAAGCAGATTCTTTTATAATAGAAGTTTGGTTGTTTTTTAGCGCTTCAAACTTAAGCCCTACATAATCAAAAAATTTTTCATGATTTAAATTACCAGCAGCAGCAACAACCATTTGTGGGGCTTGATAATGTTTGTCTCGAAAACTAACCACTGCATCACGTGATAGTTTAGAAACAATATCTGATTTACCAAGAACAGGACGACCTAAAGGTTGGTCTAGAAATGCTGTGGACTGGAAGTTATCAAAGACAACATCGTCAGGAATATCATTAGCCTGACCAATTTCTTGCAAGACTACAGACCTCTCTCTTTCAAGCTCATAGTTATCAAAAACTGAAAATTGAAGAATATCAGAGAGCACATCAACCGCCAGATTAACATCTGCTTTCAAAACTTTAGCATAATATGCTGTCATTTCCCGTGATGTATAGGCATTTATATTACCACCTACAGACTCTATAGTTTCGGCAATTTCTTTTGCACTACGTTTTTTAGTCCCCTTAAAAATCATATGCTCAAGCAAATGTGCAACCCCATTATCTTGAGGCATTTCATAACGAGTACCGGTACGAACCCAGACTCCCATAGATACAGACTCCACCGTCGGGATATAATCAGTTACTACACGTAATCCATTTGACATTGTACTTATTTGAATATTGCGCATTAAAATACTACCTTAACCAATATTTATTGAGAGCTTTTTATATTGTCATTCACATATGCTTGAACAGATGAAAGGTCATTAGCTAAAGTAATAAATTTCTCTTTTCTATCAAAAAGATCTGAAAGATGATGAGGAAGTTCAGGGCTCACTCCAGTAGCTTGAAAAACAGCATCAGGAAATTTAGCTGGATGAGCAGTAGCTAATATAACCCTTTGGTTGTTTTGTGAAACAAATTTTCTTGCCACACTAAGTCCTACGGCAGTATGAGGATCCACTAGCATGCCGTTTTTTTGGTGGGTATAATTAATTTCTTCGAGAGTTTCCTTATCAGTAACGCTAAAACTAGAAAATAGAGTTCCAGCTGCTGATCGCAAACGCTCGCCATCAGGAAGAGTTCCTGTTTCTCGAAATTCTTTCATTGCTAAAGAAACTGAAGCTCCATCGCGATCAAGTAGATCAAATAGAAGACGCTCAAAATTACTTGATATTTGGATATCCATACTTGGTGATAGGGAAGGACGGACAGCAGAAATTGACATATCACCTGATCTAAAAAAACGGGTAAGAATATCATTTTGGTTAGAAGCCACCACCAACTCTGTGTTCCTCAAACCCATTTGGTATGCTCCATAACCTGCATATACATTTCCAAAGTTCCCCGTAGGCACAACGAATGTAGTAGCTTGGTCAGGAGCACCGATTTTTATAGCTGATATAAAATAGTAAACAATTTGTGCTAGTACTCTTGCCCAGTTAATTGAGTTCACAGCAGATAGATTTACATTTTTTCGAAAAAGCTCATCGTTAAACATACCTTTGACTAAATCTTGGCAATCATCAAAAGTTCCCTTAATAGCTATATTATGGACATTCTTTTCATTTACGGTAGTCATTTGGTGTCGCTGCACTTCTGATATTCGGCCAGCTGGGTGCAACATAAATATATCTAAGTTATCTCGTCCTCGACATGCCTCAATTGCTGCAGACCCTGTATCACCTGAAGTAGCTCCAACGATGGTTATTCTCAAATCACGTTTAGCCAAAACATGTTCAAACATTCTTCCCAAAAACTGTAACGCAAAGTCTTTAAACGCTAAGGTTGGACCATGAAAAAGCTCTAGCAGAAATGTGTTTTCATTAAGCTTTATAAGAGGTGCCACATCGGAATTATCAAATATAGCGTATGTATCATTTATTAAAGAATTTAGATTCTCATTACCAATGCATTGTTCTTCAATGTAGCCGCGCATAATATTATATGCACATTCCATATAATTCATGCTCGCCATATCACGAATCTCTTCTGATGACACTGGCAACCATTTTTCAGGAATATAAAGACCACCATCATGGGCTAACCCGGTTAGTAGAACATCCTCAAAGCTAAGCGATACTGTTGATCCTCTGGTACTAATATAGCGCAAGTCAAATCTGCTCCTATTTTATGACGCCAACCTATCCAATGAAAACCTTACAAACAAGCGTTTCCCAATATTCCTTTAATTTAAATATCTATTTTTTAAGTGGCTTTGGAATATTGCTGGATCCAATGATGATCCGGTCACCGTATTTAATAGTTGATCTGCACTAAACCTAGATCCATGTGAATGAATGTTTTTATTAAGCCATGTCATAAGTGTACTAAATTTTCCTTCCTCTATTTCGGATTCAATAGAAGAAATATCAAGCTTAGCAGCGTAATAAAGCTGGGCAGCTATCATCGCTCCTAAAGTATATGTAGGAAAATAACCAAAATCACCTGATGGCCAATGTATGTCCTGTAAACAACCCAATCGATTGTTTGGAGGTTCAATATCTAGTAATTTTTGCATTCCATCATTCCAAGCCGTAGGCAGATCAGGTAAAGATAGATCACCACTAATCAAAGCACGCTCAAGTCTATATCTAAGTATGATATGAGCTGGATAAGTTACCTCATCTGCATCAACACGTATAAAACCTGGTTCAACATGGGTATAAAGCCTATAAAGATTTTCAATACCCAATTCATTATTATTCACACCAAAAAATTCTTGCATAAGCGGCCCAGCGTAATTTAAAAAAGAACGCGATCGGCACACTTGCATTTCTATTAATAATGACTGACTCTCATGAATAGCCATGCCTAAGGGAGCACCAACTGGTTGATAACGCCACGCTTTTGGTAGACCCATTTCATACATGGCATGACCTGTCTCATGCATGATTCCCATCAAAGATGAACTAAAGTCATCTATGTCATAGCGGGTAGTGATACGAATATCTTCTGATCCCCCTCCACAAAATGGATGATGACTAACATCAAGCCTGCCACGATCAAAATCAAAGCCTATGGCAGCCATAAACTTTTTACCTAAACCCATTTGGGATTCTATTTTAAATGGTCCTTTAGGTATTACCAGATCTGGCAAAGTTCGCTGATATTCCATAACCTCTTGCAAAAAGTTCGGTAAAAAATTAGCGTGCTCCGAAAAAATAAAATCTATATTTTTACTTTTAGCGCCTGGCTCATACTGATCAAGCAAAGCGTCATAAGGGGAAAGACCCAGTGCTTCCGATTTAGCAAAAGCAACTTCTCGACAAAGTTTTAAAACCTCTTCCAGATATGGTAAAAGCCTTTCATAGTCGTCATCATTTCTTGCACCCCTCCACTCCATTTCACACCTGGCATTAGCCCGAGACTGAGCGTCAACTAAATCAGTTGGTAAAGCTGTTGCATGCGCGTAGATTCTTTTCATTTCACGAAGGTTGGCTAGTTCCCAACTATTCTTCTCAATATTAATATTTGAACTTTTGTCCAGTAGTTCATCTATATTATTTTTTGTCAAAATTTCATGACGTAAAACACTAAGAGTGGCCAACTGTTCAGCTCTCTGAGAAGCACTACCTTCAGGCATCATTGTAGCCTGATCCCAATGTAAAAATGCTATTGCATCACCAATTACTCCAATACGATGAAACTTCTCCACTAAGCTTTTATATGATTTGGATGACATAATCCCCACTACCTTATTTTAGGATAAGCCGCAAACAAAATATCTTAATTAATTATTAGTATATAAAGAAAAGTAAATTCCTAATTAGTTATGATGGATCTTTGTCTATTATAATAAAAACAGTAAATAAAAGTTAAACGAAATACTGACAAACCATCACTTAAGATACATATTAGTAATAAGATATGACAAATAACTAAGTCTAAATGAAAACACCTTAATCTATTATAGGAACAATGGCATGAGCGATATAGCACTTACAGACGACCTTTTCTATAACCGCACGGGTATGGATATAAAACGTGTGGAGAGCTTAACCGATAATGCAATAGGTGATTGTGATGATGGTGAACTTTTTTTAGAATACCGACAGAGTGAAAGTATTACATATGATGATGGACGCGTTGCAAATGCTAGCTTTGACAATTCGCAAGGATTTGGTTTGCGCGGAGTTTGTGACGAAGCTACTGCTTATGCTCACTCTACTGAAATTACAGAAACCGCTATAAAAAGAGCTAGCAATAGCGTTCGAACAATACAAAGTAAAAGCCCGATAAATCTTTCAGATCGACCAACTGGTACAAATATAGACCTTTATACAGATATGAATCCGCTTGGTTCCCCAAGTTTTGAAGAAAAAGTTGAATTGTTGGGTAATATAGATGCCTACGCTAGAAAATCTGACCAACGTGTTCGACAGGTCACAGCTTCACTTGCAGGCAGCTGGCAGGCCGTACAAATTTGTAGGTCTGGAGGATTGCGTGTTGCAGATATAAGACCGATGGTACGATTAAGTGTTTCAATTATAGTTGGTGATGGAAACAAACAGGAAACTGGCTCTCAAGGTGCCGGAGGAAGAACAACATACGATCAATGGTTATCTCCTGATAGATGGCAGGTACAAGTTGATGAAGCCCTGCGCCAAGCGCTGGTAAATCTCGAAGCTGTGCCAGCTCCAGCGGGAGAAATGCCAATTGTTTTAGGGCCTGGTTGGCCAGGGGTTCTTCTACATGAAGCAATTGGCCATGGGCTTGAAGGGGATTTTAACAGAAAAAAAACATCTGCTTTTTCTGAATTATTAGGCCAAAGAGTTGCTGCTCCAGGCGTCACAGTTGTTGATGATGGGACAATACCGGATCGTCGCGGATCAATAACTATTGATGATGAAGGAACACCTAGTAATTACAATATATTAATTGAAGACGGTATACTTAGAGGCTATATGCAAGACCGTTTGAATGCCAGGTTAATGGGTGTTAACCCTACTGGTAATGGAAGACGTCAATCATATGCACATAGTCCCATGCCTCGTATGACTAATACATATATGTTAAATGGTAATTCAGCTCCTGAAGAGTGTATTCAGGCTGTTTCTAAAGGAATTTACGCTGTTAACTTTGGTGGGGGTCAAGTAGATATAACTAATGGAAAATTTGTGTTTAGCTGCACAGAAGCATACCTTATAGAAAATGGAAAAATTACAGCTCCTGTTAAAGGAGCAACTTTAATAGGAAATGGCCCCGACGCTTTGACTAGAGTAAAACTTATAGCCAACGATAGTAAACTTGATGATGGAGTTGGCACCTGCGGTAAAGATGGACAGTCGGTTCCCGTAGGTGTCGGGCAACCTACCATGATGTTAGACTCTCTCACGGTTGGAGGAACAGCAGTCTAGTAAAAATGTAAATATTATTTTTAAATTTTTAAATGAAATTATATTTGGAGGGAATCAATGCCTATTTACAAAGCTAATGAAATGAAAGAGACACCAGATGTAAAACGCCCGCATATTAGTATGATACAATACGGCGGGGATCTGATAAAAGCTGGACTGGTCACCTATTATCAGGGAGATGCACCACCGCCTCATTACCACCCCAATGATGAGCAATGGATATATATGTTAGAGGGTGATTTAGCAGTGTTATTGGGCGAAGAAGTAGAAACCGCATCAACAGGAGATATCATTTATATTCCAAGGGATATAGTGCACGGTATTCGTTTGCTGAATGAAAAATGTAGGTTTTTTACTTGTAAAAGTCCTGCTGGAAGCGGAGGATTAAGTGAAGATTATACTGCAGTAGATAATTTAGAGATGTTGACTGAAAAACTTAATAACCATTAATGAACGGTTTTCTATAAGGTTAATATGTTTTGAAACTGAATAGAACCCATAGATACCAACTAGTTTTAAAAAAATAAAAAAATTATGCTGGGTATCTTTACAAGGGAGTTTTTTTAGTTCTACGTTTTCAACAAGTATAAGTTTTCAAATGAAAAAGGAGAGAAGCATGAAAATTAATTCTATCATCAAGGGTGTAATGGCCGCCTCTATTGGCGGTATTATGGCCTTGACAGCGAATATCGCATTAGCAGACTACCCAGACAAAGATATTACATTTATTGTTCCTTATTCACCAGGTGGCGGTTCTGACCAGATGGCTAGAAGATTACAACCCGGTTTAGAAAAAGCTCTGGGTGTAAATGTCCGCATGGTCTATAAAACTGGCGGTGGTGGGGCTGTTGGCTTCAGTGAATTACACCGCTCAAAGCCTGATGGATATACCATTTCTAACGTAGTTGTGCCGAACGTTATTATTACTTCAAAAGGTGAAGGTATTGGCTATAAGCCTGACGATTTTGCATACATAGGTATGACTGAGGCTGCTGTTGGTGCATTAATGGTGCCAAATGATAGTCCATACAAAACTTTAGACCAGTTCGTAGCCGCAGCTAAAGCAAAGCCAGGTATGATAACTGTTGCTGGTGTTGGTAGCACAGGCGCGCACAGATGGGGTGGATTGGCAAAAATCCTAGGTATTAAGACAACTTACGTACCTGTTTCCGGCGGTGTTGGAAAAATGATGCCGATGCTAGCTGGCTCTCACGTTGATGCTGGCATGACTGCTTCTAATCACGCTACAAAGCACAAGTCTATTGTGAGAGCTCTTGTACTTGCGGGAAATAACGAAGTTGCTACATTACCTGGTATCCCTACTGAACCTAAATGGAGTTATGTAACCACATGGGGAATTATGGCGCCTCCTGGTACTCCAGCAAATATCGTTAAAAAATTGAATGCTGCATTGAGGTCTGCTGCTTCTGATCCATCAGTGAGTAATGCTTTGAAAAAGGGTGGCTATACACCAATATTACAAACTGTAGATGAAGCAAACGCATTTATGGATGCCCAGATAGAGGCTTTTAAGTAACCTTAATCAGAGATATTTAAATGGAAGATACCCCAGTATTTTTACTAATACTGGGGTATCTATTTTTACTAATACTGGGGTATCTAAATCAACCTTTATGGTTGAACACAATCGATTTTCATTTCCAGATGAAGACTTTATAAGTAGTAAAGAAGATACTATTTCTGGGGAACAAGGCTGATGATTGAAGCATTTTTTCTAGCTATAAGCCCATCTTATTTAATGTATATGACCATTGGAGTTCTCCTTGGATTGGTTGTGGGTACATTGCCAGGCCTTACAGCAACTATGGGGACAGCACTACTGGTTCCATTTACGTTTGCGCTTCCCACGGGTGAGGGTATCGCGATGCTTGGCGGTCTATATGTGTGTGCTATGTTCTCCGATGCTATCCCAGCCTGTCTTGTAAACACCCCAGGAACACCTGCTGCAATGGCTACAGCCTTTGATGGCCACCCCATGGTAAAACAGGGTAGAGGCCAAGAAGCAATTGTTGCTTCTTGTTTTAGCTCAGCTCTTGGAACTATGTTTGGTGCGGCTTGCTATCTGCTTCTTGCTTGGCCAATGATATCCATTGCTCTAAAGTTTGGGCCACCTGAATTTTTCTGGCTTGGTATTTTTGCACTTACAATTATTGGAAGTCTAGCTGGCAATTCCATTCTTAAAGGATTAGCCGGAGGGGCAATTGGATTACTAATCAGCTGTGTTGGTATCAGTCATGCAGCAGAATTAAATAGATTTACACTTAACATACCTGAATTGAGGGGGGGCGTTTCGCTGGTTGCGGCCCTAATAGGGGTTTTTGCCTTTCCTCAGGTACTGTCCATGATTCTTGATCTTCGCAAACAAGAATATGTAGCAGAATACAAACCAGAAAAAGGCGTTGTACTTAAAACAATAATAAAAGTACTATCAACTCCGATACATTTTTTAAGGTCCGCTTCTATAGGCAGTTTTATAGGAATTTTACCTGGCGCGGGAAGTCCTATAGCCGCCATTGTATCTTACAATGAAGCACTTCGATGGAGTAAGGATAAAAGTCAATACGGCAAGGGCGATATACGAGGCGTAACGGCCTCAGAGATAGCTAATAATGCGGCCGCGCCTGCTGCTATGATACCACTTGTTACACTCGGTGTGCCTGGCTCATCCCCTGCGGCGGTTATCGCCGGGGCATTAATGCTGCGCGGTTTAAATCCTGGCCCCGAGTTATTCGCAACTGATGGCACCTTGGTTTATTCTTTTGGCTGGTCTTTGTTTATAGCTGGCATTGTTGTGTTTTTCATTGGCATGCTTGCAACACCGCTTCTAGTTAAAATTATAAAAATTCCCCTTCGTCTGCTTGCTCCACTTATTATGTTCCTTGCTATTATTGGCGCTTATGCAATTCGCAATAACATATTCGATGTTTACTTAATGATTACAATAGGAATATTTGTATTTTTAGCTCGAAGACTGGGATTTCATCCTGGGCCCATCGGCTTAGGGTTTATTCTAGGACCAATTATTGAGCCATCTTTAGTACAAGCATTATACATTGCAGATGCGAGAGGAGTTGGGACAATTTTCTTTAGTGGAACAATAAATATTATACTAATAACCCTATCTATATTCTCAGTAAGCGCGGTAGCTATTTCACGCATGCGTTCACGAAAGAAAGAACTTAAAACATAAAATTTTATGAACAAGTAATATTAATTCCTAATTAAGAGAATGCTATGACAAAATTTTTAAAGATGTTTCGAGATAGCGACTTTGTAACTGGATTACTATTATTTGCTATTGCGACAATAAGCTATTCGGGAACTGGAGATAACATGAAAGACTGGGTATTCCCTTTAATGGCATCATATACCCTTTTCGTAATATCTATAGCTTTTCTGCTTAAATCTGCACTTAAGGTATTGAACGGAAAATTAATGATAGATTTAACTGTGACCCGAGAACAGTTACCTTCTGTAATAAACGTAGGATTTTTTTGTTTCTTTGTTCTTTGTTATCTCTTTATTTTATTTGCTTTTGGTTTTTGGGTTGCAAGCCCTTTATTGCTATGGGTCAGCATCACTTATTTTAATCCTGATAAATCGGCTCTCTCATTTGCTAAATCTTTGCTAATTTCTTTGGTAGCATGCGGCGTAGCATACGTCGTTTTTACGTATATATTTTACGTACCCTTTCCTCAGTCTCGTCTTTTTGGATGAAGGCTTCTCAAGCATGATTGCTGTCCAATACACAATCCAGATATGCGTATAATGCATAACTGCATAGTAAAATTTGTTATTAAACCATATATAGTGAGATAATAATAAACTTTGTTGCTAGACTTTATCTAGACAATCAATGGATACCTAGTAAATAATGCCCGATGATAGCCGCCTAAATTCGCAGGTCAGTGAAGACACACTGACTAGCAATAATACTAGCAACAAAAAAAGAAGTGTCCGACATTTTCTTCGGAATACCTCTATTATCTCACTAGTTTTAGTAATTTTATACTTTACAGGTTATTGGGCTTTCAATCAGTGGAGTAAGATAACTGAAACCGATGCAAGAATTACAACAGATCAAATTTCAGTTAGCAGTCGGAGCGATGGGTGGGTAACAAAGTTGCCAGTGATCGAAGGTCAAAAAATTAAGGCTGGTGAATTACTTTTATCTATAGACTCACGTGATGCTACTCTTAAACTTGATGAACTTAATGCTCGACTTAGCGCCATAGACTCCCAGAGAGCACTACTTATAACTAAGACCAAAATGGTTGATGCGCAGACACAGAGCAGAATGGAAGCAGCAACTTCACGCGTCAAAGCGGCCTATGCTGCAGTTAAAGCAAGCAAAGAGCAAAGTGTTTTAACACGCAATAATTATAAAAGATTCGAATCTCTATCTGGAACCAATGTTATATCTCAACAACGACTTGATCAAATAAGAGCAGAACTAAGTAGATCTGATGAACGACACCAAATAGCGATGGCTAATCTATTAGCTGCCAAAGCTGACGCGAACGAAGCTAAAGCTGATAGACAACAAATTTTAATTAATAAAAACTTGATAAATAACTTAAAATACGAAAAACAACAGATTATATCTCTGCGCAATCGTCAAATCCTTAACATCCAAGATAAAACTATACGTAGTTCATTGAACGGTGTTGTGTCCCGGATATTTATAGATAAAGGTGAATTTGTTCACCCAGGCCAGCGTCTTATCCTTATACACAATCCTAATAATATTTGGGTTGAAGCAAATATAAAGGAAACTGAGCTACGTCATATAAAGCTCGGAATGACAGCTAAGCTAAAAATTGACGCTTACCCTAACAAAAGTTTTGTTGGAAAAGTGGAACGTATAGGACAAGCGGCAACAGGAGAATTTGCTCTGCTACCGAACCCCAACCCTAGCGGAAATTTCACAAAAGTTACGCAACGCTTACCAATTCGCATTAGCGTAGAACAAGAAGATGATATGTTAAGACCTGGCATGCTGGTGGTAATAGAAATTGACATTCCAGGCCGCTAAAGAAGAAAGTCTAAGCCCGACGCACGGCCTCTTGATAGTCATTATGTCTTTAATGTCCAGTATGGCTCTTGCTCTATCTGGGACAATCATAAATGTTGCTGTACCAGATATTATGGGTGCATTTGGCGTTGGGCAAGACCTGGTCCAATGGATGGCAACAGCGTTTTTTGCTGCAATGACAGTAGGCCTGCTAGTTAGTAGCTGGGCAATTAGCGCATTTGGCCAAAGACAAGTTTTTGTTGGGATGATGGTTTTTTTCTTTTTTGGATCAATTGTTGGAGGTACAGCTCAAGAGTTCAATGTAATTATCTTCGCACGAGCAATTCAAGGGTTTGCCGCCGGTATAATTTTACCACTTACACAATTGGCTATGTATAGAGTTTTCGGTCCAAATAGAAGAGGAACGGCAAATGGTCTATTTGGCATTAGTTTTGTGTTAGGTCCAGGTATCGGTCCTTGGGTTGGCGGTATGGCAATAGATGCATTCAATTGGAGGTTTGTTTTTTATGTAGCTTTACCCATAGCTGTAGTCACTGCAATTTTAGGAAGTTTTATACTGCCAAGACGCGAGGGCTCAGGACCTCTACCTCGTTTTGATATTTTAGGTTTTGCTCTACTTTCGATAACTCTAATTGCTTCTTTAAGTGGTCTATCAAATGGACAGAGATTGGGGTGGGCTTCTGATACTGTAGTTATGCTCTTAGCCTTGGGTTTTTTCACGGCTGTAATGTTTGTAATTTGGGAGTGGTATTGCGAAGAAAGGCTTTTAGATGTTCGACGGTTTAAATCCCGTCAATTTTTTGCTGCGAATATATTATCATTTTTATTTGGGGTGGGACTTTTTGGTTCTCTTTATTTAGCGCCGATATACGTACAATTGGTACAGAGTTATACCCCCACTCGTGCAGGCTTAGTTTTAGTTCCAGCAGGATTAATTCTAGGCATAGCTATGCCTCTAATGGGCCGTATCGGAGATAGAGTACCCGCTTATATCCCTATTATATTGGGTTCTGCAGGATTTGCATGGTCTAACTACGCACTAGGAAACGTGGACGCAAATACAGCGTTTTGGACATTTGCAATCATAATAATGATTGGTCGCGCTACACATTCAGCAACTTTTCCACCTTTAATGGCAGCTGGATTAAGCGGTATACCGACGAGGGAGATTCCTTCCGCAAACGGCACCATTAACTTTACCCGACAACTAGGGGGAGCTTTTGGAATTAATTTATTAGCTATATTTCTCGAACAACGAATTGCTTTTTTCAGTGATGCTCTAGCAGCGTCACAGTTAGCGACCAATTCTGTAACAACTGAATTTCTTTATAAAACCCAAAAACTTCTAGCACAAAGCGAATTACCTGAAGCGATTCAGCAACATACATCAATATTATATCTAGGAAGAATTATTTCTGCACAAGCAAATATGCTAGCTTTTAGAGAAACTTTTATACTTTTCGCCATAGTCTCTTTATCGGGCGTCTTTTTTGCACTCTTACTTATTTCTCCAAAAAAATAGTTATTAAATATTTACATATACCATTCTATTAAAAACGCTATGAGATATAGTTTGGGAACAATTTTATTCTGATAATGAAAAGCAATTAATAGAATTAAAAAGCTAGTTATGGAGTATTTTCGTCAATAATATTCCTTTGCCATGCGACTTTATGCTTCAGGTGATCAATATTTATTTTGTATTTATATTTTAATAAAAGATATCACAAACTGGGGGCTTGAAATGACGCGTTTAATTGGTGGTTCACAAGAAATTTTAAATTTATGGATTAATCATTTTAATGACAATAATGCTCTCGGTATATTAGACCTTTATGATCAGAAAGCCACTTTAGTGCCGACGTTTTCTTCAACTTTTGCTACAAATAAAAAACAAATAAAGGATTATTTTGATAAATTATTTTTAAAACAATCAATTAATGTGACCTTGGAAGAAGACAGCATTGATGAGTTAGATGCTTCAAACTGTCAAATTATCTTTGGTAATTATATATTTTCTCATAAGTTAGATGGAAATC
>Ga0114932_10002599_pt1 | contig 18839 bp, 13 predicted proteins | sample 2SBtaG_2_FD_87286 | JGI IMG/M metagenome (GOLD analysis project Ga0114932, IMG submission 87286) | Deep subsurface microbial communities from Kolumbo volcano to uncover new lineages of life (NeLLi) - 2SBTROV12_ACTIVE470 metaG | ecosystem: Environmental > Aquatic > Marine > Volcanic ... | reverse complement strand
TGTTCCGTTAATTGCAAGTTTACCTGTTACGACATTGAAAGTGGCGTTATCTTCAATTCTAGCAACCTCTGTTCCATCTCTTTGTTGAAATATAATATCTTTTGCGTCAACAATAGGTTTGATGATTACATCACTTGAACTATTACTAATTTTTAAAATCTCTGTTCCGCCATCTTTAAAACTAAAATCTCCACCGTCAGCGTCTAATATAATATCACCACTTGCATTAAAGGTGGTATCACCTGTGCTGTTAACTTGAAAAGCACCGTCAGCAGTTATGGTAATATTTGCAGCCGCAGCCGAAGCGTCTGTGGTTTCAATTGCTAATGTACCGTCAGCAGCAACAGTAAATGTTGCGGTGTCACCACTAGAACCAGTCATAGTAATAACTTTACCATCAACAGCAACATCATCTACTGTTAAAGCAGTAAGAGTTCCTAAACTTGTAATATTTCCTTGAGCAGCAGTTGCTAAAGTTCCTGTAATTGTTCCTGCTGATACGATTGTACCACTAACATCTAAGTTTCCATTAACATCTATTGTAGTTGCATTGATTTCTATTTCTGTATCTGAAACTAAATCTAAAACACCATCAGCAGACTGATGAATATATGTACCACTATCACCAAATTGTAATTGGTCAGTAGCAGATAAAAGTAATCCTGTATCAGCAACATGAGTTAAAGTTACATCTTGATCATTACCAAATTGAATTGTACCACCGTCTGCGAGAAACAAGTCTGACCATTCTAACGAAGCAGAACCTAATGCTTGTCCGTCAGCACTTGTAGGTGTGTTTGCACTTAAAGTTGACCAAGACAATACACCAGAACCATCAGTTGTAAGACCTTGTCCTGAAGAACCATCAGCGTCAGGTAATTGATATGCAACTGAAGCAGTAAGATTACCTACTGTAAATCCTGAATAGTGAGAACCATTATCTGTATCTTCATAAATTCTAATTTGTCCAGCAGCAGTTGCGTTACCACCAACACTTACAAAGTTACCATCATTGATTTCGAATACTTTATTACCATCAAATTGTTGAAATATAATATCTTTAGCGTCAACCATCGGTTTAAGAACGGTATCACCAGAGGAACTTAATATTTTTAAATGATCGGCATTTGCAATTTTAATATCTATCTGATCGTCTGTATCTGCTGAAATAGATGTATCAGCATCAGCGTCTAATAATAATTCAACACCATTTAAATCGACAGCTGCTGTAAAATCTGCTAACTTAGCAGAAGTAATTGTAGCGTCTGCGATACCTGTTGAACCTTTAATTTGTGATAATGCCATGTTTTTTTGTTCCTTTTAGACTATTTATAATACTTATCCTAACGCTGCTGCCATTGCCAGGGCAAATCCATCAGTCGCAGCATTTGCTGTTGTTAATACAGTTCCTGTGCTATCTGGCAGAGTTAATGTTCTATCTGCTGTTGGATCCGTGACTGTAAGTGTTGTTTCGTGATCATCAGCAGTTGCACCTTCAAATACAATTGAACTATCAGTCAAAGACAATGTTGTTGCAGTTGCACTTGTAATTGTTGGTGAATTTAATGTAGGACTTGTTAGAGTCTTGTTTGTCAATGTTTGTGTACCTGTGAGTGTAGCAACAGTTGAATCGATTGCAAAAGTTACCACATTTCCTGATCCAGAAGTATCAATACCTGTACCACCAGTAAATGTCATAGATTCACTATTTAAATCAATACTTAACGCACCCCCACTATCTGCCGAAAAATCTAAGTCTTGAGCAGTAATTTGGGCGTCAACATATGCCTTGATTGATTGTTGAGAAGCAGCTTTTGTCGCACTATTTGAATCCATATTATCTTCATCAAGGAATGCATTACCAGAAATACTACCTGCTAAAACTGGATTAGTAAGTGTAGATCCTGTTTGTGAAGCAATTGAACTGGTTACATATGCCTTGATTGATTGTTGCGAAGCCAATTTAGTTGCACTATCAGATGACATAGTATCTTCATCTAAAAATGCAGTACCAGAAAGAGCAGTATTCAATACAGGACTTGTAAGTGTCGGACTAGTTAAAGTTTTATTAGTAAGTGTTTGTGTTGCAGTAGTTGTAACGATAGTACCACTAGCATCAGGAAAAGTAATTGTACGATCTGCTGTTGGATCTGTAATTGCTAAAACTGTTTCATGGTCATCAGCAGTTGCACCTTCAAAAGTAATTTTAGTTTCAAATACTGCTGTACCATTTTTAATTGCAGTAACCTCAGTATTCATAGCATTAACTGCTTCAACAATATCAGTTGAAGAAGCGATTATGCCACTAGCACTTAGTAAATCTGCAATATCACCTACATCACCCGCTGTCGAGTTAAATGTGGTTCTTAGTGTATCTAAGGTATCCGTTGTTGCTACTGATCTATCTGCCATATTTTTATCCCATTGCCATCAAGATACCAAATAAGAATCCTTTAGTATCTCTTGGATGTGTTGTGTCCGTCATTATTGTACCACTTGCGTTTGGTAAAGTTATTATATTATCTTGAGTAGGATCTTCTACTGTTAATGTAGTTTCAAAACTATCATCAGTTGCACCTTCAAATATAATTCCTCCACTACCAATACCCAAACCAGAATTAGTTCCTGTAAAGTTAAAACTACTTAATGCAGGACTTGTAAAAGTTTTATTTGTTAAAGTTTGACTTCCTGTTAAAGTTGCTACTGTACTATCAATTGCAAAAGTAACTGTATTACTAGAACCAGAAGTATCAATACCAGTACCACCTGTAAGTGAAAGTGATTCTGAATCCATAACAATATTTAAAGAACCGCCACTATCTGCAGCGAAAACTAAATCCATATCAGCGTCAATTGAATCATCAACATATGCTTTAATTGATTGTTGACTTGCAATTGATGTAGCACTATCAGACGACATATTATCCTCGTCTTTAAATGCAGCGCCAGAAATATTTCCTGCTAAAACAGGATTTGTATAGGTCACTCCTGTTTGAGAAGCAACTGAACTTGTAGTATATGCCTTAATACTTTGTTGACTTGCTGCTTTACTTGCAGAGTCAGACGCCATATTATCTTCGTCTAAAAATGCAGTACCTGATACCGATGTATTAATAACACCACTTGTAATTGTTGGTGTAGTAAAAGTTTTATTCGTAGATGTATCTGTGCTACTATCTAAAACAAAATTACCATCAGGTCCGTCTGGTACTGTATGAGTACGATCAGCAGTAGGATCTGTAAAACTTAAAGTAGTTTCAAAATCATCTGAAGTCGCACCTTCAAATATCATAGAACCACCAGGAAATATAAAAGCATCCGTTGTAATTTCAGGTAGTTCGGCGTTTAATAAAGTAATAGACTCAACAATATCTGTAGCAGAAGCAATATAACTACTTGCACTTAATATATCAGCAATATCACCTATGTCTGCCGCAGTTGAATTCACTTCTCGTCTAAAGACTGCTAGTGTATCTGCTTGTGCTACTGATCTATCTGCCATCTTTTAGTCCAACAATTAAATCTTTTATCTCTCTTAATTCTGTTTTTAATTCATTAACATCACGAATAACTTGTCTTACTTCATCATCTTGCTGTGCTTGTTTTTGTTTTCTTGCCATGTAACGAGCATATGCATCCGAATCTGTATTAATAATTGCTTGTGATCTTGTATCTCTAACTAAATTTGGATGTCCTTCAACTTTTAATTTTGCCATAATTTAATTATACTGCCAGAGCAATACCTCTCATGTCTTTAACTCTAGGTGGATAACAAGAACTAGTTCCTGTTAAAACTATTTTCAATGCAAAAGCAGTAAATGGTTCAGCTTCAGTAAAACTAAAACCGTGTTCTTTAAATGTAGCATTATCATCTGATGGATCAACTGCCTTATCAGGAGTACCATCATCATTGAAAGCACGCCATGCTAAATCACTCATGTTTCTAGCGTCATCAGCATTTGATAATCTGTAATACATCTTAACTGCCGCAGTAGAAGGAACATGAGCAGATAAACGAACATCAAGCGAAGTTGATTGATTTTCTAATACAACAGGTCTTGTAATATATTTTGCAGCAGCACTTCCACCTTCTCTTGTGGTTTCAGCAACAAAATCAGGAGTTGTACCATCAACAGGATTATTAATTCTATTTGTTATTAAAAGAGCACTTAATCGTTTTGTATCAATAACAGGACTTAAATGATCAGCAAGAGTATTTAAAGTAATTTGTAATGCTAATGATTTACTTCCAGACATTTCGTTTGTTTCATTAATTTGAGAACATACTTGACCAGGATTAGATAATAAATAATGATCTTGATTTAACTCTATTGTTTTCTGTTTTGCTACAGTTGATAAACTAAATTGTGTTTCAGACTGTTCAAGCGTTCTACCACCAGTCGTTCTTAAAGTTGTACTAACAGTACATCTAGGTGGTTTAATTACACCAGCAATTGGTTGTATTATATCGTATTGAATATTACGAGTTGCCTGTACCACAGTTCCACCAACATCACCAGCCGCAGTTGCAAAATCAGAATTTTGTGCTACGATTGTATAAGAGTCTAATTTAATATTACCTATTGCAGTATATGTTCCGTTTATATTTGTAGAAGCAACACCATTGTATGTTCCTGAAGGAACACCAGAAATGGTAACATTGTTATCTGTACTATGCATACCATGATTTCTATGATGAACCACTAATGTAGTATGACCTACAGCAGCACCATCATCAGCAGTTGCAGCGGTTGTAGAGTTTGCGCCTCTTGTACAACCTGTTAAATCATTACCAGATTTACCTGTGTATGTAATCTGTTCAGAACCAACAAGTATTGTTCCAGAACTTGGAAAATCAGAAGCATTCTGTAATGTAATTGTTGTTTCACTAGTATCCAATGCTTCACCCAAATTACCAGCAATTGTTGTAATAGGATTTTGTTTTAATACTTTAGTTGTAAGAGCGTCATTTACAAGATAAATGTTTCCTGCAGTACCAGTAGTAAACTTAGCACGATTTAATGTAAACTTAACATCTTCATTTTGCTCAGCAGTCCAAGTAGTAGAGTTTTGAGATTTAAACATACTACCAAGATATGGTTGTTTAGAAATTAATCTAGAAGAGTCTAATGTTACCTGTCCCATTCTAGCAGTGTACATTTCATAATTTTTAGAATTAGATAATACACAAAAAGCGTATTCAGTATATGGATTTAAAAATACAGGTGCTTCAAAAGTAAATGTTGTTGCTGTTGATCCATCAGTAGAAGTACTAATATCAGCAGAGGCAACAGTTGATGTTCCAAATGGTATAACTACACTTGTTGGATATCCATTTTCCATTGTTCGTAATTGAACTGTAACTGGCGCAGCAGAGTCTTTAGTTTGGAAAAATAAATCTAAACTTGTCATATAAAGTCCATCTGCCTGATCGACCATGAAAGATTGACATACAGGATCAAACCATCCAAAAGTAAATGGTGAAGGAGTAGTTGTAACGGTTGTATCAGTTGTAGTGACTGGAGGTCTTTCTCTAACTAGTCTTGTACTAATTCCACCTCTAACAACACTATCTTGAGTCACATTGGTTCTTTGTATTCTTGCCTCTCTACTTGATAGAACTGTTCCTTGTACTGTTTCAATTAATCCTCTTGCAGTATAATCCGCTTCAGCACTAGAAGTTAAGTTTGCTGTTTTAGAATCAGTTGAACTAGTTGTAAGTCTTAATGTTCTTGTTCCTACTCTAAATTTTGTTTTAACTGACGCCGAATCTATTTGTGTGGTATTTGTAACCTCAAATCCAGTATCTGGATCAGGAAGTGAAAATGTACCTATAATTTTACCAGTTGCGTCTGTGGTAAGAGCAGCATTATAAGCACCACCTGATGGTTTAGTAAATGATGATATATCTACGCCATCAAAGAAAGGATAAAATCTAGTAGATGGTTTTAATCCGTTAGCAGTAAATGTAATATCTCTTGATCTCATAAATGAAGCAAAAGCAACTTGTACGACTCTATTACCTAAACTTTGTGTTTGTAGTCCACCAGGAACTAAACTAGTACGAATACCCGTTCTCGTTCTATTATTAATTGCTTGAACATCAATAAAATCATTTTGTTGAGATGTTGTATTTGTAGTTGTGGTTGTAGTTGTGCCAGTCCAAAAGTTACCAGTTGTAGTCGTATTTATATTAGTTGTAGTATTTGTTATTGACTGTTCACTACCAGCAATATCAACACCTGTCCAGTTATTATTCCATTCATTCCATACAGTTCCTAAACCAAGTGCTTGTGCATTTTGCGAAGCAAGAACTGATAAGGTATCGAATGTACCCGGAATTGTAACCGTCATTTCAGGAAGTGTTTCAGTATCTTTCCATTCATCTTGATCTGGTGATAAAGACATCTGACCAACATATGAAATAGTTTCATAAGGTTGTAAATTAACAGTTGTACTTGCAAATGGTTGTGTAATATATGCTTCGTTTGTATATGGTAAAGTAATTATATCACCTGTTAGTTGATAACCATTTGTTGTACGAATAGCATCGGCAGCTGTAGAACTTATTGCAAATCCAGATGAATTCATAGTTGTAAAATCACCAAGTGTACTAGACGCTTCTATTAGATTAACATTATCAGAATGACACGCAGGTCTTAATTCTCCTTCAGACATATCCATAGAAATAGAGTAATCGTTATCTGTTGGATCACCAATACCGTGACCAGTAAAGTTATCTACAATAATACCATTTTTAAATCTATCGAATCCATCAGCGTCTTGTATTTGCATATTAGTAGCATTTGCTTCTAATAAAGAAAGTTGAGTATAATATTCAACATTTTCTAATCGTTTAGCAAGACCACCGATATCTCTCATTGTATATCTTCTATTCTCAATAGGAATAATAGCAATATCAGCAGTGTTAAATGTATATGCAGGAATATTTAAATCATATAGGTGCATAGCATTTTTCAATGTATCACCAAATGATGGATTTATAGCAGACGGTCCTTCAACAACTTCAAATTTTCCTTGAGAAGTTAAATAAACTCTTGCTCTTTTATTTAAGTAATATTCTAAGTCAGCAGTAACATCTGTATTGATTTTCATTATCTCAATTGATGAAGCACCAGTACCATCGAATGATCTATCAACACCACCAGAATCTATTGTACTTGCATTATCCACTCTTGGTCTAAAGTCTAAAACATCTCTTAGTTGAAATGATAAACCACTTACATCTGAAGTATAAGTAGGTATTGATCCATAGTCTGAACCTGAATAACTATCAACACTAAAGAAGTTTCCTGTGCCATGTTCAAAATAAGTAAACTCAATAAGTAATCTTCCTGTTGGAGTTGGAGAACCTGATTTTAATTTAATACGACCAACATCATAGAAGTTATCTCTTTGTCCATTATCCAATATATATCTATCAGTAATATTTGTATTACTTGTGCTTGCAGCAGTGCTAAAATCAGCAGCCATATAGACACCATCTAAAGAAATAATATCTGCTTTTCCTAAACTTACATCTTTCTTTACGAGTGCTAATGTGTTTACTGTTTGAGTACCAGAAGTTGAAGTTTTTGTTTTTGCACCAACAACTGAAGCAGATATTGTAGCAATAACTTTAATTTTATGACCATTGTATCCACTACCTAAATCTATCGTTAATGTTTTACCTGTTGGTGAACCACCAAGTGTAAAATCACTACCAGTGGATAATGAAATTACATCACCAGCAGCACCAGTAGAACCAGAACCAGTTGACATAATTGATACAGTATAATCTTTATTATCAAAAGCAGTAAATATTTCGTTAGTACCTGCAGTTAATGTTGCAGTACCAGAACTTGATAATGTTGAAACAAATTGCCTTCTAATTTTAAAACTTGTATCACTAACACTTGAGTTGTCATCTGTTAATAAAGTTTTAACAACATTATAAGGTAATTTAGAAATTGCTGAATTTTTACCAGCGTCTTGAAGTTTCGTTCTTTGTCTAGTAAATGAAACTGTTGTAGCATCTCTGCCTCCTAGACCGACAGTAGTTTCTGCTTGTGTATCTGAAATAATACTATCAATAATTCTTGTAGCAGTATTATTACCATTATCTGTAAATGTAATTTGATCACCAATTTTTAATTCACTTGTAAACTTAGTTCCTGAACCAACAATTGTATCAGCAGAAGCAGCTTCTAAACCAATTGCTACATTTTCACCACCAGGTGTTCCTGATTCAGTTACGATTGAGTCGCCAGCATTTGATGATCCATCATCTGTGCCATCTAAGACTAAACTACCTTGAGAACTTAAAGCAGTTGATATTGTTCCAGTTAATACTTTATTGTCTCCATTAACACTATCTAAAGAAACATTGGCAGTAAAAGTAGGACTACCTGCCATCGAGATACCTTTAGTTTGATTAAATTGTTTTTGCTCAAAACCTTTGCAACCAAAAGCGTCAAATTGAACTACAGCAGTAACAGCAGAAGTTCCGCCAGTTGCAGTTTCACCCGCAGTAAATGATCCTTGAACATTATTTAAAATAATCGATGTATGTGCAGCAGTTCCGCCAGAAGTATATACACTATATGCAGTACCATCAAGAGCAGAAGGTGTTCCTGTTGCTGCCGCAGCACTATATAATTCAAAAGTTGTTGAAGTTGGATTTTTTACTGTAAAGTAATTTGAATTTAATTGTGTCATACCACCAACACTTGCAATTAAAACTTGTTGTCCTTCGGTATAATTATGACCACCTGTTGTTATAACTACAGGAGATGTTCTTGAAGCGCCTGTAATATTTACAGAAACAGCAGTGGTAATACTTTCTACGACACCAGTTGCACCTGAAGTGCCACCAGTCAAAGTTTCACCAGTTGTTAATGCACCAGAAGCTGATCCTTTAATATTAAGATGACTAAACATTTCTATATCAAATAGATAATGTTTAAATACTACATCGGTTGTTGATGAATTTGATAAATGACTTGTAGTTCCTGAATCAGGACTTGCAGCAGTTCCTGAATTATATTCAAATGCTCTTGTCTTTGCACGACCAATATCATAATTGTATGCTAAACCAGTACCAAAAACAGTACCTCTTGTAGAGTGTGCCTCATCAACAAGTCTAAGTGTTTTATAATTTTCTATCTCACCAGATACAAAGTTAATATCTGGAGATCCAAAAACATTTTCAACATTAACAAAAGCACCAACATTAAATCTTGTAGTGATACCAGAGTCAGTATCAAAATCTCTTGCTTTGTTTAGATCAATATAAGTAGTTCCTACTTTTCTAATTTCATATCCTTTAACATATGCAGTACCTTGAGAAAAACCAAGTGCTAGTAAAGCGTCAGTAGGAGTAACTCCAGTATCATCGGTTTTAACAGTAGAAGCATATATACCTCTATTTGTTCCATCAAGTAAACTTTCTCTTATATCTAAATCAAAATTCTTAACTGTATAATCACCAGATTCATCAAAAGTTCTTCTTGCTAATGTATCTTCAAGATGATTGTATTCAGTTGTCTGAACCATATTTTGTAAACGACCATCTGTTAATCTCAATAGTTCAACAAAACTAGCATCAGCAGTGGATGTTAATGCTAGTTTTGAAAGGGTTAAGTCAATTTTGAATCTATGAGCACCAGTTGCGTTTGCGTTTGAAGAACCAGTTGCGTTATCTAATAAACTTGTATCATCAGTTGAGGTTACAAAAGTTTCAGTTATCGTTAGTCCAACTCTATATGATGGTTCATTTGTATATTTGTCTAATACTAAACTTTGTTTATCTACATTAACAAAGAAACCATTTATATAATAAGTACCTGCGTCAATGAATACAGCAGAACCAGTTGCTGTTGTAGAAACAACAGCAGTTGAAGCGGCAGTTTGTCCACTCGTAACTGTTTCACCATCTGTAAATGTTTCGGATACACCACTACTACCACTATTTCTATATTTTACAAATAGTGTATCAGGATCAGTACCATCAGTTGCAACATATCCTACAACATCAGCAACAACGGCTGACGAATTACCTGTTAATGTATTACCATCATAATTCGCAAGTGTTCCTGTAAAAGAAGTTAGTTTTACTGCATAGTAATTTAAGTCAGTAGAAATTTGACCAGGTATAACCATCGCACCATGTTTGAATAAATGGTCACCCATTTTCTCCACTTGGTTTTGCATTAGTGATTGTTGAGTTGTCAATTCTCTTGCTTGAACAGCAAAAGCAGGTCGGTACATTACTCTATGAAAATCTTTACTTTCGGAAAAGTCGTCATAGTACGGACTAACATTAAAATCAGTTTTCGATGGCATTTAATATCCTTGTCTTTTAAAATTCAATAATTAATTTTATATTTTCTGTTTGGTCAGACGCCCTAGTAATTGGACTTCTTTCTTCTACATAAAGTACATCACCAGAATCAAAAGCAAATTCTGGGTTTGAATATCCACTAGAGAATACCGCACCATTTGTAGTAGTTGAATTACTTGTATTAGGTGTAGCAGAAGCACTAGAAGATTGTCCTGTGATCGCATTTGCACCAGAGAAAGCAGTTTGATTACCATTAGTGTCTGTTCCTACATCTGGAAATCTAGTTTGATAATAGTAAAGAATTTTGTTTGTTGAATCATATTCTACAACTTTACCTACAGCACCAGTTGACGCCTGATTAATTTCTTCATCAGCAGTAAATGTTCCTGATACGGAAGAAAATATAGCAGCATAAAGTTGTCGTCTTGTAGTTGCACTTGCAACCGTTGTTGTTCCAAAGTTTGTAGGATTTCTTAAAAGTCCTATTCTTCTAAAGTCATTTGAAACTGTAATATCTGAAGTACCTTCAAGACCAGTTAGTGATTTATTTAACATAACATAAAATCCGCCTAATTCTTCAACAGCGTTTTTACCATGTCCACCTTTAGGTGGAATAATTACATTTATGTTTGCACCAGAACCACCACCACCTGCATTAGTAGCAGCAATAATATCTGCATTACGAATATAAGCAAAAGTGTAACCAGTTCCTGCAGTTGTAATAGAAACAGCAGTGATCGCACCAGAAGCAACTGTAACTGAAGCAACACCAGATGAACCATCACCACGAATTGGAATAGCAGAAATTGTTCCAGAAGTACCACCGCCAGAAACTGTATAGTTAGAACCTCCAGCAACAATCAAAGCAGTATCTAACGCACCATCAACGGCAGCAGCTGATACGGTAGAATCTGTTGATACATGAATAAAGTCTGTTGACATAAAGTTTAGAGTTTCAGCAGATGTTAAAGAGTACATATACTTCCATCTATATCCATCAGATGTTTCAAAAATTGAGTTTGATGTAGAAGTTGGTTCTATTGTTGAAGCAGTTGCACCATCATTTTCAATAACTTTGTAAACAGCATAAGCACTATTCATTACAAAGTATGTAGAATCAAATAAATTAGTTGCACCACTATTAGCAGCATTTCCTGAACCAATATTATGTTCATACATATCGTAAGTTGTTCCTGTTGTCCAATCTCGTCTTGGTATACAGAATGTTACATCCGAAGATGTTATGATTTTTGCACCGATCATATCATCATAAGCATAGAATTCTGAAGTTATATCATCATTAGGTGTAGGTGGAGAAGCATCTGTTCCCTCGTCTATTGTGTTGCCTTGTACATCGGCGTCGGATGCCCAAGAATGAGCACGACCTATGAATAAATAATATGTTTCTGACGCAGTTTCAGAAAAAGATTCTGAAAATTGTTCAGCATTATTTATTCTAAATTTGTTTGTGATTATTGCTGCCATTGTTTTTTCCCATAAGTCTAAATGTTTGTCTTTCTATTATTTATAACGGATTAAGTAGGTGTTGTGGTTACTTCAGCAGGAAAAGTTAAATTAGTTTTATGATTTTGATTCGAAGTAGATCCGTTAATATCAGATAATCTGACTGTTTCTCCATCTACTGAAGTATTTAATGAACCCGTAAATCTTAAATTTGCCCAATCTTTAAGAGTTGTACTAAAAGAAGCACCGTGTTCGATCTGTAAAACACCACCTCCCATAGAAGTTTCTAGTAATAACTCACTTTTTCCTGTTTCTGTTCCACCCTCTAATACTATTGCGTTATTTGCTGCATAAGCAGATAGACCAAATCTACTTAATGTTTTTAATCTAGGACCTGCATATGCATATCCATTACTTACACTTGTACCTCTTGCAGTATAACTATTTAGAGAGTAGAAACTATTACGATTTCGTTTCTCTAATTCAATAGTTGTTTCTGGAGACAAGTTTAATTCTTTTTGTGTATTTGTGTTTGTATCTCTATAATCATTTTGTGGTTCTACAGCAATACCTGTTCTCGCCACTGCTGAAGATACTTTAGTTTTACCATCTAATTCAACACCATTACTCATTGATTTTAATCCTACTCCTGTTCTTCTACCAAAGAATGTAGAGAATAGAGTATTTAATCTCATGTAGATTGGACTATCAGATGTACCAGAGAATAATCCACCAGATAGTGTTGCTGCCACAGGAGATTTAATTTTACCATTTAATCTAGTTTGAATATCAACCTGTCCTGTTACATAGAATCCAGATGGGTGTACTGCTCGTTTTAAAGCATCACGCCACTCAGCAATATCTCGAGCAACTTTAACTACATAAGAATAATCTTGATAATATAAACTATCTTGAATTTTTTTAGAGCCCTCAGATATATGTCCATCTTGATTTAAATATCTACCTTGAGTTGTAATTGTAGTACCTATTGTTCCTGAACCAGTAAGGTTATCTGATTTAGATACAGTTGCTGTTGTACTACCAGAAAAGGTAACTGTATCGCCAACTTCTAATTCACTAGTTGTTGCTGTATATTTTAGAAGAGGTGCTGTAAAATCAACAACGGTTCCTGTTGCACCACTAATATTACTTGTAAATGTTTCATCAGCACTTATCGTTCCTGAAACTGTTTTGAGTACAGCATATTTTGGAAATGCATATGATGGTGCTGATGTATAATCTATACCGTGTTCAATAATAGTTAATGAAGTTGCACGACCAATTTCATCACCAAAAGGAATTACAGTTGCACTTGCACCATCAAATGCTGTATCTTGTAGCATTTGTCCACCAGTTTCAAATTCTATTCTACTTATTCCGTCAGGTGTAGTATCTGTAGCATCCTCTAAAGCAATAAATCTATCACCAGAAATTGTTGCTGTAGGTAAAGTTGTATAACCAGACCCACTTGCGATCATTCTAATATCTGTTATATCACCAGAACCTGTTGTATTTTCTTGAACTAATTTATCTCCTAAGTATCTATCTCCTACTTGAGTTAAATCTTCTAATACAATATGTTCATCTGCTTCTATATTGTAAGGTACATCTGGTTCAGAGTCTTGATTAACAATATAAAATCTTTCTGCTTTTGAAGCATCATCTTCCTCTGATAAAATATGTCCTGTACCATAACCACCATTACCTTCTAATTCTATTTTAATTTCTCTATCAACCATTTGTGAAGCAGAGTCTAAAAATTTACCACCACGACCATTATCAACAGCATCCTCTAATAGTAGATCACCAGATCCTGAACCTGAAATTGTTCCACTTTCTAATTCAACATGAATATCTACACTTCCTGTTTCTGGTGCAAAACCACCATTGACAACTGAAACTTCTGCTTCAGCAGTTCCTGAACTAAATGTAATTGTATCACCCTCTTGATATCCTGTTCCTGCAGCATTAGTAATAACTTCGGTAACACCTGCACCTGAAATATCTAAAACTTGTACCCTACCACCTGAACCAGCACCACCTGAAAGAGTTGCTTCATCACCTACTGTTAGTGTGCTTCCATCGTTTGTAATTGTTGCTGTTGATAGTGCTTGACTTACTGTTAATTTAACAGTTAAATCTTCATTAACATTACTAACACCAGAAATTACTTCACCGTTTACGAAAGTTCCTGTTGTTGTATCTTCATTAATTATAATTTCAACAATTTGAGTTGTGCCTTCTTGAAACTTTAAAATATTTTCTACAATTGCTGTTGCTTCACTAACACTTGCATTTGAAGGATTATTTGCTTGAGTAATTGTCTGACCAACTAATTCAATAGGATCATTAACTGATTGTGCTGTTGTTTGTGTACAACGAAGAAATGTTTGTGTATTCCATTTACCATCTGATACTCTTAACATATCATCGGTAGGTGTATAGATTACAGAATCTTCATTAAATAAAATTTTAAAAAATGCCTGATTTGCTTTTGCTGTACCTTTTGCACGATATAAAGATTTAATATTTTTAACAAGTTTTCTTTGATCAATTGAGGCATCCATATTTGTAGGAATTGTATTTAAAAATTCCTCTTTCATTTGAGATAAGAAATCACTTATCGTATGGTCAGGATCAGAGTAGTTTAATAGTTGTTGAATATTCTCTACAGGATTTGCACGATATTTTTTTACAGTTGCAGTCGCACCAGAGTTAGCACCAGTTACGATCTCACCTGTTTTAAAAGCATTATTTGAAGAAATAAATAATCTTGAATTTGTTATGATATCCTCTGATAAAATAGTTGATGTGGCACCAGAAGTTGCACCAGTTATAATTTCACCTCTTACAAAAGAACCAGAGAAAGTATTTTCTTCTTGAACTAAACTACCACCTTCATCTAAACCATTTTTATCTGTTTGGTTAAGTAGTATATAACTATCGGTAGTTGTTTCTGTTTCTAAAAGAAGTCTATCTGCTGCTGTAATTGACTCTAACGAAATCTCAGCAGATTCCATGAAAAGATAATAAGACTCAAGAAATGATAAAAATTTAGGATGGTCACTTACTACAAATTCAGGTATCTGTGATCCTATTTGATTTTTTATTTTTGTCTTATGAGTTTTTTTAAATGTAGTCATTCTTATCCATTAATATCCTGATCCAGATGTTGATGAATAACTACTAGTTGTTGTATAAGTTGTTCCTGCCTGTGAACTTCCACTTTCAATTGTATCTACACTACCGTTTACTGATGAGTTGGCCGTATCAATTTCTAAAATTTGATTTCTAACAGGAACAATATCATTAGAATTAGGTATAGTAAATATTCTTACTACTGTGCTAGCAGCGCCATCAACATTTGAAATACTTGTTAAGTGTGCTGATGTTAAAATTATTTCTCCTGTTGTATAATCAACAGTACCATAAGTAGAGTCTGTATAAATTCTTGTAGTGCCACTTAGATAATAAACTCTAATATTACCAGCACCATCGTCATCTAAAAAATGTTCATTTGTAGAACTATCATCATTAATTTTAAAACCTGATGAAGAAACTATACCACCAGCACTTGCATTGTGACCAGAATGTGGATTAAAAAATGCATTGTTAAAGTTAAGTGTATATTTTAAACCAGAGTTTAAAGTAGGTGTAATTTCTTTATACATCTTAACTGTGGTAATATTACTTAAAATAGATGAATCGGTATCATCAATTAATCCGACTAATTCAGAGTGTCTAAACATACCAGTAAAATTCTCCAATGTATTATTATTATAATTTGTTATTGTATTTAAAACATTTGTATTAAGTGTTGAAAGTGCTTTTGTAGTTAAACCAGAATTATATTTAAATGTTGTAGTAAGAGTTATGAAAGTTGTTTCTGGATCAATTATAACAGGCGTAACCGAAGCAACAGCATATGATTTTAATTGAGAAACTAAACTTGTTTTTGTTGCTGTTGTTAAATTAGAACCAGACTTTGCTTTAATAGAAATATAAACTTTACCATATGCAACAGGACTAGCATCTTCACCACCATAAACTTGAACTGATTGAGCATTTGCATATAAACTCTTAACTAAAACTTTATAGTCATCTGCTGTAACAGCACGATCTTGTGCTGTATAATCTCTTGGCGCATTGTATTTAATTGAAGTAATAGATTCAGGATTTGTACCACCAGCAGCATTTGTATCTGTTACGATGGTAACATCTGTAAATCCACCAATATCTCCGTTAAGTGTAAATGTACTAGCACCATTTGCTGCTGTACGATTGGTGACTATGTAATCTAATATAATAATATTACCATCAGCAATTGCTTTACCTAAAATTCCATCACCAAAATAAACTTCATATCTTCCATTTTCAACTTCTTGTAAAAAGTAAACTTTAGAAGTAGAATCTAATGCTGTAATACCATCAGCAAGTGTAAATGTATTTGTTGTAGAATCAGAGGATGACTCTTGAACTTTAACAGTTAATGTTGTGGTATCAACATTGTCGTTAGGTATAATAAATCTTTGATCTATGTCCGATGTGCTTGCTGTATATTTGTAGTTTAAATATGTGCCTTCTAAAATTTCTAAGTTATCAAATTTGTAAACACCGTCAGCGGGTATAATACTAACATCTGCATTATTAACAAAAGAATAAGAAGTGCCATCCACAGTTGTAGTAAATTTTGTTCCTCTTGACATGGTAACAGAAGCACCAGAACCATTGTTTATGGTTACATCAATAATTGCAGAAGCGGCCGTAGCACTAGTCGGAGTATATCCAACTTGTTTTGCTAAAGAAACTACACTTGATCTTAAATCAGCACTATCAAGATACATTTCATTTGCTAACATATTAGCATTGAAAGCGTTATAGTGAGTATTGTAAGCAAGAACATCTAAAAGAATATTTATTCCAGAACCTTCAAAATCATAATCAGTAAATTCGTCTTGTTGAGATAAAAAAGTTTTGAGGTTTGCTTTTATCGTATCAAAATCTAATTCTGATATATCTAGTTTAGTTGCCATATTATCTTAGTCTTTCTAAAAATGATTCTACTATTACCGGGTCTGGATAATTTTGCACATAAAAAGATATCTGACAAGCATATCCATTCTCATCAAATTTAGGTTTAGTTAGTACTTGAACTAATCTTGCTCTCGGTTCGTAGTTTTTAATTAACAATTCTATTTGTTTTGAAATTACATGATTCATTTGAGGAGTAATTAATTCAAATAACATCGCTCTCAAATTAGACCCTATTTCCGGGTGAAAAGGTTTTTCATAATGATTAAGATTTATAAGATTGCGAACACTTCTTTTTACTGCTTCAACATCTGTAATTTTAGTTATATCTTTTGTAGCAGAATTTTGTTGAAAGTCTAAGTTTAAGTCCTTAAAAATTTTAGCACTTCTTTTACTTTCATTACTTTGTGTTGCGTCATATCTTGACATTTGTAATCTCTCCTATTACAATATTTATACCGATTATTTAACCACCAGCAAATACATTACTTGACCCTGCGGCCACAGAGGTGCAACCTGATATACCATCACCAACACGACCACACCCTTTACCATTTACAAAAACAGTTGAACTACCTGACGCTATTGGTGCAGCGTGAGCAGGACAAGGAACACCAGGCAATAAGTGAGTAGTATTATTATCACCTTGTCTTGATACAGCAATACTGTTTGCAAAAACATCACCAGAACCTTGTGCTCTTGTCATACCGCTACAATGAGCGACATCAGCATCTCCAATTCTAGTTACCGCTGGCATTTGTTTCCCTTTTCATTAACTCTTTTAATTTAGAATCAAAAGTTTCTATGTATGCGTGATCTTCCTCACTATGAGGAGAAGGCGGATACTCTGGTTTAAAAATAACTACATTGTCAAATTTATCAGGTATATTATTATAATCAGAAAATTCTAATAAAGAAGTTTCTATCCTGACGACAAACTGACCTTTCATTATTTTTTCTTAGCAGTTTTTTTCTTTTTTTTCTTAACTGTTTTCTTTACCACTTTTTTCTTAGCAGGTTTATTAACTTCTGCTGGAAAAAATATTTCTTGAATAAATTTAAACATAATAATTTCCTTTACTTCTTAGATTTTTTCTTTTTCTTTTTTACAGGTTTAGGTACTTCAATTTCTTTAACTGCTATTTTAACTGCTTCATTCTCTGGATTTTTAGATGACATACCAGGAGGACAAGGCACAACACCTTCATCAACCAACCTTTGTCTATTTTTCATGTGTTGATCATTAATAGCGTCTTTTGACCCACCAGTATAATGTACAGCGTGTCCTTCTTGTACTAAAACATCAGCACAAATTTTACTACCATCTTCCGTTAAAAAATTACCGAGAATACGACCGAACTTGCCTTTCATATTTTCGCCATTTTTACTTACCTGTGTTTGTAAGATTGCATCGGTTCCTAAAAGTGAATTTAATCTTTCTTTTGCTTTTAAACCGAATACTTTTTCAACCTTATCGCTAGTTCTTGATTCTGGTGTGTCAATACCCATAACACGGACTCTTTCACCTCTTAACCAACAGCCGAATCCTAGGTCAATATCTACATCAACTGTATCTCCATCAACAACCTTTAATATTTTACATTTATACTCGTACATAGTTTTGATTCCTTGAAATTTCTTTACAAACTATTTATAAGACTGCTTTACAATTAACCTGAAATAGTGTATAATAATAATATGAGTGAAGAAGAATTAATTATGTTAGAAGCAAAGGTTGATATGGTCGATATTATATCAAAACACCCTGGAAAAGAAATGGAAACAGTTTCTATGTGTTTTAAAGTGATTGTTGATTCGTATGTTGCCATGTTAGGTGAAGAAGATACGGCAAAATTTCTCGAAGTTGCCATTGATTCGGTAAAAAATGGGTTTCACACCATAAATTCTAGTGAAATTCCTAAAAATCAACTGAATTAGACCGAAAAAATCGCAGTTTTTCGTCATTTTTAGTGTTTTTCGCAGTTTTCTGCGATATTTTGAC
>Ga0114932_10002597_pt1 | contig 18849 bp, 31 predicted proteins | sample 2SBtaG_2_FD_87286 | JGI IMG/M metagenome (GOLD analysis project Ga0114932, IMG submission 87286) | Deep subsurface microbial communities from Kolumbo volcano to uncover new lineages of life (NeLLi) - 2SBTROV12_ACTIVE470 metaG | ecosystem: Environmental > Aquatic > Marine > Volcanic ... | reverse complement strand
TAATCTCTTTTTCACTACAGTTTTGAGCCTCGTCCAAAATTATTACTTTATTCGCCCAGTTCATGCCTCTAGCGAAGTTTACTGGAAACATACCGACTCTCTTTTGATCGATAAGCTTTTCGGGGCGAGTAGTTTTCAGAAGTTCGTCCAGCTTGTCGATAAACGGCATATTAAAGTATTTCAACTTTTCTTCAGCACTTCCGGGTAAATATCCTAATTTGGAGTCACTACTTTCCACGGCAGATCTAAGATACATTATATCGGAACAAGCTTTCATGTTCATTAGTTGCAATCCACAATATACACTTAGTAATGTTTTGCTAGACCCTGCGGGTCCATCAATAAACATTATTCTTGTATTCTGATTCAAAGCAATCTTAAAAAATTCTTTTTGCTTATCAGTCCAATTAAATTCATTTAATTTAAGTGTGGTTTTGATTGGGTCTGGATTTTCGTAGAAATCTTGAGGAGACAGTTCTTCTGATATGTACTCCCTTGCTTCTTGCTTATCCTTACCACGAGAATGAGATCCTTTTTTTGATGACATATTAATCTAAGTTAATTTACACTATATTTTAGTTTAAAAAGCAATTTAAAGATAAAGTATCATCATCGATACAATAAACTTCATGCGACCAGTTACTCGGCACGAACAATAATTCATTAGGCTTCGTCACAAACCTACAAGTAGGAGAAACGCCAAGATTCGCCGTATCGCGGCTAAATTCGAAATTATTATCATTTTTTTCATAAAAGTCAGAATTATAATCTAGAGAATATAAATTCCATAATTTAGTTCCCCTTATTTGTAATACAAAATTATTAAATGGATCCTTATGTAGCGGCGTGACAGATTCACGGCTAGCCCACCAAACCCAGTATCTACCTCGTTCAAAATCGAACAATGGATCATCTATATCTAATTCACTAAAATATGATTGTTTTATATTGGCATTTGGAGAACGGTCACAAAATTCTTTATAATTTTGCGCTAAATAATTAAAATCACCATAATTTATTTCATCATTGTCTCTCCATCTCCATACAGAAACATCTAGCTTTTTCAATGTGTCGATAGAACTCAATTCATTCAAAATATCTAGATTGCGCCGAGTGGTATAATCCCCGATCAATACAGGCTTATTAAGCTCTAATAAATACTCTAACATTTTTCTGCTACATCAGAATCAAACCAACCAGTAATAGATATTCTATTAGATTTTACAGTTGGTAATACATGAGATACATAATGAGGAATACCATTCTTAGAAGGTATATCAAATAAAGTTAATCTATTAAATACTGGTACAACAGTTTTAGTAATCGTTCGGTAGTCTTCTTTCATGAAATGAAGGTTACCGCCCCACTCTGGCCTCCAGTTTTTTGTTAAGGTATATACAAAACCTATTTTACCCTTATTCTCATCATGGTGGGGTGATAAAAATTGATTAGACGTGAACCTCGACGCAAAGACCTCGTTTGTACGATCTAGTCTCATGCCAGTAATAGAGTTCACAAAGAATAACATAAATTCACTTTCAAGGAATTTTAGAAACTGACATTCAAAACAAGTACATGTAGCGGCGTGAGGCAATGACCTATCAAATACATAAGAGAAATTACCATTTAAAAAGGCCTCATTAGCTTCGCTAATTTTCTCATCTATTAGATTTAGTGATTCTGGCTTTCTTTGTATGTTTAATGCTCCTTCATAGTCTTTTGCCAAGGGGTTATGTACAGAAGTAAACCACCAATCTTCAGGAATATCAAAATTAAACCAATTATATAGCTCATTAGCGTTATCTTCTTTTAAGAAGTTGAAAATTTGAACAGATTTGTTTTGCGCGAAATCTTCTGAAAGTTGTTTTATGTTTAATTTGTCGTTAATCATCTTTCGAGGTGAACATTTTTTGTTCTATTATCGCAAAGTTTATAGTAATCTTATCATCTAATTCTTTACTTTCTAGGAATTTTGTTTTTTTATCTATAAATTGCTGCGCGTCTTCCTTTTTTTCAAAGAATCCTTCACCCATCCACCGGCTTCTATTCATTAGCTGCCTTCTTACCTCATAGAATACTTTCATTTATGTATATTACAAACTATATATCAGAAATAACATTTTTTCAAGTAGCCTTCGGGGATTTTTTTACCTTCAACATATATAGGTATAAATAGAGCCGCGAATTTTTATTAGTTTTTATATATTACCTAGATCGGCAAACCCTGTGGTTATATAAATTAACCCCCGCACGACGTATTAAGACACCCGCTATTTCCTATTTTTGAAAAAGGGGCCGGGTCGGCTATTTGATTGGTATTTTAGAGCTATTTTAGCAACTGATTTGTAATTTATTGGTTTTGAACCTCCAGCGGCCCTTTTTGAGACTAAATCTCATTTTGTGAATAACTTTTTCTAAAAAACCCCTTGACAAACAGTCATTTTTGTGGTATCTTATATATAACAAATGAAGGAAACAGATAAATTACTAGCACAGACGCTCGTCAACAACGAGGTAAAAATCGACATGGGACATTTCAGGGGTGAGACTGCCCTAGTTAGGAAGGTCATGGCAGATGACCGGACACTTGAGGTGGAGATTGCACACTCAAGCGGCAAGCTGGCCTTCATTGACTACACTATGGTCAGTGAGATACAGGAGCGAACACAGTTTGCCAAGACAGAGCAAAGCCTTGGCCCTATTGCTAACCACTTAATCAAGGACACGCTCTAATGGTTGTGCTATTCATTCTATTCGTCAGCTACTCAATTCTAACTATAATTAAATAATATGAAACCTAATCCTTTTAATAACAACGACTGGACTTCTTACAACGAACAACGTCAACGTCAACAGCGACATCTTGAGTGGATCATCTCTGCGTCTGTCGGTGCAAGCATAGCTTTGATCTTCGTCATTGTCCATCAAATCTTTTTTGTATAACATGAGTTACGAACCAACAACAGAACAAAAGGCCCGAATGATGGAGGCCATCGAACTAGAATTAGTAAGAGTAAATCCTTGCTATTCTCACTTAACTATCACCTTTGGCATGATGCAGCACGCTGTCAATCAAGGTACTAGCATGGGTCACTACGATTATCTTCGTAAACTGTGGAATATGTTTAATCTCGAAAAAAGATAAAATCGCGCCAGAGGCGCGGCTCTCGTTCTGTTGCCAAGCCGAGAGTGCTCCGATCTTATTCAGGGCAGGGCCGAGACTACATCCGATTATAATCGGAATAAGGGTCATCCCATTCTGGCTGCCGCTCTCGGAGTTGCTCCTCACGAAAGCGACGGTCAACAGGATGAGGCCGGTCAAGCATAACCAACCAACCCCTACCGTCACGAGGGGAGGCAACCACTGTGCCTCTCTCCCCGTTATGGGTCTCGACTTCCATGCCTAGTGCAATGGTAGTCATTTACTTTATGTCAAATTCAGATTGGTGAGGCTCCCTACTTATAGCTCTGTTGGCTCTCTGCCCTATCAACTCGGGCTTCGGGTTGGCTCTCCCAATCGTTCTAAATAGTCTATCACACAGGGTAGGACATCCGTAGTCCCACCGATTAAATAATTTCAAATTCATCCAAAGGCAACCAGCCTAGCCACCCTGACTCTGCCCTGAAGCACCACTGCCCCACCCTTGCATCAACAGATTTACCTTCCCACCAAAGCACTGGCCCATGCTGCTTGATACGCTCCTTGGTTCGCTTGCTCGCATTTGGTAGTGGTTTCAACTTAAGTTTCATAGGTATAATATAACACAGAATAGCCCGCTTGTCAAGCGATTTTTTAACTTTTTTTCGCGCCACAGGCGGCTACCCCAAGTAGCTCATGAATACTATCACAGTAATCAGGGCAGCAATCAGGAAGCCTATGATATTAGTCCATATAGTATCCATAGTCCTCCTCTCCGTAGTAGCCATAATCCTCATCTGTACCCATGCCAGCAGAGGCAAGAGCATCAGCATCATGCCATGCATCACTCGGCTCATTAGGCTCTTGGTCTCGTGCAGACCACACGAGGTCATCACGAGAGGAATAGATGGTAGCACTCGGGCCGAGGTCGAAGGCTCGCTCTAGGGCAGCATCATAGCCCTCACGGTCATGGTCAAAGGTGTCGATTAGAGTAGGGCCGTTCCAGAGGGTGTAGGTTGGTTCTTTGCTTTTCATTAGATATAATATACCACACAATCGGGGTCTTGTCAAGGGGAAATCTGCATTTTTTTCATTTTTTTTCGCGCCACAGGCGAGCACATGAGACTGAGTCTCATCTATCTTATGGCTTGCAGATGTCTAGGATGTAGGGCCATGCCCCATTCTCGACGCTATTTGGATGGTCTGCCAAAGCTATATGAATAGCCTCTTCCTTGGTCATGTCGCTATAGACACTATAGCAGTAGGTGTCGAGGGTGACGTTGTGGGTTCGGATAGTCCAATGTTGCATATCGTTCATCATTGGTATAATATAACACAAAATACCCCCCTTGTCAAGCGATTTTTTCAACTTTTTTCGCGCCACAGGCGAGCACATGAGACTGAGTCTCAATACTCCAAATCCCATACGCTGACACGCTCAAGCGGAGCCCATGCTACGGGATACTTTAAGCCCGACCAGTCATTGGCTGAGATCGTGAGTGCCTCCAAGGCAGTCATTTGGTAGTAGCTGGCAGTGCTGCCATCGTTGAAGGTGATAGTCCAATCTTGTTTGGGTTCATTGCCGAAGTCATACATCATGCATATAATATAACACAAAACTGGTAGCTTGTCAAGTCTTATGACACAACTTTCTCAAAAAAAATCGCCAGAGGCGCTCGGCTTACCACCACTTGCCGTTGATCCAAGCAGGCCCACCGGGTAAACGAAGCTCATCTATTTTAGAGTGTATTTTAGAGATTGGTTCTCCTTTTGGTTTATCTTTTAATATTTTAACAAGGGTTGCTTTAACTGGTTTCTGTTCTTTAGTTTGCATATAAATTATCCGTTACTAGGTCTCAATTACGGCAATAGTGATCGAGAAACATCTGTCTGTATACAGGCTGGTCACTATGCACATAAAGCACCTCTTTCACTATTTCACCGTGGACGTCCTCTAGGTTAACCTCACAAGCACCATACCCACCACCCTTAACGAAGTCAGACATCTGCTCCATTGCTATGCTGATCATATCACTCAGGCTACGATCATTTATATCGTATTCACCTACTCTATCTCCACCTAGGTAGAGAGACCATATCACACCCTCTGTATCTGTATTCATAAATCTATTTGTGTTTGGGCTTCCTACGGTAGCTGCCCTTGCCCTTCTTGGGCCTGTGTACACGAGGGCTGCTGCCCATCATGCCCTGTGGGTTAACCCTAGCCTTAATTTGTTTATCCGAAGATTTCATCTTGACAGGTCTGGCAGTAGCCAGAGATACCATATTCCTTCTTGGAGAGTTCATCGTTGAACTCGGTGGCCTGACCACCACACTTGACACACTGACCACCGGCCTGTGCCAGTACACGGCTCCTGCCGTACAGGTTGAAGGCCATATCCTCTTTCATCTGATCTAATTCGTTCATCATGCTTAATATACTACCATATAGGGTGGGACATCCATAGTCCCACCTGTTAACTTTTTTAGTCCATTTCCTGCCATGAATCTCCATCATCATAGGAAATCAAATCCAAGTCATGTATCACTAATGCCTCACATCCTGCATAGTCAAAGGAGCGTATCTGGTATTCCTCACCGTCTATAATTGCGGTGCTTCCGTATTGGTCTAATTCAATTTTCATGCACATAGTATATCACAGGGGGTAGGACATCCGTAGTCCTACCTAAAAAATAATCGAAAAAAAATCGCCTATGGCGCGAGGCCTCCCACTAGGGAGTAGCCAAGCGTTGTTCCTCAACGATATCGTCGAACTCCCACATTGGGCCACACGCATTGTTTGGTAGGTGGTCACCATACTCAGGCACACGGCCTTCACGGAGAGAAGCAATGTTCTTCAAGTCTATCTCTGTGAGTACGGCTAACCGACCATTCCGTTCGGCAATGTCCTTCTGGAGACGGTTGATGTGGGAGGTGAATAGGTTCTCTAGTCTGTCGTTCATATGCCATTAATTATACAGGAATCAGCCGAAAAGTCAAGCACTTTTTTCAACTTTTTTCGCGCCAGAGGCGCTTGCCGCTCACGGATGATCGACAAAACAATTAGCCGATCAAAAATCGTGAAAAGTGATCGACAAACTTATTAGCCGCTCATTTGTGATCGACAAATTAATTACCCTAATTAATCGCGTTTAATTGCCCTATTTGTTTTATTAGATATCCCTGTTTTTGTGAGGTATTTGGTAAAAAGATTTCGTAAAAAGGGGTGTTTTCTCAGATGAGAAATTCAGCTAAAACACGAAATTCGCGCCAGAGGCGGCTCAGTACTCCCAGCCCTGTTCCATAGCATTAGCACAAGAATCACACGTACCGTGATCTGTTCTCATGTCTGTAGTTTGACCACACCGCTTGCACTCTTTAAGTACATATTCGTACTTATAGTGATCCACGTAATATTCTTCGCTGTCGGGCATCATGTCTCTGTAGTCCATATTAGTCTCTGTCTCTGATATCGTTTCCGTCGTTGTCGAGGTAGTAGCCTGACACTCCCCACATGGTATCGTAGTTAGGGGCAACCCAAATCTCTTTTGGGGGTTCGGGTAGTTGTTCGTTGTTGTTTTCTTTGTTGTCTTTCATGTCATCCATTATACAGGAATTGGTCAAAATGTCAAGCACTTTTTTCACTTTTCTCGCCACGGGCGGCCCCCTTGTGAGGCACGGCCTTTGTTGCTGTTGATTTATTAATATGATTTTATTTCCAAAGAGCTTCACTATTTGTCGCTTTTTTATTTTGAAGTAGTGCACCAATATCTTCGGCAAGTGCCATATATCTTTTCTCTACTTTAACTGAGCGAATAGCTGCAACGTGTTGGTTGAACAAAATCATTTCCATGTCTTTTGCTTTAATGTCAGAGTATTTAGATTTAGTTTTCATATCTCTTAAAGTTATCTACCACAATTTGGCAAAGGTCATCTACATTATCACTTGTAAATTCATACTCTCTATCCAACAAAGGGTTCATGTAAGCGATAACGTCCTCTTGGATTTGTTCTCTTACCTCTTCTTTAGTTTTCATTATCTGTAATTTGTTCTTTGACGTACTGCATCAGTTCGTCGGGGTCGTCACTGTTTCTAATCAGCGAGGACAACAAGCGGAGATAAGGGAAGTCCTCTTCAGGGCAAACCCTTAACTTCACCTCATCTCCGACTTGATGCCTTATCCAAGAACGCTGTGTTTTGCTGTCTTGAATTATACTGAACCGACCTTCCATGACTAGAGTTTAGAAATTGGTGTTGGTTGAAACCATGCATCCCGCTCGACAGGCAAGCCAAACGAACCACGGACGGACTGAAGCTCGGACAATGAAAAATATCCAAGCTCGGACTCGAAGCCTTCAACCAAACCGAAAAAGGTGTCCTTGCCATCGTACTCGGTGGCATACCATGTCCAGTTGGAATCGGGTGTGAAAAATTTTGCGTGAGCAATAGGGTCATCAACTCCGTCTTGAGAATACAATTCGGGAAGTTGGGTTTTTAGTTCTTCTGTAATCAGTTTCATTACATATAATATACCACAAAAGCGGCCATCTGTCAAGCAGTTTTTTTACTTTTTTTTGCCTTAATGAGACTCAGTCTCATAACCATCTGCATGACTCATATTCATTCGAATCATACTTTAACTCCTGAACTAGATCTTCAACTGCCATATCTGCAGCAGAGACCAACTCTTCGTGGCTTGCTATTTCGTTGTCATAATACTCACTATATGGAAAGTCGGGGAGATCCATATAGGAACAACCCAACCTTGCATAGCATGCAGCATCAACCATCTGGTAGAACTTTTTTCTCATAGTTTTCTAATTCCTTTTCCTGATAAAATTCTGTAGACCTGATACGATATAAACAATAAGATTAATGCAACAATCATTACGCTGCAGCCTTTCGTTTGTTACTGTAACCGGTCTTGCCTTTCTTTTTAAGTTTTTGCAAAGCCTTGCTTGCATCACTTCCAGCGGGTTGAGTGCCATGAATCAAAAGAGCAAACGAGTCGTTGCCGAATGCAGCGTGTGAGTCGTCGTGGTCAATTTCTAAGCCTTTCTCTGCGGCTTCTTCCTCACTGAATACAACCTCAGAGCATTTCAAATCATGCTCATCAATAAGCTCATCCCATTCACCACCACGAGAGGAAGTCAATTCGAAGTTGGAAGGTAAATTGTAAGGGTATTCCGTCCACGTCTTTAAACTTTTTGTATAAGCATAAAAATGCTTGTCAGGCATCCTATGAGCTACGATGAGCCATGCTCGAAAATATTCTTTGCTAAAGAAATCTCCACCGACATGAACACGTAAAATGTCAAACTTTACCTGCTCAAGGCTTTTCATAATGAGGTCAACCATTTTAACAACAGGATACTTGCCTTTAGCCGCTTCTCTTAAAGCGTCATAGTTATTCCACACCATTTTGCGGAGCGAAGGATATGTTGCTTCTGCGGAAGCTTGAAAGCAACGAAACTTTGTGTGCTTTCCGTCTTTGATCTTGCCTGTGTTTCTGTTGGCAAAGGACAAACACTCTCGAGCACCGGGGCAGGTGTATCCCGATGGTAGAGAAAACGTTGCAACTTTCTTTCGTGTCAGATTATACTCGGAGGTTTCTAGTGCTTTAAGTTTGGCATTTGGTGTGCCGAATCGTAGTAGGTTCTTCATTTTGTCTATACAGTATAGCAGGTTTAGTCTAGTTTGTCAAGCACTTTTTTAAGAATAATCTGTTGGGCTTTCGGCCTTGATTGTACCGAGTGAATAAGTACCATAGTTATCCGGATCTGATATGTCAGCAGATCCAATGGCTAGTTGGCCGCTCTTCTTCTCGATAGAATTATACCACGCTTCAGCTAAATCATGTTGAGCTTTTGCTACGTCCAAATCATCCTCTTGCCAGCTTGGGTTATCGTTTAATACTTTATGGAAGGCAGCCCTTTCGAGTGATAGTTTTAGCTTGTCGGGAGTAGTCCAGAAATATCCGTTGTTCTCTCCTTCTACCCAATGAAACTCACCCTGTGTTGCTCCATGATTCCAGAAACTCCAAAACCTTTCGTTGACATCTTGTTCTGTGTCACCCTTGATAAATACAGCAATCACTGTGCCGTGATCTTGATAAGTCACTTCTGTGTTGCCTTCCAATCTCTCAATTTTCATAAGTATAATTATACAGGAATCGCGGCAAAAGTCAAGCACTTTTTTTGTGAGACTGAGTCTCATCTAGCGCCGGTGGCGCGCGAATGGTTGGCCCGTAGGGACTCGAACCCTAAACCAACGAATTATGAGTTCGCTGCTCTAACCAATTGAGCTACGGGCCATTAGAAAACCCCCCTTTCGGGGGGCTTGATATTTATTGATATTTATTAGCTGATAGCAACCTCGGCCTCAACTTCAGGCTTGATGAGGAGCTTGTCCATCACAGACTTTTTGCGAACAGCACCAACCAATCTCTTGGTCACGTTCTGAGTCACACGGTCAGCCAACTCGAAACGAGTATCAGAGACTTGGTGAGTCAGGTAGTCAGTCGAAGCATTGAGCAAGTTGTAGACGTTACGACCCTCATCCTCTTGACGTGGATTGTTCCAAACCTGAGCAATACCCTCACGGGTCACTTCACTAATGGTTTTGTTCTTGACCAAATTGTGAAGGATGTAAAGCCCTTGCTCTTGGTCAATCTCATGTTGAGCCATCTGGTCAAAGATGTTACCCTCTTTCATTAGAGAGTCGAACTTGGTCACAGCCTTGTTGACAGACTCAACGATGAAATCGAGAGACAACTTGCTGGAGTGTTTCCGAGCAATCGAAAGCTCTTTTTCCATTGTGGTCATACCGTTGGTGCATACCAACCGAAGCATACCCAAATCAAATGACACTTTACGAGAGCGGTCAAAGGAGTTGTTAAGAGTCAAGCGGAGGCCAACCTCATCACCGACTTTCTTGCCTTTACCAGTCTTGAGTTGCCGAGTGTGTTCGGGGAAATCATAGACAGCCCTCATCACAGCACCATCACGGCACACATTGATGTTCTCGTTATAGTTGTCAAGACCAACCTCTGCAAAGGCAGACCGAGCAGTGTCAATGACATCTGCATTTTGACAAATCTCATAGTCTTTGGTTACGGGTGCAATCACCTGCCCAGTGTCAAGACGACGAGTGCATTTCCAGCCTGTCTTTTTTCCATCGGGGGTTAACATATCCTCCATCACTACGTTGTAGTCATAGTCGGAGCTTACGGGACGAGTAGTTCTAGCCATATCAGTTTTTTCTTTCTTCTAGTTGTTTTCCTTAATCGTTATAAGTTAATAATAGCACAGTTTTAGATTCAGGTCAAGCCTTTTTTTTAAGAAAATAGATACAGTTGAGAATGAGTCTCATCTTGCGGGGAGGCGCGATAATATCGCCAGAGGCGCGAATTTTAGCTTTTTGTCAAGAAATTAATTTAAACTTAAAAAATTAAATCTACTTTATTTGTTATTTATTTGATTGTTATTTGTTTCTTATTTGTATCTAATTGAATTGTAAGAAGTGTAAATATAGATAGAATCAGTTGTGTTCAAACTCGGTCGAACCATAACCGCGTCCGTAGCTCTCCTACGACTCTAATCAACTGTCCTATCACAAGTGGTGTTAAACGCTCTGCCTACTTGTCAGATGTACGGAGTTCTCTCCCGTCTCTATTCCACTTTAAACTGCTTTGCTGCCATCCCATTCAAAAGGTTTACCGCATTTAATCCAGCCTTCTCTGGTGTACCTGCCATATGTAACCTTACCCGCTGCCCCAGCCAAGGTATCAAAATCTTTGAGTGACACTGTTGCCTTCTTCTTATTTGGGGTGAGTAAGTATGCATGGGTTGCTTCTTTCGCTGGTTGAGGAACCTCAAATCCTTTCATCAGATTCTTCTCGTATGGTGTCATTTTTTATATTATTCTCCTTTAGGTGTGCTTTCCAATTCTTTTTGCTTCTTAAGATATTTTTTACCCTTGGCAGTAATAGCCCGACCCTCGGTGGTAATCTCCATGAGGTTGTGCTTCTGAAGGTACATCTCAAAGTCACGCTGCAAGCAACCTTTAGTCAAGCCAGTTTTAGCGGCCAGATAGGTCAACGAGCAGTTCTTCTTCTTGTCTAGGAAGTTGAGAACCTGAAGCTCAATCGGAGACAAACCCAGAGGCAGGATGCCAAGATTGTATTGCAGATAACCCCAATCACCCATGCCGAAACGTCTGCTGTCCTTGGCAGCAAGATGGGTCTGGATGTTGGTTGCCATCTTCTGAGCAGCACGGGCATTACCTCGTAACACAGATGATATGTTACTTAACGCGTCCTTGTCGAAGTCAATCTCTGGTAGAACACGGGTTACAATCTCACCTAGCTCATCATAAGAATATTCCTCCAAGTCAATCCGCTCACACCGATCCATAAGAGCATGGAAGATGTGTTGTGCCTCAGTGGTAGCAAATATGAAACTCTGGTCAGAGAAATCAAAGTCTACTACATAATCCTCGACACTAAAAGAGGTACGGTTACTAGCATTGGGATTGAGAATAGTCAACAATGCCATTGTGACATCTTTGGGAAGCTCGCTTGCTTCGTCAAAGAGAATAGTACACTCCTTCTGATTGACATGGGGAATAATTATCTGATTGAATAACTGCTTGACACTCTTGATGGTGGAACAGTTAATCTCTAGGAATGGTTTGGGCTTGGTGGGGTCATCCTTGAGTGTAAGGTTTTTGCCCAGTGCTTTTGCCATCATAGTTTTACCACAACCTTTCGGTGCAATAAACATCAAATGAGGAATAATGTTAGAGGCATTATATCCATCAATATAAAATTTTAATCTACGTTTAGCCATGTCTTGGCCAACGATTTTTGGAAATAGTTCTTCAGTAGGTTTCATTACGTTAAATACAAGTATAGCAAAAGGTTAAGGCTATGTCAAGCCCCAAATCTACCATTCATCTGATAAATCTGAGATTTTAACATTAGCCACTCCCTCATCTTCGAGGGCATCAACCTTCACTTCAATCTGCTTGGCATGAGCTTCGATGTTCTTGGTGTTTGCTGCCATTGGAGTACCAGTAATCCCGACTTGCTCACAATAACGACGAGATACTAGCACGGTTGCTCCCTCTTTCAGCTTGGCATTCAGTTCACCGAGATGCACAGCAAGAAAGCTAACCGCTCCTTTGGTTCTTCCAGATTTTCCTTTTCTTGGCATATTCTAATATTACTACAATTTTAAGTTGGGGTCAAGAATAAAAATGAATTAAAATATATTCTATTACATTTATCTTGTTGGCTTACCTTTATGAGCTACATGAACTCCAGACGATCTACCTGTGTTCTTACCATACGGGCAGAGTCTACGGTGGTCGGCAAAGTCATCTTCTGACATCACTTGGCAATCTCCACCTGTCTTGTGGTTGAAAATCATCATACCTTTATATTTAGGTTGATCTCTTCCCGCGAAGGCACACCGCTTGCAAATGGTGAGGCCGTAGGTCAATCGCTCTGGCTCGATAGATGAGCCGCAAATACATTTCATATTATTAGTTCGCGTAATATTCTTCTGACTGAGCTATTTCTATAATACTTTTAATGAACTCATCCTCTACTCGAGAATTGGCACGATTGGCAATGTCCTCTTGTTTCCACACGGGCAAATTCTGTAATACTTTATTGTACGCAATCTCGTACTTATCTGCTTGGCAAAGGTCAGGCCATACGCTTTGAACCTCGGCTTCAGTAATTGTATCATATTTTATTTTTGATTCTTTTACTTTCGTTTTCATTGTTAGACTAGTCTACCATGGTATTAGGGTCAAAGTCAAGCATAAAAATGAATTAAAATAAATCATCTAATATTATTATTATTCGCTATACTTTAAATTAAATCACATTATTGCAGAATAAATCAAGATAAATCAAAATAGATCGGGCCGCAAAAAAGTCACATTATTTGGCCGCTCCTTATTTGGAATTTATATATTTACAATTTAATGCTTGACAATTTTTTAATATATTTGGCAAAATCTCATTCCTAATCTAAATCATTATCTGTATACATAAAGTAAAGACAACATAAAAGTAATATTATTGAAGGTATAAATAAAAAGAAGATCATAATATATTTGGCTTGTTTTGGTTTGTAATTTATTTACACTATATATTTGGCATCTATTCATTCCTAACCTAGTGGGGTATATAAAGATATATAAATAAGAAATAATATATTTTAAGTTTTTTGAGATAGTTCTTGACAGAAATATAAAAGCGGGGCAGTACCATTTAAAAACATTTAAATATATAATCAACTGCTATGGTTGTTATTCTCCCTATACTGTCTTATATAAAGATACAAAAAAAGCCCAATAAAGGGCCATTTCTTTAGTTAATCTGGTGAAAATCCTCTAGCAATAATCAATATGCCAAGAACCAGACCAGTGGGTATCAATGCTCCGATAATTATATCCATATATTTCTTTCATTTGTTTGTTGTATATTGTAAATAGCTTATTCATATATTGTAAACTAAATTTAGCCGCGAGTCAACATATAAAAATGAATTTTAATTAGAGTTAATCAAAGACTTGAGACTTGGTGGATGATCGTGGAGCTTCATTACCTCAACCGAACGATTATGAATAGTTGTATTGTCGTGGTACTCAGAGTCCTCTAGTTTAAGAAGCGTATCACATACAAGAAGCGGAGGAAGCCAACCCTTTACTTCATCGTCCCATCCTTTTGGTGTTGCCATTGATCCATTTCGGAAAACTCCCACTTCATACAGCCCTTTGCTGCCACCGTATGAGTGTTGATGTCGAACAATAGATACCTCAAATCCATTGTCTAATTTAACCCAAGCCTGTCGAGCGTCTGGCCCGTAGACTTCTTCGTCCAGTTTATCCCAAGACAATTCTTCAAACCATTTTTCTTTTAATTGTTTTAACTTTTCTAGGTGAGTCATGGTATAAATAAATTTTAAAATAATTTGACGAGGAGGGCTTATTCCCTCCCCGTCATGTTACGCTACCCTAGTTGTTAAGGTGTTTCTGCATATCTACTTGAGCGGCTTTGTAGCCTTCAGCGTATGCCTCGTTCTCCTCGTCAGAGTATTCGTCCTCCCAATTCTCGTCCCAATCGACGTAGCTTGGAAGTTCATCGTCGTACTCTGGCAAAGCTGGAGCTTCGATAGTCTCGTAGTGACCAACCACTTTGTATTCAGAAGTACGGAGCTTCTGGCAGTCACAATCATGTGGGACGCTGACCACATTGGAAGGGTCAATTTCCACTACCATGAGATTTCCTCCACCAGAGGCATAACCTTTGGCATACTCATAGCTACCAGCATGGAATCCTGCCGAACAACCAACATTGGCATCGTCATTGACTCCATTCCGAGCCATTTTCAATACCTCACCAACGGCATTGCTGAAACTGCCAGTGTATTTGTCGGTGAAGTTGTCATTAACTCCTTTGTAAGCAAGAAAATTGCCTTCGGGAGTAATGGGCATATTCTTATGCTCCAAAAACCGATACAGTTCTTCGGTTGCTCGACGAGATGGATTCTGCATGAGCTTGCCAAAGAATTTTACCAGTGGTTTATGAGGCAATCCATTCCTCATAAAGTCTAGGATTTTGTCCACGCAATAATTGTGAACGATTTCACCTTCGTAGTAAACCGCTCCATCAGCGACTTCTACTCCAGCCTCACTGTCGTTGAAATACTCAACAACTGCCTGTTCTACATTGAACAGTGACTCAAGGAGCGGCCAATCCTCGTCAGTCAGAGCTTCTTGAGCTTGGTTCCAAGCAGGATGGTCATTAGCCGTTGAGTTTGCCTTGCCGTCAATGACCACGGTTAGGCTATGGTCTGTAAGTATGTAGGGTATCATAATTTCCTTATTGTCTATAATATAATTATAGCAGAAATTTAAGGGTGAGTCAAGAGTTTTTTAAGAATTTTTTTCGTTGTTTTCCTTAAATTCTTTGAAAGTTTTGGCTGTTTCTTCTAATTCTTCATGTAATTTGAAAACTGCTCCTTCAGTAGTCTCAAATCCCGCTTCATTGAATATTCTGTCATTTAATTTGTCGTTAAACTTTTGGTTGGCTTGATTTAATTTTTCTGTATTCATCCACGCTATATGGTTTTGATTGCTTGTATTGGGGTTATCTTGCGGTACTGTGAAAACGTCCATTCCTTGATTTAACTCAAAATTTTGATACTCGTCCATCGAATCATTCACCATACCATTGATAAATTGTGATACTAATTCGGGCTTCATTTCGGTTTGGCCCGTGCTTTCCTTAAAAAAAGCATCAAAGTTTTCATCGGTATCGAATAACACTTTTGAAAAGATGGACGGGTCTGATGCACCAGACAAACACACGAAAAATGCTTCTTCATTCACGAATACTGGACGGCCAAGCATTTTGTTGTAACTGATTTTAGGAGGATTTCTTAACCAAGTAGCACCTTCGCGTTTTAGGTCAAGCTCTCCTTGGCTCATGTCCCTTGTTTTAGATTTATCTGAATCCATAATAAAATAATTTAAAAAATTTCTTCTCGTAGAGAAGGAATAGCTAAATCTTTTACACTATTCTTTATATTATAGGGTGTTTGACATGGCATTTCAAGTTTTTTAATTCATTAAAATAAACTGTCGATTAAAAGGGTAGAGCGGCTCCCCAAACCTACAAGGGGAACCGCTCTTATACTCAGGCAACCTACAAACCTGAGTTTTAGCTCTTTGCTGCTTCGCAACAATCAATTACCATGATATAATTTGCAACATCTTCTGCTGTTTGTTTATGTTCCTCTGAGGTACTCCTCCATGTGTTACCCCATTTGCCAGCTTCCATCTGATTAAGCATGGAATACTTGTCACTAATCTTCTTTGCTAGAGCTTTTAGATCGTGTGTGGGCTTGAGTCCTTGTTTAACAAGGTCAATCCTGTATGCACGGGCAAAAGAAAGAATAACTTTGATCTGCTTCTCGTTTTCCAAGTTGCCCTTCATCTCGTCGTGCTTGTCCCAGAACTCTTTAAACACGCTGTCTGTCTTGAGATTGTTTAGCACTTTTTCAAGAACAGTGTCACGGTTTTCTTCGATGTGTTCTGGATTCCAGCTAGGATTACCCAAATTATCGTTTAACTTTTTAAGGAATGAAGCGTCAAACACTTGCTGCTCCTTATCTGCTGCCAGATTTTTGAGTTGCTTCTCAACCCAAGAGTCGAGACTTTTCCACTGAGACTTTTCCTCCACCTTGTTTCTGCTTGCTAGTTTGAAAGCATAAAATTCTGGAAGCTGCAAACCAATCTTGGTAAGATCGTCTTTGAGAGATTCTAAATTTTTAGGATCATTTACACCACGAACTTCGGATGGCAGGAACTTGTCTATGATGATATAGTATCCACCTTTGTCCATGTCAGCACTGGCAGCTTCCCAAAAGTCTGCTTTTTTAGTGTGCCAGCTACGGAGGTCTTTCATCCTTGCCCAATCTGGTTTGAAACACTGGAGTGAATGTTTCACATCCTTGTCTCCAGTAGCATTTCCAGCTACGGGAGCAAACCCAAACTCACTGAGCTTATGAAGCGGTAACTTTGAAAGCGTCAGCATCTTACCATCGAACCCGCTACTTTTCTTCCAACCATCCAGCACCTTTTTACCTGACACTTTTGTGCCATCGGATTTGAGGTAGCCTTTAGCCTCGACCATGTAAACGTCTTTAGATTCATTTATCACAAGCGGATAGACTCTACCCATGAGACTCCGACGATGCCCAAGGTCATTATGAATAACTACCACATTTTTGGCACAATCCATTCTATACTTTTCTTCCATACGGTGCTTGCCTTGGTATCCGAACTTGGTAGCCCTAGAAAGTGTGAATCCTTCGTTGTCGCTACTAGCATTAAACTGCCAATCTCCAATTTTCTCCCCGTTAAACTTCAAACTTTTCAAGAGGGCATCCCGTAGGGAATACAACCCGCTTCCATAATCAAATAGTTCTCCAAGTAAGCACTTGGCATCGAATAGGGTTTTACAACCCCCAAACTCTGCCTCTATCACTTGAATTAACTCAGACTTAACCGTTTCCAGCTTGGCAATGATATTCTTACGAGTGTATTCAGTGAATTGAAGTTTCTCACGGGATGCAGAAATTTCTACATCACCGATGTTCATTTCGAGAACGAGTGAATCAGTCAGTAAAGAATTATAGTTTTCATAATCCTCAGAGGTGAGATTGAGGCCACTCTGGTCGATAGGATAACCGATGTTACCCATCACTACATTAGCACTACCACGATTCCAAGAATTGCTATCTGAGCGTAGCCATTGCCATCCCGTCCCAGAGAATAATGTATCAGCTTTATCCTCATACTTAAAGGCTTTACAACCCTTCACCTCTGGTCGTACTTTAAACCATTTAAATAAACCAGTAGCTTTGTTCTGAAACTCTTGATGATCTCCGTCCCGAACAGGAACTACAATCTCCACTCCATCTGGTTCAGAAGTATCCTCCTCACCCAATGTAGAAATCTGTCCACGTTGAGACTCATCAATGTAGGCATTATACATGACCTTCTTACCATTGATATAAGAGTTAATAACAAAGTTGTCACCATAAGCAAAGGCCGCTTTACTACCGATTCCAAGCATACCAATTTGGTCATTGCTTGCACGTTTGGTTGACTCACCATAGAAGGCATAAATGTCGTTAACATCCTCCTTGGATAAACCCAAACCATTATCCCGAACTTTAAAGTAAGGATTCATACGGTTTGGTAAAGTTACTGTGATAGGAGTATCACTCTTGCCAGCTTCGACATTTGCATCGACGGCATTACAAGTGTATTCTCTGACTACTGCTAGAACCTTATCAGAATAGAGTTGATTTCGTAGCACTCCCATAATGTGTGCCATTCCAGACTCTTTAATTCCAAAGGTTACTGACTCTTGGACTCCCTGACGAGCCACTGTGACGTTAGATTGTTGAGGTTTCATAGGTTTTAAATAGGTTTTTACTGTTTCTTTACTGTCTTTTTAAAGTATAGCAGCTACTTACGGTAAAGTCAAGCACTTTTTTAAGTTTTTTTTAAATTGTTTTTTATTCTTTTTTATTCAATTCCCAAGGGAGAGCTTTTCTATAATGCTTTTCTGTCATACTTTTAAGTTTGCGACCAGCCAATAACTGTAATTGTCTAATTCTTTCACGCGATAAGCCATATCTAGCACCTAATTTTTCTAGCGTCTCACTGTCCTTATTATCTAATCCATATCTATAAATAAGAATATATTTTTCTCTACGAGAGAGTTTGTTTATGAAGTTCTCAAGGTTTTTTAAATTCTCATTTGATTCAGCATTGATGTCGGGAGCATTCTGGCTATCGTCTGATATTATATCTTTTAAAGTAGAGCCTCCTTCATCATCTATTTCAAGATCGAGAGAAGTGATATTCGTGACTCCGCTTTCCAATAATATTTTTGCCAATTTTTCAGAGGCTCCTGTTGCCTCACATATTTCTTCGATTGAAGGTTCAAACTCGTTATTTGATTTAAACTCGTTAATAAATTTAACAATTTTAGATTGCTTCTCTACTGCATGAGAAGGCAAACGTATAACCCTGCTTTGATTTGACAATGCTCTAGTGATTGCCTGACGAATCCAATAAGTAGCGTAAGTAGAAAACCTGCTACCCTTGGTCGGG
>Ga0114932_10002594_pt1 | contig 18871 bp, 26 predicted proteins | sample 2SBtaG_2_FD_87286 | JGI IMG/M metagenome (GOLD analysis project Ga0114932, IMG submission 87286) | Deep subsurface microbial communities from Kolumbo volcano to uncover new lineages of life (NeLLi) - 2SBTROV12_ACTIVE470 metaG | ecosystem: Environmental > Aquatic > Marine > Volcanic ... | reverse complement strand
TCTGTTTCTAGTCCATCATTACTCAATTTGATTAATTCACCTGGATTTACATCTCGAACTAATTTTGCACCTATTGCTGAAAGTGCAGATGATTCAGATGCAACAATATGAAGAGCCTGGCTATCTTTATGACCTAAAACCATTGGTCTAAAACCTTTTGGATCACGTGCTGCATAAACTGCATCATCATCTGATAAAAACGTAAAACAGTAAGAGCCAACCATTTCATTTTTTAATATTGATAATGCACTACCAAGTTTTCCATTTTCACTGATTAATGAAACAAGTCTTTGTGCTGCAACTAATGTATCACTTGCATTTTGTGGAGTAAATGTACATCCACCAACAAGATTAGAAAGTTCTTCAACATTAGCAATTGTTCCGTTATGAGCAACACATAGATCCTTCACTTTTAATGGCTGTGCGTTTTCAAGCTCACTTTTTCCCACTGTAGAATATCTAACATGGCCAATTGCTGAATGAGAGGCATATTCCTCAGTGATTTTTTTAAATTCATTAGATGATGACGAAACTAAGCCAATTTTCTTTAATGGGGCCTTGTTTGGAATAGCTAATCCCCATGCTTCTTGCCCCCGATGCTGTAACGCACGAAGGGAATCAATAATCATTGGAATTACATTAACATTTTCATTAGAAAAAATACCGACTACCCCACAATTTTCCTTAACCATTATGAATAATCTTCTCCAACGAATTTAGATAGAGATTTTCTGCTTTATCAACTCTTAGTTTCAAAATTGTTTGTTTTGCAAATTTAAAGATAATCTGATCGCCGATAAATATTCCAATTTGTGAAAAATGACATTTATTTTTTGATAATAACTTTTGGACATCTTCCAATTTTTTTTTCTTAACTACTAAGAGATATCTTGAATGGCTCTCGGAGAACAATGATTTTTCTGGGGACATGTGTGAAACATTTTTCAAATTAACATTACAGCCGATCTTTCCAGAAATACAAATTTCAGATATTGCACATGAAAGACCACCCTTTGAACAATCATGCACATTCGTTACTAATTTTTTAGAAATTAGTGAAAGCACGGAATGCATATTTCTCTTTGATACATTAATGCTAACTTTAGGTACAGACCCACCAATAAAATCATGAATGTATTCGTAATACTCAGAGCCACCAAGTTCATCTTTAGTTTCTCCAACTAGCAAAAGTACATCATTTTTTGTAGGAGGTTTTGGAAGTAATGGTGATTTTTCAATTAGCCCTAATACTCCTATTAAGGGGGTTGGTTTTATTGGACCATCATTTGTTTCATTGTAAAAACTAACTTTACCTCCAACACATGGAATGTTCATTGCTTTTGCATAATCTGTTATGCCTTCAATTGATTCCATAAACGTCCAAAAGATTTCAGGATCCTCTGGACTTCCAAATTGTAGATGATCAACCATTCCTATTGGCTTTGCACCAGTACAAACAACATTTCTACATGCTTCCTCAAAACAACCTATAGCACCATCTCTAGGATTAAGATAGCAATGTTTTGGATTACCGTCAATTTTAATAGATAATGATTTTCCATTATCTAAACGTAAAACAGAGCTATCAAATCCAGGTTTCACCGTAGTACGAATGCCCACTTCATGATCATATTGACGAAACACCCAATGTTTACTTGCAATATTTGGAGACGAAAGTAATTCTAGTAAAATACTAGATAATGATTTTTTACTATTTTTCTTTGGTGTATTAGGAATCTTTGATAAGTATTTTGGTTTTGATTTTAATCTATCAATGAGTGGACCTCGTGCAACAAAATCTGCAGGGAGTAATGCAAGAGTTTTTTTCCCTTTGGTAACATGCATCATTTTATCTTTTTTTACTTTACCAATAACAGAACACTGGATTCTAAATTTTTTACAGATTTGGTTTATTTTTGAAAGTTTCTTTGGACTAGTGATTATAAGCATTCTTTCTTGTGATTCAGAAATCATTATTTCATCTGGTGATAAATCTGATTCACGAAGATGAACGTTTTGTACATCAATCTCTATTCCAATACCTAAACTTTCAGCAGTTTCAGATATTGCACATGAAAGACCACCACCACCCAAATCTTTCATTGCATTAATGCATTTTTCATCACGTGCTTCTAATATTGCTTCGATAATTAGTTTCTCGATGAAAGGATCTGGAATTTGAACAGCAGAGCGGTTTTCCCCTTCTAATGCATCAGATGCAAATTGTGAACCACCGACACCATCTCGACCTGTAGAACCACCAATTAATAAAACCAAATCACCAGAATTTGCATGATTTTTAATTAACTTTGATTTTTTTCCAAATCCAACTGATGCAACATCAACTAATGCATAGTTTTTGTAACATTCATCAAATTCAACTTCACCACCTATTGTAGGAATTCCAAGACAATTACCATAATCTGCAATTCCTGCAACTGCATTTTTGAACAGCCATCTTGCATGCACATCTTTTTCTATATTACCAAATCTTAATCCATCAAATAATGCAATTGGTCTTGTTCCAGCAGACAGGATATCACGAATTACACCACCTACACCAGTTGCTGCGCCGCCAAATGGCTCTACTGCAGAAGGATGATTATGACTTTCAATGTGAACGGTTACAACATAACCATCCCCAACATCGAGTACACCAGAATCATAACCCTTCTCGACAATTACATTTGGACCAGTAGTAGGAAGCATTCTCAAATGTTTTTTTGATGATTTGTATGAGCAATGTTCAGACCATTCAGCTGCTAATATTTGCAATTCGGTTTTAGTCAAATCTCGCTTAATACTTTTTTTCATGTGTAATTTTTCATGTTCTTGAAAACTCAATTTTTTACACCCAATGTTTCAACTAATGATTGAAAAATTAAAGAAGATGGTTTATTATCGAATTGATTTATCTCTTTTTCAACTGCTCTTTCAGGATGTGGCATCATCCCAACAACATTTCCATCTGAATTACATACACCCGCAATTTGAGATACAGAACCATTCACCTTATTTTCATATGAAAATACAATCTGATTATTCGTTTTTAATTGATTTAGAGTTTCTTTGTCTACAAAGTATCTTCCTTCACCATTTGCAATAGGTATTGGAATTTTTTGATTTAGTTTTAACTTGTTAGTAAATGGAGTTTTATTGTTTTTTACAATTAGGTTTGTCCATTGACACATAAAATTCAGAGACTCATTTTTTAGTAACACACCAGGAAGTAGACCTGCTTCAACTAAAATTTGGAACCCATTACAAACACCTAAAATTGGAATCCCTCTATCTGCCATTTTTTTTACATCAGAAATAATAGGACTATTTGCAGCAATTACTCCTGCACGTAATCTGTCGCCATATGAGAAGCCACCTGGTAATACTACAGCATCAATATTTTTTGGTAAATTCTTTTCATGCCAGAAAAATTCTGTTTTTAGGTTAAAGACATCCGTTAATACATGATACATGTCACGATCACAATTACTGCCAGGAAAAACTATAACCCCGACTTTCACAAATTATATCCAAAGTAGAGGTATAAAATTGCTCAGATGACATCTTTTTATTTTAGAAATCTCCTATTCTAATTATGGGACAAATACGTGATATAATGGAAAAAAATGTCATAACGATTGAAAATGACAAAACTGCACAAGATGCAGCTAAAATTATTGCTGAAAAAGATATTAGTTTTCTTGTAGTTATGAATGAGGGTTTGCCAGAAGGTGTATTAAGCGAGAGTGATTTTGTTCGTAAAATTGCAGCAGAAGATAGAAAATCAAGTGATGTTCTAATCTCAGAAATAATGTCATACAAATTTCGCTCAGTTGACCCAAATACTACAATAGAAGATGCAGTTCAAAAAATGCTAAACAATAACATACGTCGATTGCTAATTTTAGAAGATGAAAAACTAGTTGGGGTTATTACTCAAACAGATCTTGCAAGAAATCTTAGAGATCAACTTCTAGTTGATGGCACCATAAAAAGTATCAGTAATAATTAATCTTTTTCGACAGTTGCGGTTACCTTACTGACTAATGGATTGTATATTCGCATTTCATCACAGATTTTCATAATTTTATCTTTTGCGACTCTATCATTTTTTTCAGTAATAGAAAATTTCAGAATGGTACCAGCCCGTATTTGATTTATGTTTTTATTTTTTCCTTTTAGGACAAGATCATTTAGGATAGTATCACCCTCAGGATCACTGATTCCAGGCTTATTCTCAATTATAACACTGACAATATAATTTACCATCAAATAATTTGTAACTAGCTAATAATTTAAAGTTAAAAAAAATGTTACACATTATTAATAATTTGACAGTAATTAGGGGATCAAATTCATTATTTTCATAGAATTGATTTTATAACGGTGCATTGAATTGCAGACATGAGTAGATTTAGGTATTGGAAATTAACATTTGATGAGGTTGAGAAATTGACATATGATCCATCCAAAATACTAAATTGGGATATAAAATGCATTAGAGAGCCTGAAGAAGATGCGGTCTTTTTTGGTGTGTTTCTGTATAGAAATGGTACACCACATGATTATGAAGCAAAAAAAGGAATAGTGTATTATTACAATAATATTGAAAGAGAAGAATTACCATCAATTACAAAATTTCTAAAAACACGATTTGGTGGAGAGTCTAAAGAAAAAGGAGAGAGAATATTCCTTGAAGGTTCAAAAGAGATCTTTACCAGTAGTGATATTGCCAAACTAGCGAAGGAATTAGAAGAATCAATGAAAGTTACGACGGTTATTACAATTGAAATTCATGATACAACACAAGATCAGTTAAAAGAATGGGGATTTCCGGAAGCAAAATTACTACCTGTACCAACATGAAACATTTTTCTAGAGTTATTCAATAGGATTTATGGATGTCAGAACTTAGCCAAATTAATTCACATTTAGAAGAACTGAGACGTAGAATTATCAAAATTGTAATTGCCATAGGTGGTATTACAATATTTTTACTTACATTTCATGCAACACCGTTTGAAATATTTGGTCTAACTCTATACTATCCATATCCAGAACCACTAGATAACATCGCAGCTCAATTAACCAATGTTATGAGAGCAGAATTAGTACCTGAAAAGGTTCAACTAATACAAACTGCACCTGGTCAGGCATTTTTCTCACAAGTTTACATTGCTGCACTTATAGGAATTGTTGCTAGTGTACCATTAATCATAAAAGAATTTGTTTCATTCTTAAAACCTGCACTAAAGGAAGCTGAAATTAAAGTTGGTCGAACTATTACAATACCAGCTATTGGATTATTCATTTCAGGATGCATCTTTTCATATACATTAGTAATACCATACATCTTAGATTTTTTGTACAAGTATGGTGAGTCTGCTGGATTAGTTACATTTCTCAATATTATGGATTTTGTTAGTTTCATTTTACAGTTTTTATTGGCATTTGGTATTTCATTTCAACTACCACTGATAATGTATGCAATTAGTCAATCAGGATTAACAGATACAAAATTTTGGAGGAAAAATATTAGATATTCAATTGTTGCAATAGTAATTTTTGGTGCTGTTATTACACCAGATGGAAGTGGTGTTACAATGTGGTTTATAGCGGGTCCAATGATAGGACTATACTTGGCAGGCATGTTTATAGTAGAACGTAAGGAACGTCAGACCATCAAGACTTAAATTTGAAAAAGAAGGTTTAGAAACAAATGTTATTTAATCTACCAAATTTCATTGCAGGCCAAGAATGGATTTTCATCATAATAATTGCTGTAGTTTTCATTTTTGGGGCAAAAAAAATTCCTGAATTAGCAAAAACCTTTGGAAAAGCAAAAGGTGAATACAAGAAAGGCGAAATAGAGGCTGATGAGGAATTAAAAAAATTCAAAGATGCTAAAGAGTAACTAATTTTCTATTACTTCGATAAATTTTTGGTATAATTTTTCTAGTTCGTTTTTGTAATCAGGTTTTTTGAAAGTATCTTTCAATCCTCGTGGAATCTTAATTTCTGCATTCACGATAAGTTTAGTTTGTGAATTTGACGAATTACTGCCTTTGATTGGAGTTAATGATTCAGTTATGTAGCTTCCTTTAATGTCACCACCAATAACTCTCATTTGATGTTGATTTGGTCTCTCAATGAAATGCTTAGCCATTATAACAAATTCATTTCCTGATAAATGTAGATGTTCTACAACTAGTGAACTTTCGTCTCTTATTGATTTTACAGTAATCGATGAATAAAATTCGGGTAATATTTTTTCAAAATTTTCAAAATTTGTTAAAACGCTTAATACCTTTTCTACATCAGCATTTATTATTTTTTCAAAAGTGATTTTAGACATTAAAATAAGTAAAATATCCTAATCTAAATTTTTTCGCTTATTGAGTGCCCCAACGAGTGAATAAGTCGTGCTCAATATCAAATTGATCTAAACATTTCCCCACAATGTGATCAATCATTGCATCAATAGATGTAGGATTGGTATAAAATTCTGTAACAGGTGGCATTATGATAACCCCTAATTGTGCCAGTTTAAGCATATTCTCAAGATTAATTGCAGTTAATGGAGTCTCTCTTGCAACTAGAATTAATTTTCTTGACTCCTTCAATGTAACACCCGCTGCTCTGGCAACTAACGTTTCGTCATATCCATTTGCTATACTGGATAAAGACTTCATACTACATGGGATTACAATCATTCCGTCAGTTTTATGAGTTCCACTTGATATACTTGCAGCCATATTTTTTTCGTCTGAGATAGTTGTTGCAAGTGATTTAACCTGCTCCACACTATATTTTGTCTCCATTGAGATACATTTCTCTGCCCATTCAGACATAATTAGATGTGTTTCAACTCCTGTATCCTTAAGAACCTCTAACATTCTAATTCCATAAATTACACCTGTACTTCCAGTAATTCCAATTATTAATCTCATGTAACATTTGAATCAAATTTTACAATATATTAAAGAAGATCTAATATTACGCCTGAGAATTATCTAATTCTTCATTGGCTTTATTCTGTTTTCTTTTATTTAGCCAAATTTTAACTGCGCCAGCAGTCATACCTGAAAATAAAATAACACCAACTAACACCATTTCTGTATTCATACTTTGTTACTATAGACTTGACGTAAAAATAATACTGTATGCATAGAAGCAATCTCAAGCATTTAAAATACGGTATTAATTTTATCAGAATATGATTAAAAGAACAGAAATGCAAAAAATTGTTAAAAACTATTCTGATATTCGTATAGGTGTTTTAGGTAGCCATTCTGCACTGGAAGTAATGGATGGTGCAAAAGACGAAAATCTCAATACTGTAGTGTTCTGTCAGAAAGGTAGAGAAACACCATACCAGCGTTTTGGAAGAATTGCTGATGAAATTATGATTTTAAAGTCGTTCAAGGATATTTCATCTGCTTCTAATCAGAAAAAACTTAGGGATACATCAACAATCATTATACCACATCGTTCACTTACAGCATATCTAGGGTATAACATACTAGAAAACAAATTAAAAATTCCAATTTTTGGTAATAGAGCGCTATTCCAAGCCGAGGAAAGATATAACAAAAAGAATCAGTACTATTTACTTAAAAAAGCTGGTATAAAATATCCAAAAATTTTCAAGAACCCAAAACTTATCAATAAACCTGCAATTGTAAAGGTTCAAGAAAAAAATCGAAAACTTGAGCGTGCATTCTTTACAGTCTCCTCATACTCTGATTTTAAGAAAAAATCAGAGGAGAAAATTAAGAATGGAATGATTTCAAGAAAAGATTTGAACGAGTCAAGCATAGAAGAACTGGCTATAGGTACTTACCTTAACTTCAATTATTTTTATACTCCAATTTCTGAAAATGTTGATTTCATTGGTATTGAACGTAGACTTCAAACTAACATTCATGATTATAATGCACTTCCTGCAAAACAACAACTTGAAATGGATATAGGACTTCAAAACATAGAAGTTGGACATACACCAGCTAGCATTCGTGAATCATTATTAGATAAAGTTCTCAAAATGGGTGATAAGTTTGTTAAAGCAGTTAAAAAAGAATATGCACCTGGGATTATAGGCCCATTTTCGTTACAGAGTGTAATAACAAAAGATCTTGAATTAATAGTATATGACGTTTCATTACGTGTTCCAGGTAATCCAATTGTTGCTACAACAAGTCCATATACAAAATATCAATATGGCACAACATTTGGAATTGGAAGACGTATTGCAATGGAAATTAACAAAGCGATTGATGAAGATAGGCTAAGTGAAATAGTTACCTAGGTAAATTTTCTATTGGATCCTGTAGTAATGTTTTTCTCACTAAGATTGGAATATTATAGTATATAGCTAATGCAAGTGCATCTGATGCCCTATAATTTCTCAGTACCAAATCTTTTTTTCCAGAAAGATACAAGTTGGCACGTAATGCATCACCACTATCATAAATTTTTACTTTGACAAGAACTTGTTCATTTTGTTCACAAATATCTTCTAACATTTTGTAAATTGTTGGAACAGAATCATGGTCACCATCCATAAAACTTGCAATATGGCGTGAGACCTCGCCTGAAAATGCACGCATGTGAAATTCTTTATTATCGTCTGCTTTTAAAACAACTAACCCTTCATTACCATATGGATCAACAAACCCAATATTTGTAATCCTTACTACATCATAATCTAAATCTTGATTTTCGTCAATCTTCATACAACCAAATTGATATTTGATTTCTTAAAAATATATTGAACACAGATAAAGATCCCACATGAAAACAAAGACTGCTTCAGGTAGTCAGAATGAAAAAAAACTAATAATATTAGGTTTTATTTCAATAATAGTCTTATTTATCATATACGCAAGATTTGAAAATCCTGGTATAACGCCTGATGCAATAAGTTCTATTGAAAGACTTAGTGTTGCATTTTATATTTTACTTGTAATAGCATTTGGAACTATTGGATTAGGATTAAGAAGGTATCAAAGGAAAAGTGCTGCAACAGGTAATCAGACTGCAATTTCAATGATCTGTAACTCAACAATTAGTAAAAATTCGATGAAGGTTTTTATCATCACATTTGTAATTTATGGATTATTCTTTTCTATGACGTCAGGAATTTTGGTTTACCAGCCAGAGGTTATATTCTCGTATCATTATGGTGCAGAAATACCTTCAGCACATATTACTCCATGTTGTGGGCCTTTAGGTTATATGCCAAAAATTGTTGCATACTTGACTGAACATATTGGAATACAAGTTATACCGATAAATCTTGTATTGCAAGTTACTGTATCATATCTTGTAGCAACAAACACGGCACTAGCAGTAAATGCGATTTCTATCACAAAAAAGAGTGGTGGCTTGGGAAGTGTTGGTGCTGCTACAGGTTTGTTTATTGCATGCCCAACATGCATAGGTTCATTTCTCTCATTATTTGTAGGTGCAACAAGTGCTGTAGCCTTCACAATTGCAGTTACTGAACTACAAACATTATTCATTGCAATTACTATTCCAATTTTGATTTTAACCCCATTTATAATCTCAAGGAAGGTTATAAAATCCCAAAATAAGGCTAATTAATTTTTGGTGTAATTTGTGGATTTTGAAAATTTCCTATATCAAATCCGTCACGACGTAAATATTTGAGAACCAGTTTGTAAATTAGTTCGTCATGATCAACTTCTATGAGTAACTCTGACCATTCAAATTTACCTTTTTCAATAATCTTATTTTTTAAATTCTCATTAATTATCTCAGCTGTTTTTTTACAATCTTCGTATGATTTGCCATTAAGGTATGATGTTTTTCTACCTGAACATATTTTCATAAAACTTATGAAAAAATCATAGATAAAAGTGGTTCTTTAGGATTATTTCCGGAGTTTTCGATAAACACCTAATCCAATCAGGCTCAAAATTCCAATAAAAATACTAATTGCAATTATAGCAGAAAAATAATCATTAACAAATAGTTTTGTGGCTAACCATGCATAAGGTAATACTGTAAAAAAATCATATGCAGAAAAATCTTCAATTTTTCCTATAGCTAAAGCATATTTTCCAGAGTTAGCACTTTTATCAAATACTGATAAATAGTATGTTCCATCAGCAGGTAAATCAAATGTTACTTCTTGTCTTTCCCAGTATGTTATCTGCCCAAATGGCTCATAGAATTCTTCGGAAGGAAATGTACCTGAATAATCAAAAACATACACATCAAATCCTTCAGGTAATTGGTAAGGATAACTTTTATTTGAATTATCAATCTCATAGCTTTGAATTAATTCTAAATGTGACTCATAACCAATGAATGCAAGTGATGGAGCAAAATTTTCTAGATTTTCAATTTTTGGAATTACAATACTGGAATAAAACATATCACCCTTTTTTGCTTCAAACGCATAATACAGTTCATTACCATTAATCTCTTCATATACAACCCATGAAACTTTATGATCATCAAAAACTAATGGATTTTCAAATGAATTGTTTGAACCATCTGTAGGAATTAACTTATGGGCAAATGCAGATGAGGGAAGGAACACTAATGAACCAATAAGTAAAAATAAGATAATTATTTTTTTATTTTTCATAGAAATAACTATACATGCAGATAATATAATGTACAAATACAATATAGTGCCAACTTTCATTTAATTATTCTCTGATTATATACTCAAAATCATAATTGAGTGTATGACTCTCCCAAAAGCACCAATTAAATTCGAACTTGTGATTTCTGGTAAGAGAAAAGATAGTCTTTATGGGCGTGTTAGATTTCATGATGAAGAATATAAAATAACTATCAATAAGTCAGAAAAAACAGAAAAAATAAAAATTCCATTTATTATACTTGGAATTATGAATGAATGTCATCTTGTACGTATTTCGGGACAAACCGGTGCATATACTGAATATAGACCAAAAATTAAAAATTCAGTAAAAAATATCCAAATTGAATCAAATACTGTGTTTAATGATATAGATTGTGCACAAGAAAAATATGATTCAATAGAAATTTTTGTAAACTAAATCAAGACCAACATACTAGTGCATGCTCATCAGATGGTGCAAAAAAGAAACCTGTACTAACTCTATCAGACATTCCTTTAATTTCAGAGATCGTATGATAATGAAGTGGATTAATAATAATAATATCTCCCACATCTGGTTTAATTTTCAGAAATTCTGTATTAGTAACAACTTCCTTTGAATACCCAAAGTGTGGAAATCTGTATTTTTCATCTTCTTGCTGCCAGAATTTTTTGTATAAAATTAATTCACCTCCACACTCTGCTTTTTGTAAATGAAGTGTTGCAGAAAATTGTAATGGAAAATTTGAAACTTTGTAATTAGAGGCTTCGAATCTTGCACAATCTCTATGAATATTAAATGTGCCAGAACTATGTACCCTAAAAACGCCTTTTGAATAATTTAAATTATTTTCTTTAGCAACGGATATTTTTTTTTGAAATATAATTGATAGTAATTTTTGCATTACTATTCTTGGATCGTCAATAGTACCAAAATAGTTTTCAAGTTTGGTATCTGTTAATTCTGTTTTTTTAAAATATGTTTCTTTTTGATTAAGATATGAATTTAATGACTCGCCTATTTTCTTATCAATGCCTGGACCATCAGTAATATAATTAGAATTTAAAATTTTTTGAGTGATCTTTTTGCAAGTTTTCAGAGAAAATGCTTTTTTAAGAACTATTGCTGGAATTTTGCCATTAGATAGTTCATCAGTAAATTCAAATTTTTGGTTCTTATTGAGATAAATTGGTGCCCATTGTTTAACCAATTAATATCCACCTGCACCTGAATGAAATACTTTACAATTCAATGTTTTATCATCACATCGTGCTATAACTTCACACTTGATGAATTTACCTTTTATTGCATCTTCAATCTGTTCGATTGTTCGTAAATTAGGATCTGCTGGTAAACTCATTATATCAATGTCAGTAAAAATAACTATTTCATTATCATCATAGGTATTCGTGTTCTCATCTTTTCTATGAGTTACATTAATTTCAAACTTATTGTTTGTAGTAACTTTTGTTACAGTTCCCCAAATTATATCAGTCATTTTAGTAAATTAATCTTAAAATTAAGGAACTACTACAAGTTTCAACGGTAAATCAATACTACCGAATGGTTCTTGAATTCTTAATGAATACTCCTTTCCAGAGTCATACAAAAAGTCCTCATAACTACCGTAACCTATTGCAGGGCCCCATAAAATATTTAGAAATCTATTTTGCCCTTCTTTGAGAACAACATTTCCTGATGTAAAGTCTGAACCAGAATTAACCCATTTATGATCACCGTCCCATACGTTATAGTTACAGAGAGATGGACTGGTACATGTCATTGTTACATTACTAGATGAACCTGTATTTTCAGCTAAAAGTTTGAGATTAAGTAGAGCTTGTCCAGTGGCAGTATAAGAAATATTATTGTACTGCTTTAGAACACCTTTAGTTTCTTCCTGCCAATCTGGTGCATAATAATATGTAATTGGACCTACTTGAAATGATGTACTGTTAGATTTGTATTGTTTAAGATATAATCTTCTTTTATTGCCTTTTCACAATCCCTGACTAATCTTGGATTTTCTTCACTTTGACATACTACAAGCATTTGATCTAATGAATCATCTCCAGTTTTGTTAACGGTACTTGACGATTGAGTTTTTGGTTCTTGATATTGTGATTGTTGACTCATATCGTCACCTACAGAACCTGCACTAACACTCATAATTCCAGTTTTTATCAAGTATTGTATTGCATTGATGAAGTCATTCTCTGATATTTCATCATTTGACCACCACCCCGCTGTATTCTTTACCCAATCTGGTATACTATCAGAAGTTGATGCACTACGTGTTGTAGATGGAACCGTGATTATTCCCTCCTCAATTAGAAATTGTATTCCAGAGACAAATGCTTGATTATCTATCTGGCCACTTGACCACCAACCTGCATTATTTTTTACCCAATCTGGAACATTAGCAGCATCAGCATAACCAATTAATGAGGTCAAGATAACTACGCTTGCCAATATGCCGATAATTTTAGCCAATTAATTCACATACCTGATCTTTTTTTGTCATGAATAATGTTGTAATTTGTCTTATAATGCGTGATGAAGCTAAGTACTCACTATGGTTACGCGTGTAAATATTATCATAATTCATAAGTTTTAACTCCAAAAATAGTATATAAGGCAAGTGCCCATTTTTTTATCTAGTGCTAACTAATTTGATAATTTAGTAAATTTAATTGGTAAGATAAGAAATATCCATATGGTAAAATTTGAATTCATAAAGATTGTAAATATAGATAGAGATTTAATTTTTGAAATTAGTACAAAATACGAAAATTTTACAAAAATACTTCCCAATTACTTTAAAAAATTAGAAATACTTGAAAAAAACGAAAGTAACACAAAAATTTCCGAGACAATAAATTTTTTGGGTCGAACTGCAACTGTTCTGACAGAACATGTTGTGATGAAACCAGATCGACATATAGTAACAATGCTTGATGGACCAGCCAAGGGAAGTAGTTTTAATGAGACATATGAGAAAGTTGGAGATAAAACTAAAATCACCATAAAAGTGGAGTTCATACTACATGGAACTTTGAAGATACTTGGATTTTTTGCAAAAAGAAAAATTAAAATGCAAATGAATAATGTTATGGACGAGTTTGTGAATTATGCCAAGACTAAGTCAAAGTAGCTAATTATTTGATAAATAACTCATAATTTTTGGATGAGCTAAAATTGAACTATGTGCAGCAGAATCAGTTCCTATACCATAACTGATAGTTGAATCACCCACAAAAAATAATCCTTTTACATTTTGCACCGAATGTGGCATCTTATTTTTCCAAACTAAACCTGGTTCCTTAACTACTGCTTCAACAAGTTTCCATGCCATAGCTCTCTCCCAAAGTAATGAAGTTTTGAATTCGGGATATATTTCAGAAAGTTCATTCTTCATCTGTTCAACAATATCATTTATTCTAGTTTGATCATCAGTCTCTTCAGGTTTAACTGGTGTTCCAACAATTAGTAAATGTTCTCCAGTTGGAGAAACAGACGGTGTAATATTTGAAATAAAGAAAATTCCTTTTGATGCATAATCCTTACCTACTGGAAAAACCACTTGTCTGGAATCAATTTGTTTGGATAAGGCAAAATGGACTTCAACTACAGATGTTGTTTTATTCAACTTGTTTGTTTTATCGATGAATTTTTTATCAAAAATGCCCTCATCAAATAACTGATTTATTGCATGATATGCTGGAAATGAGATTATTACACAGTCAGTCACTACAGTTGTACCGTCCATAAGTATTACACCAGTAACTTTTCCTCCTGAAATTAAGATTTTTTTAACAGATTTACCTAAGCTGATGTTTGATTTTTGTTCTGTAATATAATCTGCCATGACTTGGGATATTCTATCATATCCTCCCATGTCAGGATATGCAAATTCACTTGTTCCACCCTTGAATGGATTTGCCCGAATTATAGTTCTTGCAAATTCACCAAGTGAAATGTGATCTGGCGTGTCTGCAAATGCAAGCATGCAAACTGCATCAAAAAAACGCTTTGAGTGATAATCTAATTTTCTTGTAACCTCAGTTAGTGGGGTTTTATCAAGTTCTTCAGTTTTTTCCATACTGGTAAAGGCCATAGGTAATAAAATTTTAAGTAATGAAAGTCTGCTTTTAAATGGAATTAATGACATTTGAAGAATGTCTAAAATACCTTTTGGATATTTGTGAAATCCACTACCATCATAAAATGCAATATCACTAACTATTGCTAGCTTTAGTCTTGATTCTATTCTTGCATCTTTCATTACTTCGTATATTGCAGATTTTTTATAGAATGGCATAATATGGAATCCATTATCTAAAATATGGTTTCTGAAAGTTACTGAGGATGTTCTACCTCCAACCTTTTTACTTTTTTCAAAAATCTCTACTTTAATTTTCTTATTTACTAAAAGCACACCTGTCGATAACCCGCCTATTCCTGCCCCAATTATTACAATTGATTTGTCATTCATTGTCTAGAATCATTCCTACTACGAGACAATTTTATGCAATTGAGAAATTTCTATCAATGATATTATCAGTGTTGCTACCAGAATAAAGCTTTTTCTTGTTTCTTGACTTGGTTCTTAAAATCATCTTGCAGCAGGGGCATCTTATCTCTTCGGTTGATAAGAATACTTCACACCAACTACATCGCTTCAAACCAATTTCATACTTCATTGAATTTGGTACTGAACTATGCTTCAGATGAATACAAATTCCTTTACATGATGCTCCCATGCCTATATTCTGCACTCACCATATATAATTATAGTGATAAATAATTAAACTAGTGCTAACGTTTTTTCTTAGGTCTAACAACTTTAGATATTTGTGACAGTGAAAGATCTGTGATCACTTCACCATCAAATTTTGCTTTAGAACCAGAAGTAAAAGCTTGGCCACCCACAAAAATTGGAATTTTCTTGTTATATTCTCTAATTTTTTTAGTTAACCTTTGACCAGATGCTATACTATCACCTAATGTAATTGAAATAATTACAGCATCAGGAGATATGCTTTTCATAAAATTAATAACAGATTCTCCAGGAGTTGATGGTGCCAAATTGTATGTGATAAAACCCTTATTCATCAAAAATGATTCTAAAACACTACAGGCTAAACTGTGTTCTTCCCCTACAGGTGTTGTTAAAATAACTTTTCCAACATTATGCCTATGAATTTTTTTAGATTCTGAAATAATTTTAATAAGACTATGTGCGATATTACTAGCAACATGTTCAGTTGCAACAGAAAGAATTCCGTTAGACCACATCGTGCCAATTTTTTCCATCACTTGATTTAAGACTTTTTCATAAAACTGATCTAAAGAATTTTCAAGCAAGAATGCAGTATGAATTTTTTTTGCGCCATCAAGATCTCCCTCTGTTAAACAAGTGAAAAGCTGCAATTGTAATGTCTCAATTATTTTTTCTCTTTTCTGTCTATCTTTTGGAGTATTTTCTAGAAGAAAAGCCTGTATTTTTGGATTGTTTCTGTACTCCTCTGGTATATCATCTTGAGTTACATTATCTATTACGCCCAAATATTTGATAGTTTCTTGTTTTGATGTCTTTAATTTTTTATCCCAAGTACTTTTTACTAAATACAGATAATCAATATTCTTTACTTTTTTCTTTCTTATGTATACCAATTTTAATATGTAATTAGGTTAGTGCCTAATAAGGTTTTCTAGTGCCTAAATTTTATAAGCATATATTTTAATTTTTAGAACCATTTTTCTAGAGTTTGACTCTTCTTTTCTAGGCTCTTTTTTAGTCTGTTAAGTGATGACCTAACTCTATCACGTGAGAAGCTTCTTTCATTAGACAAATAGTTTTCAATTCCATCAAAATCAATCTTGCCAAATTCAATTTTGTCAACATTAGCAATTTCAGGTTCTAAAAAGATTTTTCGTATGGATTCATAATCAATTTCTTTTAACTGCTCTTTAATTTGTTGAATATCTTCCAGACATCCATTTTCTTTAATTAATTTGATTGCTGTTTTTGGACCAATTCTTTCAAAGCCATCAGGATTAAAATCTGTTCCAATTAAAATTCCAACATCAATAAGCTGCTCTCTTGTAATACCTAATTCATCTAAGTTTTTTTGATAATTAATTATTTCTGGTTCAATATCGATGTATGTATTTCGGTTTGGCAACTTCCTTCTACCACTGTTTGTAAAATTTCTAACCAAGTTTTTGGCTCCAAATAATATTGAATCAAAATCTTGGCTGGCCGCAACATCTGCCATACCAGTTGTAGTTAATAGTGCTGCTGTTGCTTCACCCTCAGATGGTGCTTGAATATGTGGAATTCCAAATAAATCCAAAAGATGTTTAGAGTCATCAACCATTCCATCTCTCATAGAAGTTGTCTGCTGTGCATATTTTCTGGCATCTTCCATTTTTCCTTCAGATAGTGCTCTTTCATATTTTACAGTTGCATCTTTTTTGGCTCTTTTTCTATGTTCAATTTCTGCTGATTTTAGTGATGGTGGTTTTCCATCAAAAACATATACTGGTTTTATACCTAAGGATAAAAAATTGATATTCCTATAAAATAATCCTGTCATATGGCTAGTAACACGACCCTGTGAATCAGTAAGTTGAAGTCCATCTTGACCACGAATTATTGCTAAAAATTGATAAATTGCATTGTAAGCATCAATTGCTACAATTTTATTTGTAAATGCCTCAAGATTTGTTTTCTCTCGAATTAACAGTGGTTTTAGATCTAAGCCCATATATGTAATAGAATATTCAAGGCTTTCTTATTTACTGTTTTAATCGATTCACTATTTTAGGGCATAATGTTTTGTAAGATGTCGGGATAGCCAAGCCTGGTTACGGCGGACGCCTCGAAATCTCATTACAGGATAGCGTCTGTGCATTGCACACGGGGGTTCAAATCCCTCTCCCGGCGCTTATTAATTAGTAATCAGCCTTAATTTCTTCTTTTTTCATCCAGAGTGTTTTTTCTTTGTGATCAATAAGGGAAATTCCCATGTTTGAAATTTTTTCTCTTATTGAATCAGCCTCCTCAAATTGTTTGTTTTTCCTATATTCTTCTCTGGTTTTAATTAATTCAAAGATAGAACTTATTTCGTTATCTGTTGCTTTAACCACATTTAGTCCTAACACATCTAACATGTATTCTAATATTGGCATTATCATATCTGCAATATCTTTTGTAATTTTTTCTTCTGCAGCAAGCCCGTTTATGTTTTTTATCATATTGAAGAATTCAGTTAGGGCTTGTGGTGTGTTAAAATCATTTTCAATAGAGATATCAAACTTTTGTTTTGAATCTAAAATAATTGATGAAATACTATCTGCCCCACCTGTTCCATTAGCTAATCGTAATTCATAGTAACAAGTTTCTAACTGTCTCCATTTTACTAAATTTTCTTTTAGAAGATCTTCAGTATAATCAATTGGTTTCGAATAATGCCCAGAAAGACAAAAAAGTCTAATTACATTTGGTCCCCAATTCTCTAACACATGTCGAACAGTCTTTACATTTCCTAGAGATTTAGACATTTTTTCACCGTTAATTGTAATCATGCCAGCATGCATCCAAATTTTTGCAAAAGGTTTTCCAGTAAATGATTCTGATTGTGCAATCTCGTTTTCATGGTGAGGGAATATTAAGTCGCGTCACCTCCATGTATGTCAAAATTCTCACCAAGGTATTTGATACTCATTGCTGAACATTCAATGTGCCATCCAGGTCTTCCTGTTCCCCATGGACTATTCCATAATGGTTTAGAATCAGAAAATTTCCATAGCGCAAAATCAAGTGGGTTGTTTTTTGATTCATCAACTTCAATTCTAGAACCACTCTCTAGTTCCTCAACATTCTTTTTTGATAATTTTCCGTATTCAGAAAACTTTGAGATACTGAAGTATACCCCATTTTTAGCAGTGTACGCAATTTTCTTTTCAATTAAATCTGAAATCAGATTTATCATGTCTTGTATGTGCCCAGTTGCTTTTGGATACTCAGTAGCTCTTTTGATATTTAGGGCATCAAAATCTACAAAATAATCTTCGATATATTTTGTGCTAACTAGATCTGCTGATGTATTAGTATCAGATGCTTTTTTAATGATTTTATCATCCACATCAGTAAAATTTTGAATTAGGTCAACATCATTGCCATTTGATTCTAGAAATCTTCGTAATGTATCAAAAATTACAATTGTTCTTGCATGACCAATATG
>Ga0114932_10002593_pt1 | contig 18873 bp, 16 predicted proteins | sample 2SBtaG_2_FD_87286 | JGI IMG/M metagenome (GOLD analysis project Ga0114932, IMG submission 87286) | Deep subsurface microbial communities from Kolumbo volcano to uncover new lineages of life (NeLLi) - 2SBTROV12_ACTIVE470 metaG | ecosystem: Environmental > Aquatic > Marine > Volcanic ... | reverse complement strand
TTCACCTGAAAATACCTCTTCAACCGCAACAGACTTGTTCATTGCCGCGAGTGTCATGGGCGATGGTAAAAACTCACGCCTTTATAAAGAACTGGTGTACGACCAACAAATTGCTACCAATGCCTCGGTGTTTAACTACGAGCTACAAATGGCGTCTATTTTTGGTGTGACGGTTGACGTAAAAGATGGCGTTGACGTTGCGACAGTAGAAAAAGAAATAGATAAAGTCATTAGCGAGTTTTTGAGTAAAGGTCCAAGCAAAGACGAAGTTAAATTGGTGTCGACTAAGCGACGTGCTTCAATTATTCGCGGGCTTGAAGAGGTTGGGGGCTTTGGCGGTAAAGCCGATACGCTTGCTAGTGGTGAGTTCATTGCTGGCGACCCTAACTACTTCAAAACTGAATTGAGTGAGCTAGGACAGTCTACTCCTAAAGGGGTTAAAGCGGCTGCGAATAAATGGCTAAAAGAAGGGTGGCATCAAATCACGGTTGTTCCGTTTATTGAGCACACAGCATCTACCGAAGGCGTTGACCGCAACTCTGGCTTGCCTTCAATCGATGCAGAGACTCAACTGAGCTTTCCTGAGGTGACAGAAACTACGCTTTCTAACGGTGTAAAGGTAGTATTTGCAAAACGCTCTACGGTTCCATTGGTGAATGTTGCGGTGCAATTCGACGCAGGTTACGCTGCTGATGCGGGTGGCAAGTTGGGACTTGCGAGCTTCACCACACAGATGCTTGACGAAGGCGCGGGAAAATATGACGCGCTGGAGCTTGCGGCAGAGCTTGAGCAGTTGGGTACTGATTTAAACGCCGGCTCAAACCTAGATACCACCACAGTTACCATGTCAATGTTAACAGAGAACATGGAGCCTTCTTTGGCGCTGATGGGGGATATCTTGAAATCACCAACGTTCAAAGAGGAAGAGATTGAACGTCAACGAGCGCTTATATTAAGTAATATTGCACAGCAAAAAACACGCCCTGTAAGTATTGCGCTTACGTTACTTCCGCCTCTTATTTATGGTGAAGGCCATGCGTACGGTATTCCGTTTACCGGAACCGGAACTGAACAAGACGTACAAGCGATTACGCGAGATGACCTCGTTAACTTTAAAAATACGTGGCTACGCCCAGACAATGCGACAATTTTTGTTGTTGGCGACACCACGTTAGGTGCCATTAAACCCATGCTTGAGAAAGAGTTTGGCAAATGGAAGGTAGAAGGTAGCAAAGGTGCGAAGCAAATTGCTGAAGCGTCAATGCCTGAGCAAGGCCAAGCGATTATTATCGACCGCCCTGGTGCACAACAGTCGCTTATTCTGGCTGCACATTTAGCGCCACCAACAGGGGCTGACAACAATATTGCAATTAATGCCATGAATTTAACCTTAGGTGGTGCTTTCACTGCTCGCGTTAATATGAACCTGCGTGAAGATAAAAGCTGGTCTTATGGCGCGTACACCTTCCTGCAAGATGCTAGGGGACAGCGCCCGTTTATGGTTTATGCGCCGGTGCAAACCGATAAAACAGGTCCATCACTGCTTGAGCTTAAGAAAGAGCTTAACGCTTACTTAGGTGAAAAGCCGCCAATGGCGAATGAACTTGAAAGGGCGCGGTTAGACGAAGTTCGCTCTTTGCCAGGTCAATTTGAGACGGCTAACGCGGTATTGTATAGCTTACTGTCGAGTGAAAGATTTAACAGACAATATAGCTACCCAGAGTCTTTGGTCGAGAAATACAACAGCTTGTCTTTAGACGATTTGAGTAACGCGGCGAAAGAAGTGCTGCACCCAGAGAAATTAACCTGGATAATCATCGGAGATGCCGAGAAGATTAAAGCAGAAGTTGAAGCGGCTCAGCTCGGGCCTGTTAGCGTGCAAAGCATGAATTCACTGTAATTGGTAAATAATTAACCAAGAGATAAGGGGCCGATATCATTTTCGGCCCTTTTTATGTGACAAATGCGTCTTTTGTAGAATAGATTGCGTTCAATAGATGCATTATGGTTAAGAAAGTTTAATTTAATGTCTTGATTCCACTTTGAAGAATGCCTTCTTTGCGAGCATAACAAATCCTGTACTTGCACCAGTGCGCTTGTTTGCAATAGCTCTTCTCTGCCTGTTTTATATTCCCTGTGTTTATCCATCTAATGCAGACAAGCTGATGAATGAGTATTCGGTTGAGCTTTTAACTGCCGAAGATGGCTTCGTCTCATCAGAGATTTATTCCATTATCCAAGATCGCCAAGGCTTTTTGTGGTTTGGTACTGCCGAAAACGGTGTAATGCGTTACGACGGTCGTAGAGTTACGTTGTTTGAGTCTGACAGCGATCCTAGCCAAGGGCTATCACACAACGACGCTGGCAATTTGATGTTGGATACAGAGGGCAATATATGGATTGGAACGTGGGGAGGTGGAGTTAACAAGTACGACCCAACAACAGGTCGCTATTCTCGTTACTTGAATGATCCAGACGACCCTCGCTCCATATCTTCAAATCGAATCCAATCACTTTTCCACGATAAAACAGGCCAAATTTGGCTAGGTTCGTATGATCAAGGTTTAAATCGTTTTCTAGGAAATGGGGAATTCGAAAGGGTTCAGAAGAAAAGCAATGAGGACCATAGTCTGTCTCATAATCGCATTTGGGACATTATGGATAATAATGACAACAGCCTGTGGGTAGCCACCAGTTTTGGCTTGAACTTGCTAGACAAAAGAACTCTCGCCACCCAACACTTCTTTCCCGACCCTGATAATCGTACTGCAACAGGAGCCAATGAAATACGTAGCTTGCTGCGTACGTCGTCAAGCCAATTCTATGTGGCAACTCAGGAAGGCCCTTTTCTTTTCTTTCCAAGTTCAGGCGTGTTCCTTGCACAAACTACGCGCGACGGCAAAGCATTAGGCCAAGTGAACTCAATGATTGAAGATCACGAAGGGTGCATTTGGTTTGTGACCACCACGGGTCTTTATAGACATACAGGTGAGGGAAATTACGTAGAGAAGATGGACTTCGGCTATGACAACGGACTTCGCATAATATATGAAGACCACACTAAAACAAAATGGGTAACCAGTGAAGTTCACGGCATATTTAAACTATCTCCTCGCCGTAAAATCAAGCAGATCAATAGTGACTCATTGGTTTCACCCAGTGGCATTGAGCTAGATACCTTCAAAAATAGTGGCGATGTATTGATTGCTACAGCAAATGCTGAAATTTATACATGGAAAGTGAAAGAGCAAATACTCCAAAAGGAATTTGACTCGGTATTTAAAGAAGACAGTGAATATTCAAATAGGGGAGTTATAGAACGACCTATTATTGTCCCCGATAAACACGGCAATATTTGGGTGGCACAAGACAACTTTATTGCACATGTTAACAGAAAGAATGGAAATGTAAGTCGCTTAGAATATCCCAGAGAAGACAGCAAATATCGCCAGTTCAGAGAATTCAGAGCGTTAGCGCTAGATAACGAAGGCAATGTATGGATAGGTACCTACAAGCATGGTGTTTATATATACAACGTGCAATCTGGCGCCTTTGAGCATCTTTCAACGACTGACGGCTTAGCTCACCCAGAGATTCACGCCATTGTAAATGACTCTCAAGGAAATATGTGGATTGGCACTGGAAGCGGCGTAAATTTATGGTCCATTCAGGACAATACTTTCACTCAGATTGAATACAATAAAGATCACAATGCAGGTCTGTTGGGCAGTATTGTCGAAGATATTCATGAGACCAAAAACGGCCAAATTTGGATTGCAACCCAACGGGGGTTGAACCTTTATAAGCCTGAATCGAAATCCTTCGAGTGGTTTGGGGAGCAGAAAGGGTTGCCCGCTACCTTAGTAAGAGCGATTGCAGACGGCGACGAGGGCCAGCTCTGGCTTACCACGAATAAAGGAATCTTTCTTTTTAATCCGGCTGCTGAAAGTGCCATTAATTACACTAGCACTGCCGGGGCTGTAAGTCAGAATTTCTATTCAAACAGTTTACTTAGAGCCACTAACAACACGTTCTTTACCAGTAGCCAGCGAGGTATTGAATACTTTGAGTATGTGCCAGGACAGTCTGAGTTAGTCGACTCTAAAATTGTGCTAACTGGCTTCAATAAAATGGGCGAAGCAGTAAGCCTTGATAAACCACTATCCTACGTTACGGATATTAGTCTTTCCTACGAAGACTATTTCTTCTCATTAGATTTTGCTCTTCTAGACTTCTCTGCTCCCAAGCGTTCGCATTTTTCCTACAAATTAGAAGGATACGATGAACAGTGGATTGATATCGGAAATCACAACAACGTTTCATTTACTAACCTAAATGGCGGCACCTATACATTGCTGGTGAAAGCAATGAAGCCCAATGGTGAATGGGGCAGTGAAGTCATGTCGGTTAATTTGCATGTAGCAGCAGCTCCTTGGAAAACATGGTGGGCATACAGCATTTACATTGCGTTTTTACTCGGCATTGTTCTGTTGATCATTTACTTAAGAACCCACTTACAGCAAACAGAAATTACCAAGCAGAAGCGCTTTGTTCAGGCGCTAGAGCAACAAGTTTCAGAAAAAACAGCCTCGTTGAAAGCTCAGGCCAACGATTTGAAAAAAGCGCTGGAACAAGCCGAAGAAGCAACAAAGTTGAAGTCTGAATTCCTTGCAAATATGAGCCATGAAATTAGAACGCCAATGAACGGCGTGATAGGGATGCTGGGTCTGCTTAAGAAAAGCAACCTAACTACTGAGCAATCACAGCGCGTCAACATCGCAAGCTCAAGCGCTAATTCTCTACTGGCCCTGATTAATGATATTTTGGATTTCTCTAAAATAGAAGCGGATAAGCTCGAGATTGAGTCCGTTGAATTTGATGTAAGGGAATTGATTGAGAGCATTGCTCAATCGGTCGCGCATTTAGCGCAAGAAAAAGGGCTGGATGTTGTTGTAGATTTGTCAAAGGTCAGTGAGTCGAAAATAAACTCAGATCCCAGCCGAATTCAACAAATCCTCACAAACCTTTTAAGTAACGCCGTTAAATTTACCGAGCAGGGAGAGCTCTCTGTCACGGCAGAATTGCTTCCTACTAACAATCAGAATACTGCGCTTATGCACATTGCGGTGGCAGATACGGGCATTGGTATTCCCGCGTCAAAACTACCTCACTTGTTCGATGCGTTTACACAGGTCGACGCTTCTACAACTAGACGCTATGGCGGAACAGGGCTTGGGTTGAGCATTACCAAAAAGCTATGCCAATTGTTAGGAGGAGACATAAGTGTTACCACCGAGCTTGGCAAAGGCAGCCGTTTTGATGTGACATGCGAAATTCGCTACGCCGAGCAACGCAACGCTGTGCGCCCTCAGCTTGCTAAACAAGACATGTGTTGCCTGATTATTGACGACAATGCTTCAACAAGACGTGCCATGCAAAGCCAGCTGAAACTTTGGGGAGTGCTTACGCTGACCGCATCTTCGATTGAGGAAGCGATTAGCTTATATTTGAAAGACAGCGAGCAAGAGATACCGGCAATACCCATTGATGTTGTATTTCTGGAGAAAGCAGAAGAGGAAGAGTTTTCACAACACTTCGGCCAGATACTTTTAGATAACCCCAGAACAAAACATACGCGTTTGGTATTAATGACACAGCTAAGCGACATGGAAAGCTCTGTTGTCTATGGCGGAATAGACGTTGATGAGAGTCTTCCTAAGCCACTGACCTCTTCAGATTTAATTCGAATTGTAGAGGAATCAGTAAATACATCTGACTATGAAGCTAAACCACGCTTTAGAAAACGCGAGGATGATCCGGTCCATATTATCGAAGGCAACACTCAGCACGTGCAATCACCTGAAGAAAACGCAAAATCCACCTCTGATGACAATGCTTATCGAATCTTGTTAGTAGAAGACAATGCCATTAATCAAATAGTGGCCACCAATGTTCTAGAAAGCGAAGGGTATGTGGTTGACGTTGCCAACAACGGTGTAGAAGCGTTAGAATTGTTAAAAAGCAGCAAGCTAAAGGCGCATTACAGCGCAATTGTCATGGATTGCCAAATGCCGGAAATGGACGGGTTCGAAGCAACCAAGCTTATTCGCTATGGTGCAGCCGGCGAAGTTTACAAACGTGTACCCATTATAGCGATGACGGCGAATGCTATGCAGGGCGACAAAGATATGTGCATGAAAGCCGGTATGGATGATTTCCTCACCAAACCCATAGAGCACAATAAAGTAACTTCAACATTACAGCACTGGCTCAACAAAGTTAATTAGACCCTCGCCAACGGGGAAATAAACGCGTTAATATGCAACAAGTTTTTAACATGTTGTGAGAGCGTTAATGCTAAACCGAGCATCAAAACCCTTCGTCAAACTCGTCGAACGATATCTTCCTGACCCCTACATTTTCGTTTTATTACTCACCCTAATTACGTTTGCGTTTGCAGTGGTCATTCAAAATCAGTCTCCACTTACCACTATTCAACAGTGGGGTGACGGATTTTGGGGGCTGCTCACATTTTCAATGCAAATGCTCTTGGTGCTAGTCACTGGGTTTATGTTGGCATGCACGCCATTAGTAAAAGCTTTACTTGAAAGGCTTGCGAGCTTAGCAAAAAGCCCTGGGAGCGCCATTGTGCTGGTCACGTTGGTGTCGCTTATCGCAAGCTGGATAAACTGGGGCTTTGGTCTTGTTGTAGGCGCGTTGTTCGCTAAAGCCTTAGCAAGAAAAGTGTCGGTTGATTATCGGTTATTGGTGGCAAGCGCGTACTCAGGCTTTATTGTATGGCATGGCGGTTTAGCGGGCTCTGTGCCCTTAACTATTGCAACGCCGGGACATTTTTCAGAAGCACAAATTGGCGTAGTTGGCACTGGAGAGACTATTTTCAGTGGGTTTAACTTGCTGTTATTAGCAATCATGTTCGTGATTATTCCTCTTGTTAATCGTTTAATGTTACCGCCTGAATCTGAAAGCATTATTGTCGATAGCGGCAAGCTAAAAGACGACACTTTGCCTTCGGCAACAAACGAGCGGCCCGCCGACAAACTTGAAAACAGCAAGGTGCTTGGGTTACTCGTAGGCTTTGCAGGGCTTGCTTATCTCATTAACTACTTTGTTTCAGGGGGCGGGCTTAATCTCAATATCGTTAATACGCTATTTCTCTTTCTCGCTATTGTCCTTCACGGTACACCACGCAATGTACTGCACAGCCTGCAGCAAGCCGTTCAGGGCGGTAGTGGTATTGTTATACAGTTCCCATTTTATGCGGGGATCATGGCGGTAATGGTTCAATCAGGATTGGCCCAAACCATGTCAGAGTGGCTGATTAGCTTTGCATCTGCAGAGTCGTTGCCAGTATGGAGTTTTATTAGCGCAGGCATTGTTAATATTTTTGTGCCGTCGGGTGGAGGGCAGTGGGCAGTGCAAGCCCCAGTAATCTTGCCTGCTGCCGCTGAACTTGGAGCCGAAATAAATAGAGTTGCCATGGCGGTAGCGTGGGGTGATGCGTGGACCAATTTGATTCAGCCATTTTGGGCGCTCCCCGTACTTGCCATAGCCGGCCTTAAAGCCAAAGACATTATGGGCTTTTGCTTGGTTCAGCTTATCGTAACCGGTGTCATTATTTCCTTGGTATTGCGGTTTGTGTGAGGATTTCGAGAGCAATTTAACGCCGTCAAACAAGGCGAATAGAGCCGAAAATGAAGCCACAACTTAAATACAAGCGGTGTGAGTGATGCATTTAGACGAAGAAAAGGTAGGGTTGTTGATCGTAGATGTTCAGGGCGCGCTGGCTCGAAAAGTCAATGATAGCCAGACAATGATCTGCAAAACGGTGAAGTTAATACAGTGTTGTAAATTGCTCAATATTCCCGTAGTTGTACTTGAGCAAAATCCTGATGGCTTGGGGAGAACGGTCCCTGAAATTGAAAGTCATGTCGCAAGCGATCCTCACTTTAAGAAATTTACTTTTAACGCAGTAGCGGGTACTGACCAGTGCTCGTCCGAAATACTGGCGTACATTGGTGAAATGGAATTAAGTCGATGGCTGGTTGCGGGAATTGAAGCGCACGTATGCGTTTATCAAACGGTAACGGGTTTATTGGAAAATAATCACACTGTGGAAGTAATACAGGACTGCATTTCATCAAGAGAGTCTTCAAATGCTGTGCTCGCCATCCAAAATATGCGTGAGCAGGGCGCACGGATCAGCAGTTTTGAGATGACACTTTTTGGCCTTTTAAAATCATGCCAACATCCAAAATTCCGAGAAGTGTTAGCGCTCATCAAGTAGTCGAACAACGTGATGAGCGAAACAAGTCGGAGCTAAGCGAATGCGGTTTCTATCGATACAATGTCAATACCACGCACTTGCATAGAATCCAGCGCCAATAGATGACCAATGGCGTCACGCGTACAGGTGCAAGGTTCAATGACTTTGGGGGAATACTTGGCAGCAGCTGGTGATAAAGCTGTGTGAGTTACGCAGTTGTGCGTCATCATACCTGCAAGAAGAATTTCATCCACGCCCAATGACTGTAAGGTTTCTTCTAAATTGGTGTTCTCAAAACAATCGGCGTGTTGCTTTGTGATGATGGGCGCATTCGGGGCTGCGGCTATCACCTCTTTATGAATTTCAGCGCCGTGAGATCCTTCAAAGAAAAACAACCCTTCTCCGGCCTCAACAGGCACAAGGTGCTGTATGTGAATAATTGGAATGCTCTTTTCCTTTGCAATAGCCATCGCTTTAAGTGTTTCTTGCATCGCAAGCTCTGGTTTGTGTAAAGGATACTTCCCTTCAGGAAAGTAATCGTTTTGAATATCTATAACAATAAGTGCTTGTTTAACCACGGTCTTACCCTCTTTTTCCAAGAAATAGTCTCTAGCACGGTTTAAGTTGTGCTTACTCGATATTGACTATTTTGCAGATTTTCACGTGTAATAGAGAGTGACGATAATGACAAAAAGCGCGCCAAATGCGACAGCGTTCACAGAACGACAATGAAACGATGAAAGAAATAAAAATAGCAGTAATAAACTATCCAACCGCAAGCCAATCTGCGCTTTACGGCACCGTTGAGATGTTAGAGTTAGCAAATACGATGTGTGAGCAAATCAACGCTGATGTGGCATTTAGCGCGAGTATTTACAAAGAGGAACAGTTGAATTCAAATGCACTGGTTGATGTCGTCATCTTGCCGCCAAGCATGAGTGAAACATTTTTTGAGCATGACTTCACATCACTTATCAACTATATGGAAGTCATGCAGTCCCAAGGTGCATTGCTCGCATCTGCTTGCGTAGGTGCATTTATTCTTGGCAAAGGGGGCTTTTTAGATAACAAAGTGTGTACTACACACTGGCGAATTGCCGAACACTTCATGGCAACCTTTCCCACAGCAAAGCTAGATGCTAAGGCTATCGTGGTAAACGGGGAGGGCGTAATAACAGCTGGCGGGAGAATGGCGTGGATTGATCTTGTGTTTGAAATCATATCGACCTTAAGTTCACCCACCATTGCCTTGAATCTTTCTAAAGAGATGGTGGTGGATACAGGTTACAGGGAGCAAGGCTTTTATCACCAGTTTTCACCCAAAAAAGATCATGGCGATGCTCTCGTTGTTAAAGCGCAAAATTACTTGGCAAATCATTACAGTCAGCCAATTTCTCTTAGCGATTTAGCCAGCCACACTTTCGTTAGTCAGCGAACCTTACAGCGAAGATTTACGCAAGCGTTAGGTATGTCAGTCATCGACTATCTGCAGAAGCTGAGACTTCATCATGCTTGTCAGCAAATTGAAGTATCTACGCGTAGCATTGCTGATATTGCATTCAACGTGGGCTATCAAAACGTCAATGCGTTTAGGAAGATATTCCGTAAAGAGTATGGGCTTAGTCCGGTGGAATACCGCAAGCGTTTTGCAATAAATTAATCATATCGTTATTTTCATTTTAATTGTTATGTTATAACATTTATTAAATTCGAGATTTAAAATGAAACTTAGCGAGTCGTTATGTCAATTCAAACTCAGCTTCCCGTTACCGTACTTTCGGGCTTTCTAGGCGCCGGTAAGACCACGGTTCTAAATCATATTCTGAATAATCGTGATGGATTAAGAGTAGCCGTTATTGTTAACGATATGAGTGAAATCAATATCGATGCTGCTACGGTGAAAAATGAAATTAGCTTTAATCGAGCCGAAGAAAAGCTAGTTGAAATGAGCAATGGCTGTATTTGCTGCACGTTGCGAGAAGATTTGCTTGAAGAGATAGGGCGTTTAGCGCATGAAGGAAAATACGATTATCTGGTAATAGAGTCTACAGGTATTTCGGAACCTTTGCCTGTAGCTGAGACCTTCACGTTTGCCGATGAAGACGGTAAAAGCTTGTCGGAAATATCACGCCTCGATTCGATGGTTACCGTTGTCGATGCATTGAATTTTCTTAAAGACTATGACGAAGCTAAGTTTCTCAACGAAGTGGGTGAGAGCTTGGGGGAGGAAGACGAGCGAAGCGTGGCAGACTTGTTGGTCGAACAAGTGGAATTTGCTGATATATTGCTAATAAGCAAAACCGACTTAGTCTCTGAACAAGAGTTGGCGCGCCTTAAAAGTATTCTGCAAACACTTAATACCGAGGCTATTCAAGTTCCTATCGAGCATGGAAAAGTGCCCCTCGACAAAGTGCTGAACACAGGGCGGTTTAGCTTCGAGCGTGCTCAGCAGTCGCCCGGTTGGCTGAAAGAAATGCGTGGCGAGCACGTACCAGAGACTGAAGAGTTTGGTATAAGCAGCTTTTCTTACGAAGCGCGACGTCCGTTCGATCCGCAGAAGTTTTATGATTTTATTCATAGTAAAGACATTGCAGGTAAGTTAATTCGTTCAAAAGGCTTCTTCTGGCTGGCAACACGCCCTCAATTAGCGGGTAGCTGGAGCCAAGCTGGCGGTATGGCAAGATACGGGGCTGCTGGGCTGTTTTGGAAAGCCGTACCCAAAGAGCAGTGGCCTGAAGACCCTGAATACCTTAAAGCGATTGAAGAACAATGGATGGAGCCCTTCGGTGACATGCGTCAAGAACTGGTGTTCATTGGACAAGGGCTTAATAAAAACGACATTATCGAGCGGTTAGATCGTTGCTTGTTAACAGACGATCAGCTTATTCAAGGCCATCATGTTTGGGCTGAAATGCCTGACCCATTTCCTGCGTGGGAGCACTAATATGCAGGCGCTACAAGACTACAATACCGTATTCGAACGCAGCAGTTCTTGGCGCTCAAGCGCCGATGCTATGGTGTTGGGCGATATCTTTGATAAAGGGATTAGCGTTGCGGTATGGACAAGGCCCGAAGTACCACTTGTCACGCAATATTATGTCGACGTTTTTAAATCATTAGGAATGGGGATTCGCGGTGTTTTCTCTTTAACATCACTGAAAGAGGAAATCGCAAAGCTTTTACCTGATGGAAGAAATAGTGCCGGAAAGCAGGCTGCCATTGACGATATTTATTTGCTGTCTGACATGCTCACCACGCTATTTGACTGTGACAGTGTGGGTGTAAGGTTAGTGCCCCTTTCATTAGCAATGTGCCCAAGCTTTCATGTGGACAATATTCCTGTTCGGTTGGTGAATACCTATTTGGGCGAAGGTACAGAGTGGCTGCCGAAAGAAAGTGTGGTTACACGCCCAATGATTGGTCTTAACGACGCGAATACGCAAGGGCTTACTAAGAATAGATTGGGCCAGCACTATCGAGAGAGCAGCGTTAGGCAAATGAACGCGTTCGATGTGGGTTTACTTAAAGGTAAGTCGTGGCAGGGCCATGAAGAATTTGCCGCCGTGCATCGGTCCTGCAAAGTCATCCCTGGTACTCATCGCGTGTTGCTTACCCTGGATCCCATGTAGTTTTTAAATACTTATTGTACCTCACCCTCGGTTACTTCGGCGCTATCACTTTTTCCATGAGTTTTCCCTTGTGATAGCGCTTTTTTCTTTCTCGGTACCTAGCCTCGCTAATCTTCTTAAATATTCGCTTTTAAGCTTCCAGCGTTAAGGTAAATAGTCTAACAGGCAAGTGCCACGTCTTTTTAGCGAAGACCTGAAAGGCCAAGTTTTTCAACATACACCCTTAAACATTATAATCTTTCATATTTAACGTGTTGTGAATGCTAGGAATACGTTCTTCTGCATGGTGATTTACATACAGCAGTGTACTGGTGCCTGCTTTAGCCAATATATCGATAAGCTTCAGCGCTTTTTGGCGGTTGAAGTCGTCTAAACCATTGCAAGGTTCATCCAAAATAAGCACGGCGGGGTGCTTAACCATAGAACGTGCAATAAGTACTAATCGCTGGTCACCAAAAGACAGTGACTGAAACGGCGTGTTCTTTTTCTGTTTCAAACCCAGTACTTCAAGCCACTGCTCTGCCACCATGCGTTCCGCTAGCGTGGGGCGAGTGTACAGACCAATACTGTCGTGAAAGCCTGAAATGATAACGTGCTCAACACTTGCATTCACTTTGTACTGCATGTGGAGCGCATTCGACATAATTCCAATGTGCTTTTTAATGTCCCATATGCTCTCGCCTGTGCCACGTTTTATGCCAAACATTGTTAAATCGTTGGTATAACAATGGGAATTATCACCAGTAAACATTTGAAGCAAACAGGTTTTTCCTGACCCATTTGGACCAGTGATCTGCCAATGCTCATTTTTGTTAAGCGTAAAGTTAAGCTGTTCAAATACGGTTCGCTCATCGAAGCGCACGAACCCATCTTTAAGCTGAATTAAGGTATGAGGTAGTGAATCTAACTCACTGTTTTGCTCATTGAGGTTTCGGTCATTGCGATTGGGGTCATCGCCGTGTTTGTCTTTAGCGTTTAGGGCTGAGGGAACATCGATATCATCAGACTCTAGTGCAAACCAGGTGCTTAGTTCTGAGCGCAAACCGTCATAGTTAAGTTTATCTTCAGATTTCCACGTAATGGCCAAGTCATCCATGACAATCAACTGAGCTTGTATATTCTTGGGAATATCTGCGAGTTTGTTGGCGGTAAGTACTAAAGAAGCTTGCTGCTGAGAGACAAGAAAGAGACTAAATGCGCTTATCGCTTCAACATCTAAACCTTCGAAGGGTTCATCAAGCAAAATAATAGAGGCATTACTTAACCATGCCAACATGATAATAATCTTGCGGGTTTCACCTGTTGAAAGTGAAAGAAACGCATTATCTAGCAGATGCTCAATTCTAAGCGCAGAGGCGAGTTCGTCGTAATAAGGGTGGTTTTTATAATCCTCATTAGTCTGTGCGAATAGTTCGCGAACCTGTGTTGGCTCAGCTATTACGTCTAAAATATCTGCACTGTCTTTTTGTTTTTCTTCTTCAATTATCGCTTGCTGTTTAAAAACCGATACCTCTGCAACAACCGAAGTACATTCACGACTACCGCTTGCTACCTTCCCATTACCGGCAAGCGCGGAAATTAAGAGTGACTTTCCGCTACTGTTTCTACCTGCGATAAGGAAGTGCGACGGCGCACTTTCAGTACAGAGCGCTAGCGAAAATGCAGGAGTAATGTATTGATTAGGAAGCTTTATTTGAAATTCAGAAAGGTACAGCATTAATGATCGCGAGTGAATATGGAGTAGAACCATTGTGAAGTTTTCTGATTACGTGTCAATGGTGAATAAGACTTTCTGAAGCCAGAACTAGCTGGTAAGTTAGTCTTATAAAGTTAGCGCCACGTTCAATGGCCAGTTAAGGGAATCAAATTGTGGGCAAGGTAGTTATTGTCACAGGTGCTAGTCGTGGTATTGGTGCTGCGACTGCTAAATTGTTGGGAAGTAGCGATTATAAAGTTTGCGTAAATTATCTTTCGGATAAAAACGCAGCTGATAGCGTGTGTGCGTCGATAACTGACAACGGTGGCGTTGCATTTGCTCATAAAGCCGATGTTTCCGATGAAGCGCAAGTACTGGAAATGTTCGAATATGTAAGGGAACAGTGGGGTGAGGTAACGCATTTGGTTAACAATGTGGGTGTTTTATTTACCAAAACTGAGTTAATTAACGTCAGTGCAGAGTGCTTCACCAAAGTACTTAATACCAATGTGCTTAGCGCATTCTTGTGTTCAAAGGCTTTTGTAAAACAAAGCGTTGCAGGGGGCGTAATCGTTAATGTTTCGTCCATTGCCTCTCGCACTGGTGCTCCTTTTGAATACGTCGACTATGCGACGTCGAAAGGGGCAATGGATTCATTTACTAAAGGGCTTTCATTAGAACTTGCTGCGAAGAACATTCGTGTAAACAGCGTCCGGCCTGGTTTTATTAAAACAGACATTCATGCCGATGGTGGTGAACCTGGCAGAGTAGAACGGTTAAGCTCACAAATTCCTATGCAGCGGGGCGGTACAGCAGATGAAGTCGCACAGGCGATAGCCTGGCTTCTATCACCTCAGTCTTCATATGTTACAGGGTCGTTTATTGATTTAGCGGGTGGGAAGTAAAGCGCGTGATAACACTCAGAGATTTTAAAATGAGCGATGTAGGTAGACTGGTAGATATTTTGAATCAACCGTCGGTCACGCAATTTCTGTCGACAAAAATTCCCAGCCCTTATACAAAAGAAGATGCCACATGGTGGATTCAAGAGGGGAGCAAAGAAGGTTTTATAAGAGCTGTAGAGTACGACGGCGAGTTAGTAGGGTGTATTGGTGTTAACCCAGGAAACTTTGAATATGAAAGAGCCGGAGAGGTCGGGTACTGGCTTTGTTCATCACATTGGCGAAAAGGGATTATGCGTGACGCGCTGCGCCAAATTATCGCCCTTACTTTCTCAAACACAAGTATAGAGCGCATTTTTGCCTGCGTATTTTCATCCAATCTTGCTTCGCAAAAGCTGCTGTTAGATGCAGGGTTTAAGCAAGAAGCGATATTGCAACGCGCCATTTTTAAAAATGGACGGTTTTACGATAGCCATATTTTTGCCATTTTGAGGTAGCTCTGCGATGGTGACTTTAGTACCCGCAAAGCGTTGAGTGGTTTCCATTGATACGGATATTTATTTTGCTGCCTTATTCGCTGCAACGCCTTCAATCACCCCTGCGGCTGCAAGGTTCATCAATCGACGAAACCTCGGACATTCCAAATGACTCGGTGCTGTGCAAGCAGCTGCATGCTGCAGACCATCACGCATTGCTTCTAATTTTTTGATTGTTCCATCTAATTCGCTCGCTTTTTTAAGTAGCAGAGCGCGGTCTATATCAGGCTTTGCATCGGTTCCTAATATCCCAGAAATTTCTTCCAGTGAAAAACCAGCTGCGCGGCCTAGTGCGATTAATTCAAGGCGCTCTAAAACGTTTGAGCTAAATACGCGACGTATACCTTGTCGACCAATAGATTTGATAAGGCCTTTTTCTTCATAAAAGCGCAGTGTTGATGCCGACACTCCTGACTTTTTGGCGACCTGAGATATTTCCATACTTTTTCCCAAAGGAATGCTTGACTTAAAGTTAACTTGAAGTTGTAGGCTAGCATCTCATGTTAATTGAAACTAGTTATTGAGAGTGAATATGCAAAGTATTGTTTTTATCTTGCTGATAGGTATTGGAGCTACTTTAGTGATGGATTTATGGGCCTTGTTGAGAAAGCAATTGTTTGGTATTGCCCCTACCAATTGGGGCATGGTGGGGCGCTGGATAGGGCACATGAGAAAAGGGCAGTTTCGTCATACTTCTATTTCAAGTGCCCATGCTGTTCACGGGGAAAGTACTATTGGGTGGACAGCCCATTACCTAATTGGAATTGCCTATGCAGCACTGCTTATTTTCATATGCGGAGAGTCTTGGTTGTTCGAACCGACGCTAGGGCCTGCTTTAGCATTAGGTATGGCCACGGTCGTTGCACCGTTCTTTATATTGCAGCCAGGTATGGGGGCTGGTATTGCCGCATCGAAAACGCCTAATCCTAATACCGCTCGGTTACACAGCATTATTAATCACGTCGCATTTGGCGTTGGGCTGTACCTTTCAGCTATGATACTAAAGCTCGTCTTGTCATTAGAACTATTGAATTGATCGAGCGATGAATAAAAGTGAAAGCTGCAGAATGCTAGACAGAGCCTGACAACAGTGAGGCGTTGATTCGTAGAATAAGCAACTAGAGAGCATTTAGTTGGCGATTCTTACGGTTGATGCCTTACCTTTTCTGACGCCAAGAAATGTAGCAAAGTGTTGATTATCTTCACTGTATAGCCTAACAAAGCCTCCTTGCATACTGGAGGAAATTTCTGCATCAAACATTAAGTCGTCTACTAGACTATTTAATATTTCAGCGTCATCTGACGCCACCTCTATTGCACAAAGGTCATTATTGCAAACGGCCTTTTGATACAGTGCTGCGTCTCGCTCATTTAATTTGTCGATAAGTGAATCTTGCAGATCGCTTTCTATTGAAAGGGTCTCACTAGTTTTTGGAGCAAACTTTATCGTCTCTACAAGACCCCTTAATTCTGTAATAGTTAAAGAGCCTAAGCGCTTAGTATCCAATATGGCAATGTCGTTATTGACCTGCAAAATGTGACTTGTATCGTCAATGGGTTCTTCTGGTTCAATTAGAGGATGAACATTGGTTTCATTACTAGTTAGCTTTTCATTTTTTAGCTCAGCGTCAGTACCAATTTTCGTCACAATAAGTTCTTCCGCTGAAGTGTGTTCTTGGGACGAAGTTGAATCTGACTTATCCGCGTGGGGAACTGCTGTATTGTTCAGGTTAGTTGCTTGGTCTTTCTTCTGAATACGTGGCTCACTGGTTAACGAACCGATAAAGTAACCCACAGTAGTGAACAATACTACGGTCAAAACAAAAGAGAGTTTTTTCAATATAAATATCCTTATTTCAATAACTGAAAGAGGTTGTGCTTGTTGTGGGGAAGATTACCTCTGTCAAAAAGCGCTATTCCTTATGCTCTTAACCAACAGTTCCTGTAAAGCGGGTCACTATATTATAAAGATTAAAACACGAACCAAGAACAACATATCACAATGAATAACGAAATTACTTACCTCAATTGCTGATAAGAAAGTTTAAAATACCAAAACAGCCACAATTATTTATTTGTTCTTAATAATTAACCGGAAAAAGAAGACAGGATGAAAATTTCACTGGAAGAAATAAACAAATCTAACTATGAGCAGGTTTGTGACTTGGATGTGGCGGATGATCAACAAGCGTTTGTAGCGTGCAATATGTGGTCGTTGGTTGAGTCTTTCTACAACGATAACCATACCTGCAAAGCCATTTATTGCAACGACCAGCCCGTAGGGTTCTTGATGTGGGTTCAGGAAACGCCAACCAAAGTGTCCATTTGGCGCTTTATGATTGATGAGAGCCATCAGAATAATGGAATTGGCAGACTTGCTTTATCTCAAGCTATCACGCTTATAAAGCAAACTTCTGAGCTCAAACAGATAGAGATATGCTATAACCCCAAGAATCCTGTCGCCAAAGCCTTCTATTCAAGCTTTGGTTTCGAAGAGGTGGGGTTAGATGAAGATGGCGAAGACATGCTTGCTGTTATTGCCATTTAGCCACGACTTAAATTTAAAGCAGCGAAATGCGAGGGATCTAAAGATATGGACGTCATAGATATTAAGACTTTTATTCCAAGCAAAAACTACGACATTTCTAAAGCATTTTATTCTGAGATTGGATTTAATGCTTCATACGTAAATGAAGACCTAACACTGTTTGAGAATGGTGATTGTCTCTTCTTTCTTCAGCGCTTTTATAATCCTGAACTGGCGAATAACTTTATGCTACAAATATGTGTAGCAGACATTCAGGACGCTTTTGATTTGTGCTCGCGCTCGTTACATAAAACGAAAATTTCATCAATTGAGCAACAACATTGGGGAAGTGTTTTCTATCTATGGGGTCCGTCGGGCGAACTGCTTCACATTACCGAATTAGGTAGCTAGCTTTTGCGAGAACGAGGGGAGGAATGACGAATGATACATACCAATTACACCGTTAAAGAAAGTCCTCCGTCAGCTGAAGACTTTGCCAGTCTGAGAAAATTGATTGGATGGAGTAACCCGTGTTTATCGGTTGTTCAAAAAAGTATTGATGCCTCGTTGTTTTGGGCAACAATTTACCTCGACAACAACCTTGTAGGCTGTGGTCGGGTGATTGGCGATGGCGTAATGTATTTTTATATTCAAGACGTCATCATTCATCCAGAACATCAGAATAAAGGCTTGGGCTCGAAAATAATGAACACGTTGATTGCACATTTGGAGTCTTGCTGCGCACCTGGCGCAACCATTGGCCTGTTGGCTGCGCATGGTAAGGAAAGTTTTTATCTTAAATTCGGTTTTGAACCTCGTGATGGTGAAAGTTTAGGTTTAGGCATGTGCAGGTTTATTTAGCTAATTGGTCATTAACGCGGCATGAGAGTCCCGGGAGTTCTCAAGTTTTTTAATCACTTGGCATTGTGATCATTGCCTATTTAATTATCGGCAGCTTTCTGTCCTAAGGCGGCAAGTCGCCTCCGCTTTTCATGCACGGCCTGACGATAAACATCAAGTTCTTTTAACACTGAGAAAGGTATATCTCCTTAAACTAGGCGCTTTACGTCACTTGGTTATCAGCAATTTTATCAATGTAACCTTCAATGTAACGGTCAATGCTGCTTGTAGCCTCTCTTTGGTGTGAATTTTGCAAGAGCATGTTTAAAGGCACTAAAAATGTCGGTTTGCGTAGTAGCTGATCACTGTTTTTCGATGAGTTTTTGCTTCTTTCCGATAGAAATTTGACGTTTTTCACTGGACACGTGTAATGAAAAGTATGACAAAACCTGTCTCTCA
>Ga0114932_10002590_pt1 | contig 18886 bp, 18 predicted proteins | sample 2SBtaG_2_FD_87286 | JGI IMG/M metagenome (GOLD analysis project Ga0114932, IMG submission 87286) | Deep subsurface microbial communities from Kolumbo volcano to uncover new lineages of life (NeLLi) - 2SBTROV12_ACTIVE470 metaG | ecosystem: Environmental > Aquatic > Marine > Volcanic ... | reverse complement strand
ATAATTGCTAAACCAGCTGGTATATCCACAGGATCTTGATCTACGCGCACAGGAGGATATATCAAAAGAATTTTCATTTTCTATAGAAATTCATGGAATTTTATATAAAAACATTGACAGACATTTTCTAGTATTATGAGTGTTAATTTATGATAAAATTATGTTTTAAATTTATTTTTAAAATTTTTGCCAATCTAACAAAACTCATCTTCTTTTAGAGATTTTTTATAGCCTTCATTAAACGAATGTTTAGAATTTATTTTCTGTAATTCAGGATTATCTCGGATATATTTCACTATTTTTTCCATTCTAAAAATTTCATCAGGTTGAAAATGATTAATAATTTTTTGTGCTAATTCAAAGTCTTCTTTATGATCTACAGTTAATCGAATATCAGAAAAATCTTGAGAATTTTTAATTGAACCTAATTTAAAAAATTTTGGATTATTAATCATATATGGAGAAACATGTTCTCTTTCAGATGGTTTTGTTGAATTCTTCCATGCCTGTTCTAAAGCAGTAAAACGAAATACTTCAACAGCTAAACCATAAGGAAATCCATTCAAATCATGATTCCATACATTTCCTTTTTTTGAGATAGAGTTACTAACATAATCAAAATTATCGCTTTCAAATTTTTCTATAACGTCATCAATTATACAAGGATCTACAAATGGATCATCAGGAGTAACACGAATAATAGTATTAATTGAATATTTTTTTGCGCATTGATAAAATCTATCTAAAACATCTAATGGTTCACCACAATAATATTCCAAATCAAGAGATTTTGCAAAATCAACAATTTTTTGATCTTCAGGTAATGTAGTAGTTGCAATAATTATCTTAGAAATTTTTGTACTAGCAAAAGCTTGTTTTATTGTATAAAATAATAGTGGTTTTTCTCTAATGCTCATCATAGTTTTTTTTGGTAATCTAGTAGAACCCATTCTTGCTTGAATTATCGCTGTAAACATTTTTTATCAAATATCAATTTCTTTTTCTAACCAATACATTTTTAATTTATAATCATTTTTTTCAAAAATCCTTTTACTAGATATATTATCAATCATAATTCTTCCAACAAGTTTTTTGATACCTAATTTTTTAGCTTCTATTTCTACAAGTGATAAAGTATTTTCTCCTATTCCTTTTCCGTGAAATTTTTCCAAAATCATTATACTGATATCACTACTAAGTATTCGTACATAACCAACATCATTTTTTCCATAACAAATTATCCAATGAAAAAAATTAGGGTTAATTTTCTGTGTTTTTAAATAGTCATAATGTGACTTTTTTGATATATTTTCTTGATTGTAAAAATATTTTGCAAATTTTTTTTGATTTCTCAAAGATAAAATAAAATCCCAATCTTTAGTTTTAACCTCTCTAATTGTAATTTTCAATATATATCACAATTATCATAAGTTTTTATTTTTTATCTCTTTTTAAATTTTAATCAGTGTGATTAATGTAAAAGAAATGAATCAAAAATTGAAAATTTTGTATAGTACGGCAGGAGGGAAAGCTAAAAATACAGAGCTTGGAATGGGTCACATTTATCGTTGCATAAATCTTGCTGATTGTTTAACGGATGCAGAAAATTATTTCATGCTTGAAGATTATGGAAATGCAAAAGATGTTTTTATTGAAAAAGGATTCAAACAAGTTTCAACTTTAAATCCAAAATTATCTATAAAATGTAAAATTTCAAAGATTGAAAGAATTGTTAAAGAAGAAAATATTGATGTAGTAATTTTTGATAAATATGATATTAAAAAATCAATAATAAAGAAAGTTAAAAAAATAACAAAAGTGGTTGTTATTTCAGATTTAAAAAAAATAGATTATGATGTAAATTTAGTAATAAATGGATTTATTGGTTTTAAAAATAAAAAAATTAAAAATAAATTTGGTTCAAGATGTGTGTTAGGTCCATTATATCAGATTCTTAATAAACAATATAGTAAAAAAATCAAAACAAAAAAAACTACAAAATTATTAGTAACATTTGGTGGATTTGATGAAAGTAATCTTGTTGAATTGTTTCTAAAAATATTTGTTAAATTTCAAGATAAAATAAAAATAAAAATTATTTTAGGGCCTGCTTCAATGAAATCAGAAAAAATTAAAGAAATGGAATTAGAATTTCCAAAAACTATTAAAATAATTGATAAAAAAAAATCATTACAAAGTGTAATTGCAAGTTCAGAATATGGAATTTGTGGTGGTGGAATTACAACTTATGAATTTGCAAGAATGAATGTTCCATTTGCAATAATTTATCAATATAAACATCAACAAATTACAGGTAAAGAATGGAATAAAAAATATAAAATCAGGAATTTAGGATTTCCAGATGATAAAATAGAATTGAAAATCAAAAGATATCTTACAGATATTCAAAATGGAAAAATATCAAGAAAAAAAGATTTTAAGAATATTGTGGATGGTAAAGGAGCATACAGAGTTGCAGAAGAAATTAGAAATTTATTCAATAGTTAAAATTTAAAAAATAATTTAATTTTTGTATTTTGATTAAAAGAGCTTTAAATTATAGTAGAATAGAAATTTATCATGACAAAGAAAATTACATTTTTGACAAAGAAAGATTTTGATAAAAAACAGCTCATTGAAAATGTGAAAGAATATTTAATGAATATTTCAAATAAAAATGAACAAATTATTGTTGAAAAGATTTTGAATGATTTCAAAAATGATGATTTTTCCTTAATTGATTCTCAAGAAGTTCAATTTTTAAATTATCAAGATTATAAAGAATGGGTTCCATATTTAATTTTTAGATACAAATTTAATCATTTTCCAAAAGAACAGAAATTAAATCCAGATTTTCCACTATATCTCTTGGTCGAACCAGTTTCAGCATGTAATCTTCGTTGTACTATGTGCATGCAAGTAGATGAAAGTTTTAGTGGAAATCAAGATTTTATGGGAATGATGGATATGGAATTATTTAGAAAAACTATTGATGAAGCAGTTGAAGGTGGAATCAAGGCACTTACTTTTGCATCACGAGGGGAACCTACTTTACATCCACATATTGATGAAATGTTGGAATATTGTTCAGGGAAATTTTTTGAATTTAAAATGAACACTAATGCAACTAAACTTACAGAAAAATTAAGTCATAAAATCTTGAAAAGTGGGCTAACAGATATTGTGTTTTCGATTGATTCGTATATAAAAGAAGATTATGAAAAAATTCGAATTAGAGGTAAATTTGACGAGGTGTTCGAAAATATCAAAAATTTTGTTAAAATAAAAAATGAAGAATATCCTAATTCAAAATTATCTACTAGAGTAAGTGGTGTCAAAGTGGACAAAAATTTAGATTCAGACAAGTTTAGAGAATTTTGGGAAGAGTATGTTGATAATGTAGGATTAGTTGAATTACAAAATTGGGACACTTACAATAACACTACTGACATGGCAGGACATGATCCTTGTAATTATTTATGGGAAAGGATCTATGTTTGGTTTGATGGATCATGTAATCCATGTGATGCAGATTATAAAAGTGAATTATCTTTAGGATCACTAAAAGAAAAAACAATTAAAGAAATTTGGAATGGAGATAAATTTAATCAGATTAGAGAGGCACATACTAGTGAAAAAAGAAATACATGTTATCCATGTGATAGATGTCCACAATGGTAATAAAAATAGGAATAATAGGTAATAGAAATCATGCCTCTAGGCTAATAAAGATAATAGAAAAAAAATCTATTTGTGAATTAAAAGTAATTTTTCATCCATCAAAACATATTGATGACAAAAGAGGAACAAATGATTTTACAAAATTATATTCCTGTGACGGTGTTATTATATCATCACCTAATAATACTCATTTTGAGTATTTGGATAAATTAATCAAAAATTTTAATGGATACATATTTTGTGAAAAGCCTCCGGTAACAAGTAATCAAGAATTAGAAGAATTAAGAAATTTATCCATTCAAAATAAACAACGTATATTTTTTAATTTTAATTTAAGATTTAGTGAATTAAATGATAGTATAATACAAATTAAAAATTCTGATGATATTGGTAAAATTATCTATGTAAATATAATTATCACTCATGGATTTGCTTTTAAAGATGAGTATAGAAATAGTTGGAGAGCAGATTCTGAAAAAAATATGCACAATATTCTTGAAACATTAGCAATTCATTACATTGATCTTTTAAAATGGAATTTTGGTGAAATGGAAACATGTTCATATTTACCATCATTAAATTCAAAAATTGGTAGTGTATATGATTCATCTCAAACAAATGTTAAATTCAAAGATGGGATAAATTCTTCAATTTTTACATCATATTCTTCACCACTAATTAATGAAATTACAATTGTTGGCACAAACGGATTATGTACAATTAGAGAAAATTCCTTGAAAATTTTTTCGCCTAGAGACACATTTAATTCTGAGGGTTTTTTTAAAGAACCTCCTCTTAAATTTGAAACAAGTTATCAACTAAAAGAAAAATTTCATAAATCCATGATAAATTCAATGAATTATTTTTTATCTAAAGTAGAAAATAATGGAAAGATAGACACAAAATATTTTGATGAAAGTTTATCATCTAATCAGATGATTTTTGATCTAATAAAAAATAAATTTTGAATGTTATCGAAATGATTAATTATTTTTTTGAAGTTCAGAAATAAAATTCTCAACTCCATGTCCTCCAGTCCAGCCATTTTCTTCAGAATATCCTTCAAGGGTTATTTGGATAGCTTGCCTAATCACATTTTTTGTAATGTATCTTGCACCATGTGCTGCATTTGATGCATCCTGAAATAGAGCCATCGTGTTATCAAGGTCATATGGTTCAAAAATTATTGTAGATTCATCAATATCAGTGGACATGTAAGTACCTCCAGGATCTCCTTTTTCCCATCCTTTTGATAAATAAATCATCAAAGTTAGAGTACTTGGACCAAAATTGTGAATGTGAGGTAATTGAAAGCCACCTTGTTTATACGCCATAAAACAAAAATATTTGCATTTCAAATTTTGTAAACCTGAAAATTCTTCAAATTTTTTAATAAATTCATCAGTCATAGCATATTGTTTTAATTCATTCCATTCTTTTCCAACAGATTCATCTTTTTCATTAGTTAAAATTTCAAGTTCAGAAGTGTTTGATCTGTTCCAAAATTTTGCTAATTGATACTTTGAAGGTGTTGAAATTATGGACCATGAGTCATCAATTTTTGGATATGATTCATATAATTTATTATAAAAATTTTTATTAAAAAATTGTTCAACAAATCCAAATTTAAATGGTTTATTATTTTTAAAATCATTTGATTTTTGGAGTAAATTTTCCCAATTAATTATTTCTGAGTTCATCTTCATTTAACTTTTAAAATTGTTATTAAATTTTTTTATAACAATCATATTTAATTTTGAGACATTTAAGAAAAACCTGACGCAATATTATTCATCTTATATAAAACAGAAGAAAGCCAAATTTTGTAAACTTTTTTGATCATCAAAGTAAGAATTTTGTATTTTAATGGAATTTTAATCTCTGCAGAAATAATTACATGAGTGCCAGAATCTACTTTATCATAAATAACATCAATAGTAGAATTTTCAAATGGGCCTGAAATAATCTTAGAAACTAAACGATTGGTTCCAATTTTTTCATGTTTAGATCTCTGAATAATTTTTTTTTTCATAATTGTCTTAAAAAGTAAGGTTTCTTCAGTAATTGTATATTCATCAATTTTTTTAAGAATTTTTACATTAATAATCTGTTCAGGTAAATACTCAACAAATTTTTCATAATCCATAGCTAATTCTATTAATTTTTCGGAAGATGTATTTAACATCAAAGAAAATTCTAGTTTGGTCATTTACTATCAATTTAATATAAATATTATATCTTTTAAATTAATGTTTTATTTTCAAAATCAATAGTGTGAGTAATTGGATTTAAATTTTAATTTATGAAATAATTATTTAAATCTTAAAACTTCTTAATGTTAGAAAGCAAAGAATTACAAAAAATTATTAAATTAAAATCTAAAATAGATAAAATCTTCGGGATTACCATCAAAAAACACAAAAATTGATAGAGAGATTATTGTTAAAATAACAATCCAATATTTAAATTCAAGTTTTGATATTTTTTCAATTATATTTTCTCGTTTATAAGATATAAAAAGAAAAATAAAAAACAATACCAAAATAAAACTAGCAAATTTATTATTCATCATAACATGAAAAACTTCTGATAGTTGGAAATCAAGTAGAATAAATTTATTCATAGAATAAAACATGTATTCTGTATTTTGAACTCGAAATGGGATCCATGCCAAAAAAACAAAATATTGTGTAATAAGTATGGAAATAATCTTTCCAACTTTTGTTTTAAAGAAAAAACTTTGGGAAATTTTTGGGAATTTATTCTGAATTGCTTTATGAACTGCTAAGTATGATCCATGAAGTAATCCCCATATAATGAAATTAGTTGCGGCACCATGCCATAATCCTCCTAATAACATTACCATAATCAAATTTCCATAGGTTCGTGTAGAAGATTTTTTATTTCCTCCTAGTGGAATGTAAAGATAATCTCTTAACCATGAAGATAATGAAATGTGCCATCTCTTCCAAAAATCTGAAGGAGAAAATGCAAAATACGGATTATTGAAATTTTTTGGAAATTTGAAACCTAAAATCAATGCGGCACCAATTGCTATGTCTGAATATCCGGAAAAATCTCCATAAATTTGAGCTGCAAAGGCTATTGTACCTAACCAAATTTCAAAAGAAGTCATGTTAATAGGGAAATTGAAAATTGAGTCAGCTAAAGGTGCTATATTATCAGCAAAAAACATTTTTTTTAAAAATCCAAATGACATTAAAGTAATTCCAAATTTTAGATTAGTATTTTGAATAATTATCAAAGAGAAATTTTTTCTTTGTTGAAATTGGAGCATTTTTTCTCTTAATTGTGGTAAAAATTGACTAGCTCGTACTATTGGACCAGCAACTAACTGGGGGAAAAAGCTTACAAACAAAGCAAATTCCTTGAATGTTTTACATGGTTCTAGTTTTCCACGATAAACATCTACAGTATAACTGATAGTTTGAAATGTATAAAATGAAATGCCAATAGGCAATACTAGATTCAACAATGGAATATTCATCATCAAATCAAACTGATTTCCCAATATGTTAAACTGGGTAATTGCAAAATCAGCATATTTAAAAAATCCTAATAATCCTAAATTTCCACACAAACTAGAAATTAAAAGAATTTTTTTATGTTTTTGTGATTTCGTTTTGTAAATTTTTTTCCCCACATAATAATCTAGAACTGTTGAAATAATGAGAAGGGATATCAGATAATTACTAGAAAAATAAAAAAAGAAATAACTTGCAATTAATAAAAATACATGTTGAAATTTTCCATATTTTATTATTGATATTATTGCAAGAACTATTACAAAAAAAATGACAAATTCAATTGAATTAAATAACATTATTTCTCAATTTCTAGTTTGATCATTTCTGCAATATCCTCATTTACTATTGTTATTGATGAATTATACGATATGTGTGAACCACCTTGCCAAATTTCTAATTTTGAGTATTTGTTTTCAAATTCATATATTTTTATTCCAAATTTTTTTTTTAAATTTTCTTTTAATTTAGAAAATGCATTTTTTTGTTCATCTGTAATTGATTTTAAATATATTTCAGATAATGGTGTTGTAAAAAGTATTAATTTAATATCATTATTTTGAAGTTTATCTACAATTTCATTAAATGCTAAAACTTCATCATAAGAATTATCTGATTGCAATTGAGGATGAAATGTAGAATTTAGTTCATCATTAGTCATAATTTTATCATTATCTGATGAATACGTCACATAAGGTGTTCTTTTTTCACTATAAGTAATTTTATCAGAAGATATTGGTTTTATCAAGTCTTTGATAAATTGAATAGATATCATTTTTGGATTTGATATAAGCCAATCTTCAAAAAATGAATTTAATGTTTTCGAAGTAATAGGATATAATGATAATGTATCTTTATTTTCATTAAAATATCCAAAATCCCTATATGAAATTCCATAAAAAATTATTTCAGGATTTACTGAAATGATTTGATCTAACTCATCTAAACGTTTAATGGGGGTATTTCCATCTCTTGCAAGATTATACACAGAAATGAATTCTTCTGAAATTATGTCATTAATTTTAACTACGTTAAAATATTTCACATGACTACTTCCAATTAAAAATATTGTCCTATTACTAGAAAAATCACTTAACAAAAATTCACTTTCAACCATATCAATATTATCGGATTTAGCAAAAAATGAAATTACAATTAAAACAGAAAAACTAAAAATTAATACAGAAATAGAACCTATGGCTATTTTAAGCATGTTTTGTATTTCTCTATCATGCTTAACAAACGTTGTTATCCTGAAATCATTTGTACGTAGAACAAACCGCATAATTCATTTCATTTTTTAGATATAATGTTTAATTATTTTTAAAGAATAATTTATCAAATGTTACCAAGAAAATAGCTTGAAAAGTTTTCCCTAAAACAAATGCGATTGTAACTCCAATAACTCCATACAAATTCCCCAAAATAAATACACCAGAGACAAGAATAGATAATTGGAGAGCATTTGAAATTATAACAAATTTACTTTTTTCATTTCCTAAAAATTTTGATGAATATGTTGTTTGAATCGCACCAGGAACTAAAATTAAACTCATTATTTGAATTATTTCAACAACATTTTCATAGTTTGGAAAAAATATTGGAATGAAAATAGGGGATAAAACAATTACAAGAACTGTAATGAAAAATGATGAAATTATAGTTATCTTTTTCAAAAATAATTTAGAATCACCTCGAGCGTCATGAGAGAGAGTATATTGATAAACAATTCCAGTTAAGATGCCTGATAATGAAATGATTTGAACTGATAAAGAATAATTTCCTAAGGCGGTAAATCCTAATATTGGAACAATCATAATTTTATCAATTTGATTATTTAAAATTGAGCCTAAGTCCAAACCTTGATTGTTAGCTAAAAACCCTATTTTGTTTTTTAATTTAGAAAATTCTAATTTTTGTTCTTTAAATGAAAAAATTATTTTATATAGAAAAGGAAAAAAAGAAAGACCAATTCCTAAAATAATTCCTTCAATATGAAAAAGAAAATAAAATGGAATTGCTAAAATCACCATTAGTATTTTTTGTGAAATTAAAATGTAGGAATAATCTTTGAATATTTGTTTTCCTAACATTTCATTTAGTAATAATGAAAAAATTACAAAACCAAAAATATACAAACTTAGACCAACGCTTTCAAATATAAGAAATATAACAATTCCACCAATCATAGCAGAGATACTGTTTAGAAAATAAATGACTTTTTGGAGTTCATACTTTTTTGAAGTAAAAACATTGATTGTTGTATTTCCACCAATTAAACATACAGTGGTTGTAATCATTGCAACTGAAATTAGATATGTTAATTGACCATAACTATCAGATTCAACTAATCTTGCTATATACAACCAAAAAATCCCAGATACAGCTGAACTTACAATATTTCCTATTCCCAAATAAGTTAATCCTTTTGGTATGGTTATGAAATTTTTTATCTTTTCAAAATCAACCATTATTATTTTCCCAATGATTTTAATGAAGAGATAACATAATCTTGTTGTTTGCGAGTAATGGATGCAAAAAGAGGCAAACTCAAACATTCATCAAAAGCTGTATTTGTTATTTTGAATTCAGATTCTTTGAATTTAAAATTTTTAAAAATTGAGAATTTATGAAGTGGTTTGTAATGAACTGTTGTTCCTATTCCTAAACTATATAATTTTTCATGAACTTTATCTCTAGACATCCCAAAATTTTTTTTAATTTTAATTATGTATAAATGATAAACATGACTTCTGATTTTTCCATAAGGGATTAATTCAATACCATGAATTTTTGAAAGAAAATCATTATAATACATAGCAGCTTTAATCCTATTTTCTCTAAATCTTTTAAATTTTTTAATTTGGGAAAGTCCCAATGATGATCTTACCTCATCAAGACGGAAATTGTGACCAGGCACAACAACATCATAATTCCAAGGTTTAGAATGATCATTTCTTTCAACTAGTGTTTTTGACAATCCATGATTTCGGAGGGAAGATACTTTTTTTGTAAAAGATTTCGAATTGGAAATTATTATTCCACCTTCAATAGTTGTAATATTTTTTGTAGGATAAAAGCTAAAACAACCAGCATTTCCAAATGTTCCCACATGTTGTCCATCATAAAAAGTACCAAAAGCATGTGCACAATCTTCAATGATTTTTAGATTATATTTTTTAGAAAGTTTTTGAACTCTTTTCATATCACATGGATATCCAGCAAAATGTACAGGTATGATTGCTTTAGTTTTTTTTGTGATCTTTTTCTCAATTTCATCTATTGAAATGTTTAAAGTTTCATCAACATCAACTGGAATAGGTTTTGCTCCAGTAGCAAAAACTGCATTTGCTGTTGCAACAAATGTCATATCAGGTACAATAACCTCATGATCTTTACCAATATTCAAACCAAGTAAAGACAAAAACAATGCAGAAGTACCATTAGATACACCAATTCCAAATTTTGTGTTTGTTGTTTTTGCAAATATTTGCTCAAATTTTCGTAATCTTGGTCCATCAGCAAGATGAGGATTTTTTAAACTTGATACAATTGTTTGTATATCATTTTTATCTATTATAGGTTCAGATAATGGAACTTTTATCATAATAAGAAAAAAATTTTTAGGTTTAAAAATTAGACTGTTTTTCTACATAGTATTGTTTTATATCTAATCTAATTTTGAGGTGAAGTATGAGAACAGCAGTGATAACAACTGGTGGACTTGGAACACGATTGTTAACTTGTACAAAAAGTAATCCAAAAGCAATGCTTCCACTTTATTCAAAATCATTTGATAAAAATCCAGATCCATTACTTAGACCATTAATTGAATCAATATTTGAAAATCTATATGATTATGGGTTTAGAAGATTTTGTTTTATTGTAGGTAAAAAAACAAAATCATCTATAATTAATCATCTTACTCCTGATCAAAAATTTATTGAGTTATTAAAGAAAAGAAATACTTCAGTTGATAAACGATTTATTAAAATCTTGAATAGAGTATACAAAAAGTTTGAAAATTCAGAGATTTCATGGGTAAGTCAAGAGACACCAATGGGTTTTGGAGATGCATTATTATCTTCAAAAGAGTTTGTAGGAGATGATTCTTTTTTATTACATGCAGGAGATACGTATATTCCAGATTATTATTTTCTTAAAGAATTTTTGTCTCAATTTAGAAATTCAAAAAATATTTCAGGTTCTCTACTTTTACAAAAAACAAAAAATATCAAAGGGTATGGACTAGCTAATGTTAAAAAAATCAAAAATGAAAATATTGTTTTACATGTTGAAGAAAAACCAAAAAATCCAAAAAGTAATTTGGCAATACTTCCAATTTATTTATTCAAACCATTAATTTTTGAATCATTAAAAAAAACATCCAAAGGATACAATAATGAATTACAAGTAACTGATGCAGTAGAGACTTTGATAAAGATGGATAATAAAATCACATCATATAATTATGGCTCAAAAAAATGGTTTGATATAGGAATTCCTCCAAACTATTTCAAAGCACTTACATTGTCATTCAATAAATCAAAAATATCATAATATGAATATTAACATTCAAGAGAAAGTTATTGGTCATGAAAATCCAACATTTTTTGTTGCTGAAGCTGGATTAAATCATAATGGAGATTTAGAAATTGCAAAAAAAATGATTGATGCAGCTAGTGAATCAAAAGCTGACGCAATTAAATTTCAGACATTTAAAACAAATGAATTTCTCTCGAAATCTAGTGAATATTTTGATTTTTTCAAAAATACTGAATTATCTTTCAACGATTTTGAAGAAATTAATGAATATGCAAAAAGAAAAAATATTATATTTTTTTCTGCTCCTTTTGATTTATCTAGTGCAGAATTTTTACTGCAAATACAAGTTCCTTGTTTTAAAATTGCATCTTCAGATCTAACAAATTTTCCATTAATTAAAAAAATTGCCAATAGTCAAAAACCAATAATAATTTCTACAGGATTAGCTGATTTAGAAGAAGTTGAGCACACAGTAAATTTTTGTGAAAGAGAGAATAATGATAAAATAATATTATTGCATTCGGTATCAAATTATCCTACAAACCCAATAGAAACAAATCTTAAAGCAATGGATACATTACATAAAAAATTTCAATGTCCCGTAGGATATTCAGATAATGGAGATTCAGAATTAGTAGATTTAGTTGCAGTTAGTATGGGTGCAAACATAATCGAAAAACATTTTACACTTGACAAAAATATGGAAGGTCCAGATCATTCATTTTCCATAGAACCAAACAATTTGAAAAAATTAATTTCAGATATTAGATTGATTGAAAAAATGAAGGGGAATGGAAATAAAAAACCCCAAAATTCTGAGAAGGAGGCAATCAAAGCAATAAGAAAATCGTTAACCGCACGAATTGATATTATGAAAGGCCAGAAAATAAGTCTAGATAATGTTGCAATTAAAAGGCCAGAAAATGGAATTAAACCAGAATTTTTAGAAGAAATTATTGGAAAAACAGTAACAAAAGATATTCAAATAGATACACCAATTAATTTTGAAGATTTATCAGAATAGGTTTTACTCTAAATTTTATATTTATTAATTTTTTTAATATGTTCTTTTGCTAATAAATCAAATGTTTGTTTTTGTTCTTCTAAAAATAATTTCATTTGATCTAATGTTATTTCAGTATCTGCTAAATTTCCTCCATAGAGTAATTTATTTTGAACAGACAAATGATAATTCATCCAATCAAAATCAAAAGAATTTTTTTGAATATAATTCACATATCGATTTAAACCAGAAATATCAGTTGTTTTTCCAACCATATTTTTAATAACAGATGGTAATTCAGAAAAATTATTAATTTTTTTAACAGAATCAAGAAAAGAATAATCTTGATCAACTAATACAATAGAAGGTTTATCTTGAAAAGCAGCTTCAAGTCCAGCTGTTCCAGAAATTGAAATTACAAGTGATGATTTTTTTATTATTATTTCAGGATTAACTGATGGATGAATTAATTTTACGCGTGGAATTGATTGTAATTCCTTATAAAATGATATTTTTCTCCATCCATATACTCTTAAAATTGGATGTTCTTTTACATATAGTTCATAATCTATTGGTAAAGATTTTACAATGTTTTTTATTATTTCAATTTGGTTTGTGTAAAATGGTGCACCGATAAGAAGAACTCTATCCATATTTGCATGTAACGGGAAATAAACAATAGATTTTTTAGAATCAGGTAAATTTTTAATAAAAAATTTATTGATATATGATTCCCTATATCTTCTCTTTAGTCTTGCAATAAATTCTTTATAAATAACTTTTAATTTTGTTCTTCCATAATATGGATAATTTGTTTTATTGGCATCAAATGAAGAAAAAAGAAAACTTAATGCTGCTCTCATAAGATCTTTTGAAGAATTTCTATTTTCATTTTGATATTTTTTGACTTTTTTGAATGAATTGTTTTTTTGTTGATAATCTTGTAATTCTTGAAGAGAATATTCTTTGTCTAGTTTTTCTGTAAGTGTTAATTCTTTATTGATTTTATCAACTATAAGGGATTTAAATCCTAATTTTGTAGACCATAACATTAAACATTTAGTTCCATAGGAATTACAAGTTTGATAAAAAATATGATTGTGTTGTAAATCAGTTATTCGTGAAAACAAAAAATCAGGTTTGATTTCTTTTATGATATTTTCAAATAATTTACATTCTTGTTCAAGAATCAATAAAATTTCTTTTGTACTAAATTTATAGTAAGTATTAAAATCATAAAAAACTCTTTCATTTTGAGCAATTAACCATAAATTAATTTTATTATTATTTTCAAATTTTGAAAGGTATTCATAATCAGGTTCTTTTGTTGATTTGTAAATGTGATCATGATAATACCAAATTTTCTTAAATTTAACAAAATTTTGCTTTTCAAAAAATTTTTTGCCTTTATTAGTCATATCAATTACAGCATACAATTCACAGTCATATTGTTCTTGAAGAGATTTGGCTAACCCAAACATCATGAAATCAGTATCAATCCATAAAATAATTTTAATTTTTTTTGAGTTCATATCCTTTAATTTTTACCGTTTAATAATTATCAATATATTATAATGTATAATAATTAAAAGTCATTCATTACTTGTGCAAGATTTTTTGAAGATTTTCCCTGATATGCCATATAGGATTCAAGAAATTTTAATCCATTTTCATGTAATAATTTTTTTGTGGGCTTATCAAAAAGAACTTTATTGATTTCTTTTTCTAGTTGTTCAATTTTTGAAACAGATAATACTGCATTCATTTTTGCAATTTCATCTTCTTCAGCCCATTTTCCTGTTTGAATGGATATTACTGGAACGCCTAATATTATAGATTCAAGTGCAATTGTAGAATTATTAAAAGTGATAACCATATCACATTGACTTATCAGATCTGGTAAATTTGCATCCATAACTATCTCAAATGGTGAATCAATTTCTTTTAATAGATTCATTGTTTCTTGAGTATATCTAGAACTGGGATGTGGTTTAATGATGAGTTTTTTATCAGGAATTTGAGAAACTATCTTACATACTTGCTTCACAAAATTTTCATAATAGATTTTTGCTGATGTTGTGCTAGTATCAGCAGACGTATCAAATGGTCCAGTAGTAGCAAATAAAATTTTGTGAGATTTTTGTTTCGCTTGAGAAAAATTAAAGAATTTGTCATGTCGAGGACTACCTGAAATAATTAAATTTTCTTTATTATGTCCATATTCAATTGCATGATTTTTGGTAAAATTTCCCCAAACTGCTTGTTTATCACTAATAAATGATGATTGAAATTGTGCTAAAAATTTTGCAAATGGAATCCATTTTTTTGATATAGGGTATTTTCCATGTTGTAACATTACTGTTGGAATTCCAAATTTTTTTGATATCTTTATACATTCTTGTTCTTCTTGACCCACTTCAGCCCATTCTAAAATAGATGAAATATTATTTTGATTGAAAAATTCATTTAATAATAAAATTCGTTCAATAGATTCAAGAAAACGAGAATTACAAATTTGGATAAAGGATTTTTTGATCGAATTCCAAAACGAAATATCATTTATTGAAAAAAACTTCTGAAAATATTCATCACTTTGCCAGATTTCATCTAAATTTTTAGATAGTTTTTCTGTTTCATAATCAATTTTTTCTAAACAATTTTTTTTATATATATTCAAATCTATAATATGAGATTTTGTTTTTTTTATAATTTTAAAATCATTAAAACTAGAAACTACAGGTTTACGAGGATTAAAGAGTAAAATATTAAGATTTAATTTTGAAAATTCTATTAATAATTCTTCATATGTTGAACTATCAAAACTTAAAAGTAAAATGGATTTTTTTGATTTGTCTATATCAGTAATAAATAAATTAAGAATATAATCAAAAAGTTTTTTTATTTTTAAAAGTTTAAAGTATTTTTTTCTTGTTATTGTAAATGAAATTGGTATTTTTAAAATATTAAATTTAATATTAATTTCATCATGATAAAGAGTTGAAATTGTATCATTTTCAATAAATTGAATTTTAATATTTTTCATTTTACAATATTGTAAAATGAAATCATTTAGTGAAGTAGAACAAAAAATAGTTTTAGGGTTTATTTGATTAATAATTTCAATTACAGTAAATAAAACTAGAAAGATATGTCTAAAATAAATTAAAAATTCTGGTGCTAATAAATGAGGTAACAATACACCATTAAAATTAAAATCTTTTTTCAATAATTCATTTTCATGCCATTTTTCAGTTGTATTAATTGAAATATCATCAATAGTTTGGAGTATTTCATTAGTTAGGAATGTATCTCCAATGGTATGAACAACATCTAAATTTTCTAAAAAATGATGAGATTCATAATCTAATGAGAATATTCTTAAATTTTCATTATTTATTAAATTAAGAATTTTTTGCTCATTGATTGTTTTTTCTAATAAAAAAATTTTTTCTGTCATAACTTAAAATTTAATCAATCCAACAATGGAATTATTATTTCCATTTCTCCCAATTATAATCATCAAAAGTAATATTTTGCATTTCATTGTCATTAGGTTTCCATGAGACATCAGCTAAAACCAAAACATGTGAAATATCTTTTGATAAATTTAGATGTGCAGAAGAATACCCTTTAGGTACATAAACCATTACAGGTTTGTCTTCTGAAGATTGAATTTCAACATATTCATTTAAAGAATTTTTAATGATAAAGACCACTTTGCCATGAATACAAGTAAAATAACTAGAACGTTTAGTATGAATATGTGGGCCTTTGATTTCACCAGGATTCACTGAACTGACATAGACCATTTTAGGTTCATTTTTTACAAATTTGTCCCAGTCTCTCCAAATTGGTATCAATGAACCGTTCACGTTACCATCTTTGATATCTTTAGTATCATGTTTTTCAAGATTAAACGAAAATTTGGGATCAATTGACATACAAATGTTCACTTATTGATTAATTATTAAGAATGTTGCTAGAGTTATTATAATGAAATGTTATAAAGTGGAAACTAAAACGTTTAGGAATATATGAGATTTTTGGTTACTGGTGGTTTAGGATTCATAGGTAGTAATTTTATTTTAAATGCTTTAAATAAAAATTCTAAAATAAAAATTACCAACATAGATGCTAAATTACCTGGACATAATCCAAATAATTTAAAAAAAATAAAAAATTATAAAAATTATAATTTTGTTAAAGGAAATATTAATAATAAAATAACTATAGAAAAACTAATACAAAAAAGTGACATTGTATTTAATTTTGCAGCAGAATCACATGTAGATAGAAGTATTTCAAATCCAAAAGCTTTCATTAATTCAAATTTTGTAGGAGTTTTTAATATTCTTGAAGCTGTTAAAAAATATAAAAAAAAATTGATTCAAATTTCAACTGATGAAGTATTTGGTAGTCTTAAAAATAATACTGCTGATGAACAATTTCCATATAATCCCTCAAGTCCATATTCATCAACAAAAGCTTCTGCAGAATTATTAATAAATTCATATCAAAAAACATATGATATTGATGCCATAATTACAAGATGTACAAATAATTTTGGTCCAAGACAACATTCTGAAAAATTAATCCCTAGAGTAATTCTCTTTGCTCTAAAGAATAAAAAAATTCCAGTATATGGTTCTGGAAAAGCAATTAGAGATTGGTTATATGTCTTAGATCATTGTGATGCAATTTTAAAAGTTGCATTTAATGGAAAATCTGGAGAATCATACAATATTTCAGGGAATAACGAAATTAGTAATTTATTCATTATTAAAAAAATTCTTAAAATTTTAGAAAAACCTACTGATTCTATTATTCATACTGCAGATAGACCAGGACATGATTATAGATATAGTTTAGATTCAACAAAAATTAGAAAAAAATTGAAATGGAAACCTAAACATGATTTTGATTCTGCGTTACTTAATACAATAAAATGGTATTTGGATAACAAAGATTTTTGGAAAAACATGCCTAAAGATGCAATGAAATATACACCATGGAAGAAAAATTGAGAAAATTGAGATTATGAAAGGAATTATTTTGCATGGAGGTCATGGTACTAGATTAAGACCGTTAACACATTCAGGTCCAAAGCAATTACTACCAATTGCAAATAAACCAATGTCTGAATATTGTGTGGAATCTATGATACAAGCTGGGATAAAAGAAATTGCTATAATTATTGGTGGAGTAGGATATGAAAAAGTAAGAGAATATTATGGAACTGGAGAAAAATATTGTATAAAATTTCATTACATAAAACAAGATTCTCCAAAAGGAATTGCTCATGCCATAAGATTGTGTAAAGATTTTATTGGAAATGAAAAATTCTTAGTATTTTTAGGTGATAATATAATTCAAAAATCAATTAAAGAATATGCTGAAAATTTTATAAATCAAAATATAGATGCATCCATTTTGTTATGTAAAGTTGATGAACCATCAAGATTTGGAATTGCAGAAGTAAAAGATGAAAAAATAGTAAAGATAATAGAAAAGCCAAAAAATCCTACTTCTGATTTAGCTGTTACTGGGATCTATTTTTTAACTCCATTAATTTTTGATATAATTGATAATCTAAAACCATCATGGAGAAATGAATTAGAAATTACTGATGCACTCCAAATGTTGCTTGAAAAAAATTATGGAATTAAATATGATATAATTACAAATTATTGGAAAGACACAGGTACACCTGAAGATATAATTCATGCAAATAAAGTAATTCTAGAAAATTCAGAAACATATTTTCTAGGTAAAAAATCAGAAAATGTTTCAATACAAGGTAAAGTTATTGTTGGAAAAGGAACTTTAATAAAAAATAATTCGAAAATTGAAGGACCTGTAATTATTGGAGAAAATTGTGTTATTAATGAGAATACACGGATTGGCCCAAATTCAAGTATTGGAGACAAATGCAAAATTTCACAATGTGACATAGAAGATTCTATTATCATGACAAATTGTAACATAGATGAAAAAATAAAAATTCGAAAAAGTATCATAGCATCAAATTCAAGTATTCAATTAAACAAAGAAAATGAGGAAAAAATATTTCTTGTTGGTGAAGGAACAAAAATTTTACTTTAAATTTTTTGGT
>Ga0114932_10002589_pt1 | contig 18887 bp, 12 predicted proteins | sample 2SBtaG_2_FD_87286 | JGI IMG/M metagenome (GOLD analysis project Ga0114932, IMG submission 87286) | Deep subsurface microbial communities from Kolumbo volcano to uncover new lineages of life (NeLLi) - 2SBTROV12_ACTIVE470 metaG | ecosystem: Environmental > Aquatic > Marine > Volcanic ... | reverse complement strand
TGGTTAGTTGCTGCTGATTATGAGCGTACCCGTGCAGAATTTAGCTATATTTCTCAGGACCTAGCCAAATTATCGCTTCTAGGGGATGTGACTAAGCCTATAAACCCCGGAACTATAACAGTGTCTGGTCTAGAACCCCCGATTTTAATTAAAACTAAGTCAGCAAGTGATTATAAGACTCTTGCAATGGAATCTCCCAAAGGAATAGTGGCTTGTGAAGCATCACAGATAGATTTGGAAAGCTTCTGGAGACTTCAAGAGCGTTTAGTGGAGAGTAGGGGATGGTTATTGCTAGAAGGTACGTTTGAAAGTAGCTTAGGATGGTATCCGGAAAGATTTACAGCGTGGCAGTCGCCAGCAATACAGAAAACAGAGGACTCAAAGAGCTTTAGTTTGCCAACATGGAGTAATCTAGCGTTATTTCCAGAAGGAGAAGATGACCCTGAGATTCAAAAGATGTTAAGAGACCATAGTGATGGTTGGTACAAGGAAAGAATTGCAGGAATACCTGCACCGCCAAAAGGTCGGGTGCATGAAATGTTTAGAAACGAAATACACATACAGGATGTTGACTATGTTGATGACTATCCTGTTTATATTTGGATTGACCCCGGATATTCTAGAGCCACAGAAAGTGCATACGCCGTTGCATTTGCACAAGTTATTGACGGACAGGTAAGAATTTTTGATGAAATATATGAGCAAGAAAAGATTGGGCCTGAGATAGTACAGATGGCACAGATGAAGAGTTGGTGGGGGTTTGCTGATAAACGTGGTGCGATTGACGTAGCAGGTACCCAGCATCAAGCAATGCCTTCGCAAGTAGAAGTATGGCTTGAGATGACAGGGCTATACTTAGAGCCAATTCGTGTTAAGATTACTGATGGAATAGAAAGGTTTAATACTTTCTTAAAAGTTGATCCAATTACTGGGTCGTCAAACATGGTAGTCAATCCTAGGTGCACTGGACTTATATCAGAGCTTGGTGGTGGACCAAATCCATTTACTGGCAGAGCGCAAGTGTATAGCTGGGCGATGGACAAAGAAGGGAATGTGCTTGGCCAAACGCCAAGAGACAGGTATAATCACGCTGTAAAGGCAGTTACTTACGGATTGATTTCTGAATTTGGTTACGCAAGAGGACCAAATGAAATAGACAGAGAAGCGGAAGTTAGCTACTGGATATAAAATGGCAGAAAAAATAACACCAGAAAATATAGTCAAAAGAGTCGTAACTAAGCGAGAGCATACGGCTTTTGAAGATTTAAGAAATAGATGGGAACTAGATTATAGCTACTACGCTTTAGACCAATATGATGCTGGTGAAGGATACCAGAGCTATACAACCAACAAGCCAAGAACTATGACTGATAAAATTATTAGTTATTTGTCAGAAGCTGTAATGGTTGTTAGAACTACCTACGATGCAAAGAACGCAGAATCTAGAAACTCTGGAGTTGCCTTTGAGAAATTTTTTAGGGGTTGCATCAAGATGGCTAACGATAGATTAATATCGTTAATGCACCCTACAATCCAAAATCAAATAGCATATTACATTGGAACTCGTGGATGGTTTGCTGGAAAAGCAATGTTTAATAAACAGAAAGACCAAGTAATGTGCGAGATAGATGTTTGGGATCCAATGCACACTACATGGGATACAGGAGATATGGGCCTTAACTGGATTGCATACTCAAGATACAGGTCAGCATCCGCAATCCAAAATATGTATGACGTAGACTTTTCAATGGAAACTAACGGGAATGACGAAGAAGATATTGAAGTAATAGAATACATCAACAAGGAAATAAGATGTGTTGTCGCTCAAGATAAATTTCTTGTAAAACCAGTTGAGCATCAAGTAACAGATGGTTTTGGTAATCCACAGTGCCCCGGATTTTTAGGATACGTTGGGCCAGCGCCAATGATTCAAGGTAAAGACGACAAGTCAACAAGTATGGAATATGTGGGCGAAAGTGTTCTTGGTCAAGTTAGAAACCTAATTGATGTGCACAATAAATCTATGTCAGACTTTATGACACTTGTAAGACGATCAGTTAAACACCCGTTAATTTTAAGGTCAAGAGATGGCAGACTTAGATTAATGGATGACCCGTATAAAGAGGGAACCAACATACAATTGAAGGAAGGCGAAAACATAGAGCTAGCACCAGAGATGAAACTTATTGCTGATGCTGGACAATTTATTGGATTAGTTAATTCTGACTTCCAGCAAGGTACATTGCCTAACGTAGTGTTTGGTGATTTGCAATTTCAGTTGTCTGGACACGCAGCTAACATTTTGCGGTCAGGTGCAAGCCATCAAATTTTACACAGACTAGAAGCTTTAGGTAATGCGTTTTACCAAATAGGCCAACTTACAAGATGGCAATATCAAAGTGGTAAATACGGAACAATACAATTTAGGGGTCAGATGGAAGAGCTTAAAGAGTTTTATGATGAAGAAGTTGTTCCAGAAGATATTGCAAAAGCTGGTAATTTATCAGTGCATTTTAAGAATACATTAGGATTAGAGGACCCAGCAAGATTCTCAACTGCACAAATGCTTAGAGAAGGCCCTACTCCAATGGCACCAGACAGTTACATCTACGATAAAATACTTGACGTAGAGGACCCTGACTCATTTAAGAAAGAAATATTTGCTCAACAAGCACAACTTGCAGAACCAAAAGCTACAGCGTTTGCATTTTGGGAAGGTTTAACTGACACAGGACAAGAAGTAGAAGCATCTTTTTATCTTGAACAACTAAAAAGAATATTGTTGCAAGAAAAAAGACAAGACGAATTGTCAAAAATACAATTTCAAATACAAATGTTGCAGGGTATGTTAACTTTGCAACAGGCTAATATGCCACCAGAACAACAGGGCATGCAAGAAGAAGGCCCACCACCGCCACCACAAGGGGGTGGAAATCCAGATAATTCTGTTTTAAACTTAAATAACGGAGCTGTGCCGGGATCGGCGATTGGTTTGGATTTGATGCGTGGCACTACACCGCCAAATAATACACGAGCACCGGGTGAACCAAGACCGGGTGCAAGAGGAGCATAATGGCAATATATACAGTTACACTAGGATCGGGTTCAACATTTGATCTTGATGCGCCTTCTCAAGCAGCTGCTGCAAGAATTGCAAATGAGCAAGCAGCTGAAGCAGGTGATTCAATTAGGTCAATAACTTTGCAAAGTACCGATGCTCCGATTAGTATTGGCCAAGGCGACAACATATCAGTATTTGATGCACCAGAGCAAAATCAAGAAACCTTAACTCAATTGGCACCATCAGCAGGTTTAGCACAATCAGTATTAAATGAAGCTTTAGAGTTGCTTCCAGAAGATGAAAGAACACAATTTGTTCCTACAAGAGCATCAGCAGGAGCAGACACAAGAACATTGTTTGGGATGAGTCCAACTGATTTAGGGGGTGATGATGATGATGGTAATGGTAATGGTAATGGTAATGGATTTCAGGAACTTTTTGAAGATTACGAAGATACTGGTTTCTTTTTATTACCAGATAATTTTTTAGAAACATTTGGTTTGCCAGAAGGCTCAAGATATGACAGCGAAAAAAATGCTTTTGTTGATGATGACGGAAACATAATTAGAGAAGCCACAGGACTTGACCTTGAATTTTTAAGAGAAGTTAATGTGTTACCAGCCGCAGCATTTGAAGGTCCTTCTAGGAGCACAGGAGACTTTTTAGGTGGCACCATGGGCAATGGTGGTGGTGATGCAGGAGAAATTATTGGTGCTTCGTCAGCTGCAAGAGCAGCTCTTGGTATACCAGAAACTCTTGAAGGAGTAGGACCACTTGGCACTGAAGCAGCGTTTTTACGTGGTTTAGGTCGTCAAGGATATGGTGATTTTACAGCAGAAGGCCCAAGAACAGGATTTCAAAACTTTTTAGCATCACTATCTCCAGCTTACCAAACACTTTTTGGGCTTGGAAGTTTAGCATCTAATCAACTGACAGAAAACACAGGAATATTAAATGCACTTGGTTTAGAAGGTATTGATATGGAAGGTGCAGGTTTAAGTAGACTTGGTACAACATTTGAAGATTTTGTTGGTGGAATATCACCACAAGAACTAAGAAGAAGGTCAGGCAGGTTATTTGGTCAGCTTGCAAGTGCACCAGAAGAAGATTTAAGTGTTCCACTAAGAAGCGCAATTACAAGCGGAACAAATCAAGCGTTTAACCAAGGCCTTCAAAACTTAGCACAATCAGCTTTACGTGGACAATTAGGTTCTACAGGATTTAATTTAATTGCAGGATCATTGCCAAGCATTGGTGATTTGCAAATAAGAGAAGCAGCGAGAACAGGGCTTGGTACAGAAGGTACACCAGCAAGACTAATTGACCAACTTGGTAGAGGTTATGGTCTTAAGAAAAGAAAAGTTGGAGCTGATGGAAGTGTAACTGAGGAGTTTTTTGGTAGTTAAATGGCAGACAATCCTTTCTTAGATTATTTAGAAGATTCACAAAGTGGTAGAAGGTCTTTGTTTTTTGGTGGTTATCAAAACATTTTTGGTGATTTACCAACAAGTCAAAGAAAAAAACAAGCATTAGAAAATGTATTTCAAGACGTACAAAACGAATTTCTTGCAGAGTTAGGTTCACAAGCCCTTAGCGGTGAACAACCATCACTAAGATTTACAGAGTTTTTAGGCCAAACTCCTGACCCAACAACAGGCAACAGAAGGTCTGCAATACCTTTTACAGACAGAATTTACAGGCAAATGGGTAATCCTTATACAAGAAACTTAGTTCCAAGGACAAGATTTTTAACTGGTTATTAAAACATGGATAGAAAAGCAAAGAAGAAAGCAAAAAGAAAGCTTGTTACTTCTAGTGTGTTGCTTGGGATGTGTTTGGCAGGTATTATAATAATAGGAGAACTAAACGCAAGATGAAAAAAATAATTAAAATTATTAAATCTATAGTTAAATTACCTGTAGACATTGTCAAAGGTGTAGGCAAATTGCTAAAAACAATAGCTAATTTTGCATTTGAAATAGTAAAAGCTTTTGGAAGAATGATAGTTTTTATTGTTAAATCACCATTATTATTAGCTATACAAGTATACAACAAAGGTATATTAATACGTGATTGGGTAATGGCTAAAGTAGATTACCTTGATAGTGAAAGTAAAAAGTGGCACAGGTTCTTTCAAACCTTGGCATTACCATATAATGCACTTCTTAAATTAGGATTTAGCCCGCAAATGGCTATGAGTTTCTTAGCAGTGGGTTCTACTGTAGGTACTGGTGTAGTAGTAAACGAAACAATATTAGCAGAAAGATCGTTTAGTAATCGTGATGCAGGTGTTTACCTTGCACCATCAGATATGCCTAACTCAGAATTAGAAGAACAATTTAAAGAAGAAGTAACTACAAACACACTTAGAGTTCTACTTAATGACACACCAGTAGAAACTATAGATATATCAAATGTAAACGTAGGAACATCTTATGCAAGCAATGGTCAACCATCTGCATTGCCGTCAGGTAAAACAGAAGCAATTTTGATAGACGGAAACAACACTAGAATCGAGATTGGTAAGCTTGTGTTCTCAAGAAATAGTTGTACCACTCTGGTTATGACGAACATTAATTCAAATAAGACTACTATCAAAAATAATCAAGCCGATGGTTTATCTATATACCAAACAGCTTCATCTACCATACCTAACTTGCGAATATCAGGTGGTTACTACATGGCAGACCTATTGCAAACAGAAGGTGGGTTATATGACCGAATACACATCAGTCCATTAGACAGCATTAGTTCTTCTAAGGTTTATGTAAATGAACTTAATTTAACTAACATCGTGTCATCTGGCGGGTCATGTACGCTTAACAAGCTGGATGTAGGAGAAATTGAGATAACTTTTAATAGGGTCGGTGGAGACAGTTCATTAGTAAGCAAAGCTTTAACAGTATCAAGTACAGTTACAAGTGCCAATTGGGTAGTTGACGGAAATGTAGAAGTGTTAATGGCACCAGTAGAAAGAAAACCTGATTAATGCCTAAATACGATTACATTTGCAATAAAAAAGAGTGTAAAACAAAAACATTTGAAGTAATTACACAAACATTTAAAGAAGAAAAACAAATTTGTCCAGACTGCAAAGAAAAAACTATGGACAGAAAGAGTGTTTATCAATTTTCATTTACAGGTTTTTAAGGGGTGACACATGGGCTTTCCAAGAGAAGAAACACCTACAGACTCTGGTTTTAGAAATTTTATAAGAGACACGTGGAAAAATGTTACTGATAACCAATATCGTGCTATACCATCAGAAGATTTTTTAGATTTATCTACGTCTGAATCAAAACGTAAAAGAAAAGAAAATACTGATACTGCTATTAGGTCTGTGCGTGATATTTACAATAAAACACCCGTAGTCAAACAATTTCGTGCTGCTCAACAAGGATTAGCTGAAACATTAAGGCTAGGATTTAAAGGTGTAAAAAAAGGTTTTGATGTTACTCCAGACCCAGTAAAACAATTTGCAAGCGACATTGCACCATCTAGTGAAATTGTAGTTCCAATTTTAAATACAGTATTAGACCCCGGTACATATTTTCCTGCACTAGATCAGGTGCAAGATTGGGCGCAATCAAAACAAGAAACTAAAGAAGAAAGGCAAAAGCACCTGACAGGTGTGCAAAAATTTAATGACAACCTTGTAAATATTATTGCTTTACCAGAGTTTGGGGAAATAGCTGGGAAATCATATCAAAGGTATATTAAACAAGAAGAAATTGATGGTGATATATTTTCAGAGCTAGATAAATCGTATTTAGAGCCTGTTCTACCAGAAGAGTTTACTAACTACGTTACTGAGAACTATGGTGCAGAAGCTGGTTTTATAGCTGAGTCTTTTAGGCAAAACACAGCACCACTTGATATCCATATTACAATTGCTTCTATGTTGGCTTACAGTCCAAAACCCACAGGCACCAGTGTCAGTGGAGCGCTTAAACAAACAATTTATGATAAAAATTATGGCGCAATAGCTAAAAACGAAATCAATAAAGATATTGTGCAGGCTAATTTAGGAGCACGCTACAGGCCTTATGCTATAGATAACAAAGTTATTACATCTCCAGCTAAAACTAATAAATTTAAAGGTGCAGTTGGTAATGTTCTTAAACCTTTTGGTTATCACACTCCGGGCCTTAAAGGTATGTTGCAAAGAGGTGGTACTGAGTTAGCACTAGGTACAGCTTTTGTATCTGGTATGCGTGGCATTGATGCTGCTATTGAAAAGCACAATCCAGAATTTAAAGAAAAAAACCCAGTAGCTAACGCTTTATTAAGTTTTGGTGGAGCTCTAGCTCTTACAGGTGGTGGAATAGTAGGTGGGCAAGTTACTTATGGACTAGGCAGGGCAGGTGTAAAACAAATATCATCAGTAATACCCGGCACTAAAACTAATATATCTAAAAAGAAAACCCAAGAATACTTAGAAAAGTTAAACATGTATTTTGAAAGACCAATTACTGGTGGGTCAGACGGAAACATTGTGCCAAGAGTAGACCCGTTAGCAATTGTAATAAAAGAAATGAAAAAGGGTTTTAATGATATTAAGTTGCAAACAGACAAGTCTACTGATGAATTTTTAAAAGTATTAAATAAATACGATGTTGAAAGCCCAAAAAACAGTATTCAAAGTTATGTTGAAGCATTGATGGATGACGAAAATGCTAATGTGTATCAAACTTTAAAAACTGAAATTACAGAATTAGAAGAATATAAATCTTTAAGTAACGTTGACCAATTAGCAATAGAGTCTGCAATAGAAAAACATAAAGCTCAAATAGAGTTAATACAAAACACATATTATGATGCTTTGCAAAATTCAGATAATTTTATGAAACAAATGCAAGATTTTCTATCTGACCAAAAAGTTAAAACAAATGATGCAAGAAATGCTTTTAATAAAAGTTTTGAAGAGCAATTCACACCATTAAGAGTTGATGGTCAAGGCAGGCAAATACTAGAAGGCAGGAATCTTATTACACCAAACAGCATCATTGGAAATATTTATGATGAACTTGGCGATGAAATTAGTAAAGCAATGGTAGCAATTAAAAAGTTGCCAAAAGAAAGACAATTTCATGCAAGAGGACAACTTGCTAAAGATTTATTTCTTGATTACATACAGGGGTACAATAGGCTTGTTGCACAATTTGGAGAACCACAAAGACCACCAATAAAACTTGAATGGAAAGATACTATTGCATCTGCAAAAAGGTTTTTTGGAGAAAGCTTTGTTAGCAGAACTAATGATGTTCGTTTAAGAAACATTATTACTAATCTAGATAGAAGCAGATTACAAATACAAGGAAGCAAAACTGATCCTTTAGAAAAACGATTGGTTGATGCAAGAGAAAAATATGGATTTGTTACATTAAGCGAAGATCAATGGAAATCAATAATAAGAACTTTACGTGGTGAAGTTGAGTTTTTTGATAAACCAAGAGCAGAAATTAGCGAAAATTATAGAAACGCTAAATTAAAAGAAATAGCAGAGCTAGCAACAGAAGCTACTCAAGCAAACGAAGGGTATTATTCAATTACACGAAATCTTTTAGATGACCCTAATTACTTTATTGGTGAAGTTAGTAGCACAGGAAAGCAAAAGTTTACTGCTAAAGATTTAACTGATAAAAAAATTAAAACACCAACTGATGTTGCAACAGGAGAAACTGGAGAAATGCCAACTGGTGTAGCAACAGGTGAAGGTAAGCTACCAGAATTTTTTAATATTAGCAATGAACAATTACGTGAAAATTACATAAATGATTTGCGTGAAAGCACTAGATTTGTAAATGCTAGTTTTGCTAATTTAACTAAAAAATCATCTGGTGATGAGTGGGCTGACATTTTAAGAATACCAAAAATTACTGATAGGTCAGGTAAAAAGAAAGCTGCATCACAAGCTATAAGAACAAAGTACGGAGATCAGCTTGCAAAAATAATGTCTACAGGAGTTAACTTAGACACTAGGCAAATATCAGAATGGCAATATTCGCAATTGCAAGAAATCCTTAAAGACCTTAAAGAAACAAGAAAAATAGCAGGTAACTTAAAAATAATACAACAAGTTAAAGATGCAATTAATAGAATTATAACTAACACCGACATACAAAAACATGCTACATGGAAACGTGGTTTATTTAGCGAAGCACAAAAGTATGATAACTACCAAGATTTTGAAACGGCTGTTTTTAAAGAATCTAAAAATGGTAGATATTATCACATAACTAAAGATAGAAACTTTTGGATTAACCCTGACAAAGGCCCAACAGATGTTCTAGATAAAGGTAGCAAACCATATAAAGGTTCTTTTGCAATTACTTCTGATTTAGAAAATTGGAATAAATTTTATAACAAAGAATTAGTTGATAATGGTGAACAAGTAGCAAGAGATTACGTTGCAATTATTGACATGTCGCAAGTTCCTGCAAAAAATTTAAAATATGTAGACAGGGGCCTAGGTAATGAGTTGTTTATGGATAAGTCAGCTAGCAACAGAGCTAGGGTTATAAAGGTAGTTTCTATTGAAGAAGCTTTAGAAGATTCTGCAAAGTTTCGTGAAAATTTCCAATCTAACATAAAAACTAAAGATGACTTAAAAAGGTTTTATGATGAATCAAGATTAAAGTTTATGGATGATAGAAATGAAAGACTTGGAAGGGCAGTTAAACAAGGATTTAGTGGCAAGAAGCCGCCAAGCGATCCAGAAAAATTAGTTGGTGACAATGAAATAACTCAAGTAAAAAAAGAAACAATACCAACAGTTAAAGAAGCAGGGGAGTACAAGGCTCTTGATAAAAAGGACCCAATAGATGGAACAGAAAGAACTTTAACTGCTGACTTTTTAGATGCACAAGGTAGAACAAAAACAGACCATGAAACTGATGTTTACAACAATAAAAGGCCACCAACAGACCCAAGTGAGCTAGAATACGAAACTAATTTAAATCTAGATACGTATTGGGAAAATTTAGCAGAACCACAAAGAAAACAAATTGCTGGATTAATGTCTAACTCTATAAGTAAAGCAGTGCTTAGTCCATTAAAAATTGTTAACCCAAACCTTTATAGGTCTAGTGACGAAATAGGAATATTAAGAGCTAAGTTTGAAATGTGGAGACAAAAAGAAATGGCATTGGTTGATGCTTACATAGACAGGGTTATGTATTCAATGCAACAACACTTTATGTTTAACATTAATGGTAGTGGTTTAAGTAAAGCAATGTTTAAAAAAGATGTTTTAAAACAAAGGATTAAAAAAATTATTAAAGGTGGTTTTGGTGAAGAGCTTGATGGCAAAGCACAAAATCTAAAATACAGTGACAATTTGGTAGCAAAAGATAAAGATGGCAAAATTATAGCTAGGTATGAATTTGATAGAAGGCAATTAGAAAATGCTGACATGGATGACTACGAAAGAACTTTGGTTAGAGAAAAATGGTTAATCGATAACAATGCTTATGGTGCAACATACTCAAGAACAATACACGACATTGTAAATTCACTTGATCCAAAACACCCATCTTACAATAGGTATGATTTGACACAAGACCAAAGAGCATTATTAGAATCAATACAAAAACATCAAGATGCACAATATAGAAAAATAGGTGAAGTTTTTGACAGGCTAAAACTTGATGATCCGGGCATGAAAACAAAAATTATAGCTGACGAAAAAGAATATTATTTTCACAGGATTGTTACTAAAAGGCCTAACACAGACGAACAATCATTTACAAATAGAATTTTAGAAGCTTTAGGTAGAACAGCACGTAGGACAACAGGAACAGTAGGCAGTAAAACAGATTTTATTAAAAATAGATTATTTGAAGATATTGATGATTTATTAGACGAAGGTTACACAATTGTGATGGACCCTAAATATGCTTTGCAATCTAGGTTTCACCAAGGAATTGATTTGCTTGGCAGGTCAGTTGTGCAAAGAAGATTAGAAAAAACAGCAAATTTAAGGCGTAGGTCAGATATATACGCAGAGTCAAGTATTAAATCTAAGCTAGATGATGACAAGGCTGAATACTCAAAACAGTTGTCTGAGATATTAGCTGAATACAATGGTGTTAGAAGGCGAGTAACAGCTATTGAAAAAAGGAAAACAAGGCCACCAGAGGTACAACAAGAGCTTGATGAATTGTTAACACGTGAGCAAACTTTACACCCTATTGTTGTGCAATTAAAAGCTAGGGTAGACGAATTAAATGTTAGGGAGTCTAAAATACGTCAAAACTTTATGAGACCAAAATACGAAGAGTCTACAATATTAGGTAAACCAATACCACCAGAAATACAAGAAAGTGTGCAAAAAAACTTTAAAGATTTGTTTGATCACACTCAAAAACATAATAAAGAAACTGGTCTTGGATTAGATTTTATACAAGGTTTAAGAGCATTATTAACAACTGGTGAATTATCAGTTATGGGTATACAGCTTGGTAAGTTAATTGTAAATGATCCAGTAATACTTATGAAAGCAATGTTTAATTCAACCATTAAACATGTTGTAAGCCCATACGCTTATGTTGAAAAAAACTACGATGCTATTGTTACCGGCATCAAATGGGGCGCTGTAAGCCTTCCAACTGAATTTATGTACACTGGCGGTATATCTAACTTTCCAACACAAATACCAGTGCTAGGTAAATACCTTGACATGACAAATCAGTTTTTTGAAAAGGCTGTGTTTATAGCACAAGTAGAATTATGGAAAGCTGCAACAGAAATTAAAAAAATAAGTGATTTGCAAAAAAAAGCAAGAAGTGCAGGAAGTTTTTTACCGGGCATAAGGGATGCTTCGCTATTACAAAGGCATGGCATAGGAAGTAGAGCTGAACTATTAGGTGATTTAAATGCACTTAAACAAGATGGAGTTGATGTCGAAAGGTTTAGAAAAGATTTAGCTGATTTAGGTAGTGCGATAAGAAGAGACGTTGGCACAGAAAACTATGCACAAATTGGTGTATATGGTAAACAAGCAGATTTTGAACAATTTTCTGCTTTTGCTGCAAGATTTTTTAGGGCTATTATGTCACAATTTTACACATCACTTAGGGGTGGTGAAGCAGGAAGGTACGCAAGAAGATCAATGGCTGGTTTTATTGGCGGAATGGGATTATTAGGTGCAGCAATAACTTATAAAAGTACAGGCAGGATGATGAATATAGACAATCCAGACAGAACTGATTACCTGCATGCTGTATTACCAGATGGCACACAATTTCCAGTTTATGGACCACAACACCCATTCTTAAGAACTTTTGCAAAAAGCGCAAATCATGCAATAAAAGGTGATTTTGAAAAAATTGACAATGAATTTGTTAGGCTGCTTGCAGGCAAAGCAGGTATTGGTCTTAATTTTTTTATAAATTTAGCTGAATTAATAAATACCGGTGAAATACGAACCTATGATGGTGAAATAATAGATGCTTCAGCAAATGGAATTTATGTTTTATCTAAGGAAAGAATACCTATTGTTGCACAAGAATTAGGTGAATCATTAGTAGCTGAACGTGACGACTTAAAAGAAGAACTTGGAATACCATTAGACGAACCAAGATTTTGGTCAATTATTGAGTTTTTTGGTTTTAATGCAAAGGACCCAAAAACTTTAAATAACGAAAGAAACAGAATATCTAACAAACTTTATGGAAAAGATTACAGTGAATTATTAGACGATGGCGATGCTGTTGCATTAGCAAAAGTTAACAACAATCCGGGTGTAGAACTTGTACGATTAGAATCTTCAATGCAGTTTGGCGGCTATAGGGAAGAAGCAGCAAAAATAGAAGCGTTGTATTATTACAAACAAATTAGTTTGCTTAATCAGTTATTTTTTACAGTAGATGGCAAACCAAGAGAATTAACAGCAGCCAGCATACGTGAATTTAGAAGAGACAGCCAAGAAACAGCAGATTACATTAGAGGTAGAAGAGATCAAAACAGAGAAACTAATGGTGCAGATTTTCTTGAAGAGACAAGAAATGACCCTAAGAACCAAAATGAAGCTGCTTTATATGATTACTACGAAATAATTGATAACTCTGTTAGAAACCAAGTGTTTGATGGTGCGTTATTTGTAGAGTTAATTACAGAACAAGAAAAAAAATGGACAGACGAACAAAATGAATACATTAAAGAATATAGGGAAAGAAAAACTTTTGCTCCGGGTTACGAATACCTTAGTGACTTTAATAATGAATTAACTGGTGCAAAGTATAATAAAGCAGTTAAAGAAGCTAGGATTACAGCTAAAGGTGGTGATGCTGGTTATTTAAACTTAGCTAGGCTATACATTTACAAAAAATATATAGACCCTAACCCTGACGATGGAATACTAGACGTTAGGCAAGACAGGAACGAACCAGTAGCTACGCCAACACCTAGGCCAACATTAAGTGAAGCTCTTGGAGAACCAGAACTATTTCCTGAGTTTAAGTGATTGACGTTAAGACTTACGTAAATTATCATATACTTAAACTATTAACGAGGATACATGGTGACAGATAACACTCCTTCACAGGAAAATACTACTGAAACTCAACAAGAAGCACCGCAAAATTCTGAACCTGCACAGGTACAGAGTGATGAGACTGCACTACTTGGTGACGGGGATCAGACAGAACAGTCTAGTGGAGTAGAATCAAACGAACAATCTTCTGCGGGAACTGAAGCTGAACAAAAAAGCTTTTCGCCAGAGGAAGTTTCTAAACTTCAAAGTGCAGAGCACAAAAATCAAGCAAAACTAAAACAGCAAATAACTGAAATGCAAACACGCATGGAACAACTTGAAGCTGAAAATCAAAAAGCGACTCAACAAGAAACGCAAAATATGATTGAGCAAAAGAAAGTCCAGTATGCAGAAAAGCTTACTGCTGATTACGTAGACCAAGGTTATGATGCAAACACAGCAAGAAAGATGGCTAATCGTCAGTCAAATGATGAAGCAGCTATTTACATGCAAAGATTAGAACTTAATCAGGAAAAAGAACGATTGGCACAGCAAAGAGAAAAGAATCAACAAGAAAATAGATTAACAACTAAACATAAAATAGCTAGCCAATATGGTATTGAGCCGTCATCTTTGGATGTTTTTACAACACCTGAGCAGATGGAAAACTATGCTAAAGTAGCTGGCAAACTTGTGCAAACTGGTAATCAACTTGCTAGTTCTGGCCCAAGCCACAATACTTCTGAAAGTGTTGTAGCTGATGGCAGTCCGCAAAATGAACAAAGTTTAATTCAAAAATATTTAAGCGGAGATAGAAGTCAATCATCATCAGATGCCGTAAGGCGCTTGATGGGTAGATAAACTCCGCAAAAGGAGCAATATGCCACAAGTTAATGATACTGGGAATTTAGAAAACGCCCAGAATATTATTCTAGCAGCAGCTAGATTTACTGAAGAGCACAATGCACCGGCTGTTCAACTTGTAGAAAAGTTTACACTTTCTTCAGGAGCAAAGCAGGTAACTGTGCCTAAAGTATCAAGCATGAACATGTCTGACCTAGAAGATGGGTTTGACATCGTTGATGAAGAAGAAATCGGAATGACTACTACTGATCTTACAGCATCAGAAGTAGGAGCGAAGATTATCATCACTGATAAATTACTAAGACAACAAAACGATAACGTCTTTACAATTGTCGGTAGACAAATGGGAGATGCTATGGCAAGGAAAAAGGACACAGATGTGCATGATTTGTACTCTGGGTTCTCAAACCAATTTGGCGGAAACAAAGCACTAACAATATCTTTATTGGGTGCATGTATCGCTAATGCTAAAGCAAACAAGTTTGGTAACGAACTTTACTTCCTACACCACCCTAACGCTATTTACACTCTTGCTGCATCAAGCATTAGTGCACTAGCTGGTGGACAACCTATTCCACAGGGTTACTCACAAGAATTTTTAGGAAACTTCTACAGTGGTATTAAGCCACTAAACGGAGTTCCTGTATTTGAGGATGGTAACCTTGCAGAAAACATTGATTCAAATAATGATGCAGTTGGATTTATTGGTGCTAGAGAAGCAATAGCTTACTTAGAATCAGTAGAACAAAATGTAGAACGACAAAGAGATGCTTCATTAAGAGCAACTGAAATTGTTATGACATCAGACTATGGTGTGTTTGAACTTGATGACTCTAAAGGAGCAGGAGCTACTTACGACATTGCAGACTTAACAACATAAGGAGACTAGATGGATTACAGGGAAAGAAAAAAGCTACAAGTAGAATTAGAAGATATTGGGTACAAGTCAGAAATGTTAGATTCTTGGCAACCCAAGATCGACCTGTACTGGCATAAAAATGTAGTAAGTTCAACTGGCGGAGATGTAATTAGGGTAAAAGGCTCTAGATTAAGAAACCAACCCGGTGACCCTGCAACTTTAGCAAAGCTAGGCAGACGTGGTGCACTTTCTTTTCCACCATCTGAGACTTGTGTTTGTAAGCACTGTCAACTAGAATCAAAAGAGAATGAACTTCCTAGAGATAAATCTGGGAAGTTCGTCTCAAGTAAAACTGAATAACTGGGTGTAAAGATCAGACGAGCCCAGAATAATCTTTTCGACTGATCGCAGGGTGTAAAAAGAAACCTGTAAAAATAAAAAAAGGAGAAAACTATGAGTTTTCCAAATGGAATATATGGTAAGTATGGTTGGGAAAAAGACACAACTACTACTCAAAAACATGTATTAGGAACAAGAATGGAGTTACCTGACGGAAGAGTATTTAGATACTCTGAAATTGGTGGTTCTGATATAGCTGCCGGTGCTATTGTACAAGCAGCAGCAGGTGTTGCAGCACACGACCAAGATTTGGTTGTTTCGGCAGCATCAGCAGGCGCTACTACAGTTACACTTAGTGGATCGCTTACTATAACTAAAGACCAATATAAAGATGGTTATTTACACATAAACTCTGGATCAGGTAGAGCCGGCCAAGTATATAGAATAAAATCTAATACTGCCGTATCTAGTGCAACAGGTTGTGTATTAACACTTGATGAAGAAGATGGCCTAAAAACAGCTTTAACCGCTGGTGCAAGTAATACTGAAGTAGGGCTATCTGTAAATACTTACAGTAATGTAATTATTTCGCCTACATCAGTAAGTAACTTAGCAATTGGTGTTGCTCCAATAGCTTTGACAACTAACTATTATGGTTGGGTGCAAACTTGGGGGCCAGCATCTGTGCTTGCTAATGCAGCAGGTGTAGTTGGTGAGCCAGTTAGAGTAGGTGGTGCATCTACTGCTGGTGGTTATGAAGATTTAGATAGAGACGGAACTGGAGAAAACGAACAAGTAATCGGTGTGCAGATGTTAATAGCACCTGCCAATGCAGATTATGGTTTAGTTTTCCTACAGATTTCACCATAACAATAATACTAGCGGGTAAGTCTTTTTCGGCATTATGAACCTTCAAGACATAAAAGTTACGGCTTACCCGCTTTAACTAGGAGCATTATGGATATTTGGACACCACCATCAGCAACGCATGACGTTTCTTTTAAGTCAGGAACATTAAAAGACGGCGACACAACTACAACACATGTAGTGCAAGCTGTTGACCATGTTACAGGCAAGACTGGTAAAGTTGTTGTAATTGCTGAAACAGATATAGAACAGGCAAGATTAGAAGATATTATTGGTCAGGCTGTTGAAAATTGGATGGTGCAAGTTCGTGAAAAAGCTCAAAAAAAACAAGGCAAAAAAGCACCAGTAACTGCTGAAGAAAAGAAAAAAGTTGGTGTTGCTATACGTGAGTACATAAAAGAAAAGCGTAAAATGATGGAAAGTACAAACAACAAATTATATTACTGATGCCACTTAACACTAACAGCAAAACAAGAAAGCAAATACGCCAGTCAATAGGTGAAATGACAGGTGCAATGACTACTGGTACTGTAAATGGAACAGGGTCAACATCTCAAGTCATAGATAGCAATGGATTAACTGGCGGTGATGACGATTACAATGGTAGGTTTATTGCTATTAGTGATGCTGGCACGGCAGATGCAGAATACAGAAGAGTTACAGATTATGTTTCTAGCACTACAACTTTATCGCTTCAAACTGCTTTATCTTTTACCCCAACTACAACAGACACTTATGAGCTATGGGATGAACGCATGCCACCAGAGCGTGTTAATACTTTAATTAATGATGCAATAGAAGAAGTATCGCAAACATTTTTAGTTCCTGATCAAGACGAATCATTGTTTGGTTCTAATAAACAAAGAACTTATACAGTGCCAAGCAATATTAAATTATTAAGCAACGTAAAAGTTAGAAACAAAGTAACACACAAATTACTTAACCATGCCAATTCAGACGACTGGACAGCTGGCACTTCTGGTCCTGCATTAACAACTGTATCAAAAGATACTAACGAATATAGACAAGGCGGAGCATCACTTAATTTATTAAACTCAAGCTCCAGTATTGCAGATGGTACAGTCCTAGCTTATAAAAATTTATCAGGAGCAGTTGACATAAGTCACACTGATAAAGTTGAATTTTGGGTAAAAAGTTCTACGGCATTGTCAGCTGGGAGTTTGGAACTAGAATTAAGAGAAACAAATAACTCTGGAACATTAAGAGAAACGCTTTCTTTACCTGCATTATCAGCTAATACATGGACAAGATGCAACATTGACCTTACTAATCCATGGTTAGATACGGCTATAAAGTCATTACAATTCGTTTCTAACCACGCTACAGAGTTAGATAGTGCTGAGATATGGGTAAACCGAATACAAGCCATAGCATCAAATACAGAAGAGTTTGAAGATATGGGTAGGCCCGGATGGTTGTGGCGTGTAAACAGAGAAGATCAGACAATTAACTTTTCACCAGAAGGTAGAGCAAAAATATCTAATCAAAAAATAAAACTTATAGGATTTGATACACCTGCAAAACTTTCTACCGATAGTGCAACATGCGAAATAGATGCAACTACTGTAGAGTTTTTAGCTGCTGCAAGATTATTGCAAGCTATGTCAGGGGGTAGACTAACTGATGTTGACGAATCTAGAACACTGGCAAACCAATATAGATTATTAGCGGCTGACAGGATGTCAAGAGAACCAACTTATTATGGAGTTGAAACAAAATAATGGCATCGGTAGTAGATAAAAATGAAATACTGCTAAACAATGTTAGATACCCAGTCAGTCAACCACCAAGAAAAGTTTTAACATCATTGTTTGCACCAAAGATTACTGTAGGTGACACAAGCCCACAAGCACAACAACATGTTTCTACAATAGCATTTGATGACTTTAGGGGCGGTATTGGTATAGAAAGAGGTATTGACAGCAGTACAGCAGATAGGTGCTGGTTTAGTGATCTAACATTAAGGTTTAAAGACCATTTAATACTAGGCCCACTAAGCAATGAATTGTCGCCACCTTCTGGAACAGGAAACATTACAACAATACATGATTATAACAACCAGTTATTTATTACGTTTGGGTCTGCTTTGTATGAATTAAAAGCAGGGTTAACTTATGACAGTATATCAACATTAGCTGGCTCACCAACTGATGTAACTACATTTAGGATTAGTGGAACACTATTTATTTTTTGGGCTGCTAATGCTGATGGGTATTCGTATTCTAACAACGGAACTTCTACAACTAATTCAGATGCTTTTACACCAAAGTTTTTAGCGGTGTGGAACGACAGATTATACGGAATATCTGAAGCAGGGTTGCTAGCATATTCTGCTAACGGAACATCATGGACAAATGATGCTCAACTTAATTTGCCTGATAACAGCGTAACTGATTTATTCG
>Ga0114932_10002588_pt1 | contig 18891 bp, 18 predicted proteins | sample 2SBtaG_2_FD_87286 | JGI IMG/M metagenome (GOLD analysis project Ga0114932, IMG submission 87286) | Deep subsurface microbial communities from Kolumbo volcano to uncover new lineages of life (NeLLi) - 2SBTROV12_ACTIVE470 metaG | ecosystem: Environmental > Aquatic > Marine > Volcanic ... | reverse complement strand
GAACGCTTCTTTCAAACTGGCAGCCAAAGGTGATGTGGTGTTGCTGAGTCCGGCTTGCGCCAGCTTCGACCTGTTTAAAAATTACGAAGACAGGGGCAAACAATTTAAAGATGCGGTGAAAGAACTCTAAACGTCATCCCGAGCGTAGCCGAGGGATCTGACCGAATGCTCAGCAGGTCCTTCGACTCGCTTCGCTCGCTCAGGATGACGTTCTTCGCTCGCTCAGGATGACGAAAAAAAGGAAAAATGCTAGAAACAAAAGATAAACTATTCTCTCAAATGCCTTCGGTGGAAGGCATGCGCAACCAGCTCGTGTACCGCACGAGAGGGGATAAGTTTATCTGGGGTATAGTGGTGCTGTTATCACTGGCTTCCATACTGGTGGTATACAGCGCTACGGGATCGCTGGCTTATAAGATGTATAAAGGGAATACCAGCATTTACCTGTTCAAGCAGGTTTCATTTACCATGATAGGTGTGTTGCTGATCTATTTCCTGCATCGCATCAACTATACTTTGTTCTCGCGTGTGGCTACGATCCTGTTCCTGCTTTCTATTCCATTGCTGATCTATACATTGTTTTTCGGAGCGAAGATCAATGATGGTAGCCGGTGGATCAAACTGCCCATCATCAACCTCACCATACAGACCAGTGACCTGGCCAAGCTGGCATTGTTTATGTATATATCCAGGATGCTGAGTAAAAAGCAGGAAATGATCAAGGATTTCAAAAAAGGATTCCTTCCGGTGGTAATACCCGTGCTCATCATCTGCGCGCTGATCATGCCGGCGAATCTTTCCAATGCCTTGCTCACCGGCGCTACTTCTTTACTGCTGATGTTCATTGGCAGGGTAAGCATCCGGCACATCCTGCTAACCATCGGCGTAGCGTTGATTCCTGTGGCGTTGATTGTATTGGTAGCGGTTGTTACCTACGATGGAAAACAAAAAGAAGACAATAAAAAAACAACGGCGGCAGAGAAAGTAAAATCATTCGGACGATTTGGTACCTGGGTAAAACGCGTGCAGGACTTTGTGTATGCCAAAGACACCGAAACCCCATACCAGGTGCAGCAAGCCAAGATCGCTATTGCCAATGGCAGTGTGCTGGTAGGATTGGGACCTGGTAATAGTCGCCAACGGAATTTCTTACCACAGGCATATAACGACTTCATCTATTCCATCATCATAGAAGAATATGGCTTATTGGGCGGGGCGTTCATGATATTCATATACCTGGTATTCCTGTTCAGGTGTATCAGGATATTCAGGCGTTGCCCGTATGCGTTTGGCGCTTTCCTGGCACTGGGACTGAGCTTTACCCTTGTGATACAAGCGGTGGCCAATATGGCTGTGAACGTGAACATCGTACCGGTAACCGGCGTAACGTTACCGCTGGTGAGTATGGGTGGTAGCTCGTTCTTGTTCACCTGCGCGGCCATTGGTATCATTTTAAGTGTGGCGAGGAATGTGGAACAACAGGAAGGAAAAGTGCAGGAGCCGGTGGTGGATCATTTGGCGCCTGTGGAGGAAGGAATGGTTGACCAACAAGAAGTAAAAAAATGAAACGAATCATCATAGCCGGTGGCGGCACCGGCGGACATATTTTCCCAGCCATTGCCATTGCCAATGCATTGAAGCAGCAAGCGCCCGACACGGAAATATTGTTCATCGGTGCGCAGGGTAAAATGGAGATGGAGAAAGTGCCGCAGGCGGGATATGCTATACAGGGACTGGATATAGCAGGATTCAACAGGAGCTCTTTGATCAAAAATATCAGTCTTCCTTATAAACTGGTAAAGAGTTTTTACCAGGTACGGAAGATCGTAAACGCTTTTCAACCCGATGCAGCAGTGGGTGTAGGTGGTTATTCCAGTTTCCCGGTATTGCGTTATGCGCAGTCGAAAGGAATACCCACATTCATTCATGAGAGCAATTCCTTTGCAGGCAAAAGCAATATCCTGTTGGGAAAGAACGCTACGGAAATATTTGTGGCATCGGCGGGAATGGAAAAGTTTTTTCCGGCAGATAAGTTATTGGTAACAGGTAACCCGGTAAGAAAAGCCATTATTCAATCTGCTATGGCGCGCGATGAAGCCATCCGCTTTTTCGGACTCGATCCGAACAAGACCACCGTGCTGGTGGTGGGCGGTAGCCTGGGTGCCCGCAGCATCAATGAAGTAGTGGCTTCGCATGTTACCGATCTATTGTCATTGGATTTGCAAATGATCTGGCAAACAGGTAAGAACGGTGCCGAAGGATACAAAGAGAGAGGCAAACCATTTCCCAATGTATGGGTAGATGCATTCATTACGGAGATGGACAAAGCTTATGCTGCGGCCGACCTGGTAGTATCTAGGGCCGGGGCTATGTCGGTAGCCGAATTGTGTGTGGCAGGTAAGCCGGTAATATTCGTGCCTTACCCGCATGCAGCGGAAGATCACCAGACAGTGAATGCGAAATACCTGGTGAATAAAGAGGCTGCTTTGCTGGTGAAAGATGAAGAAGTGCGGGTGAAGTTGTTCTCCACCATCGTTCAACTGGCGAAAGACAAACAGAAACAACATGAACTGCACGAGCGCATTAGCCAGTTAGCTGTTACCAATGCAGATGAAGTGATCGCAACCGAAATTTTAAAACATTTGAAGTGAACCCACTGGCAACCATACAAAAAATATATTTCATAGGTATCGGCGGCATTGGCATGAGTGCACTGGCCCGTTATTTCCATGCAAAAGGAGTGGAAGTGAGCGGGTACGACAGAACATCCACACCACTGACACGTGCGCTGGAAGACAGCGGGATAAAGATTCATTACGAAGAGCGGGTTGACCTGGCGCCCAAAGATGCCGATGTTGTGGTATACACACCTGCCATTCCTGCACAGCATGCCGAGCTGGTATATTATAAAGAACATGGTTATACGGTAGTGAAGCGAAGCGATGTATTGCAGTGGATCACGGAAAGCTCTTTCAATATCTGCGTAGGAGGCACACACGGTAAAACAACCGTTACCACCATGATTGCACACTTGCTGCGCCACTCTGGTTATGGGTGCAATGCATTCCTGGGAGGCATATCGGCTAATTACCAAACCAATTTCTGGAGTAATGAAAGGAATGTAGTAGTGGTAGAAGCCGATGAATACGACCGCAGTTTTTTGAAACTGGTACCCGATATAGCGGTGATCACAGCGATGGATCCCGATCACCTCGATATCTATGGTACGGCGGAAGAAGTGGAGAAAGCCTTCATCCAGTTCTCACAGAAAGTAAAACCGGGAGGATGCCTGGTAACCAAATACGGATTGAAGCGGGGTGCCGACCTGAAAGCGGCGCACCATTTTGAATACAGCGTGGACAATACTGCAGCCGGTGTACATGCAGCTGATATCAAAGTAGAGCAAGGCAGTTACCGCTTTGATGTGGTAGCGGAAAACTGGAAGCTGAACGATGTGGTATTGCATGTAGGCGGATTGCACAATATTGAAAATGTATTGGCGGCGATTACGGTAGCGAAATACTTACAAATAGGCGATGAGCAGATCAAAGCAGCAGTGGCCGACTTCAAGGGTGTACACCGGCGCTTTGAGTATGCACTGAAAAATACAGCCCATACACTGATCGACGACTATGCGCACCACCCGGAAGAACTGAGAGCGCTGATCAGCGGTGTAAGGAGTTTGTTTGGAAAAGAGCAGCTGGTGTTGGTGTTCCAGCCTCACCTGTTCAGCAGAACGAAAGACCTGGCCGATGCATTTGCTGAGAGCCTTGATATGGCAGATGAAGTGATCCTACTGCCCATTTACCCGGCAAGAGAATTACCGATGGAAGGGGTGAGCAGTGAATTGATATTGAACAAAATGAAATTGAAGCATAAACAGGTACTTGATAAGGAAGTGATGAAAGGATGGATGAAAGAGCACAAGCCCGGACTGGTAGTGATGGCGGGTGCAGGAGATATTGATGCACAGGTGCAGGCAGTAAAAGAATTGCTTTTATAAGCATGATGGAAAACAAAGCGAACTGGAAAAAGCGATTGGAGCAGGTTTTGTGGCTGCTCGCTGGCATCGGCGCCATAGTGCTGATGGGTGCCGCTATGCGGAAAAAAGACCAGAAGCTTTGTACGGATATCAGGATCGAGATCATGGGAACAGAACAGCAGATGTTCATCGATGAAAAAGACATTGCCGGCCTCTTGAAAAAGAACGGTGAAGTGATAGGGGAACCGGTTGCCATGCTGAACCTGCGTTACATGGAAACACTGATTGAAAAAGATCCCTGGGTAAAGAATGCAGAAATGTTCTTTGATAACAAACAGGTGCTGGATGTTCGCATAGAAGAAAGAGAGCCGGTAGCGCGTGTTTTTACGAAGCAGGGCGGTTCGTTCTACGTAGACAGGGAAGGACTGCGACTGCCGCTCAGTGAAAAGCTATCGGCCCGTGTACCGGTATTCACCAATTTTCCTTCGGAGAAAGTGAACCTCTCGAAACCCGACAGTGCCCTCCTGAAAAACATAGTGAGCCTGGGCCGTTATGTACTGGCAGATTCTTTCTGGATGGCGCAAACAGCACAGATAGACATCACACCCGAAGCAAATTTTGAGCTGGTGCCGGTCATCGGTAACCATACAGTGGCGCTGGGCAATGCTTCGGAGCTGGACAGCAAATTCAACAGGTTGTATACGTTTTACCGGCAAGCCTGGTTGCAGAATGGCATGCAAACCTATTCCCGCCTCGATGTGCAATACCACAACGAGGTAGTGGCCACCAGGAGAAATTATACGAAGCCTGTTGCGAAGGATTCGCTGACTGTAGCAACTGCTCCGGTAACACATGCAACCCCTGCGGCAGCGCCCGTAAATGTTAAACCCGTAGCAAAAATGAACAGCACAACAAAATCTGTTGGGGCTGCAAGCAATAAAAGAAGTAATAATTCGTTAACGAATGAGCGAAAGGCAAAGGCTGTTATGAAAAAGCAAACAACAACTAAAACACATACGCTATGAATCACAATGAACCACCCATCATTGTTGGTCTCGACATTGGAACTACCAAAATCGCAGCCATTGCCGGTCGCAAGAACGAACACGGCAAGCTGGAGATATTGGGTTTCGGCCGCGCCAACAGCAATGGTGTGCAGCACGGGCAGGTATTGAACATCGACCAGACCATCAAAGCCATTCAGCAGGCTTTGTTGAACTGTTACGACAGCAACCCGGAATTGGAGATCAATGAAGTGTACGTGGGTATTGCCGGGCATCATATCAAGAGCCTGCAAACCCGCGGCGACATTGTTCGCCAGGATCCTGAAACCGAGATACAACGCTGGGAAATAGACCAGTTGCTCAACAACCAGCGCAAGACATTTATTCCCGCAGGTGACCAGATCATCGACGTGATACCGCAGGATTTCCATGTAGACAATATCCAGAACATCAAAGATCCGGTTGGATATAATGGTGTGAAAGTGGGAGCGAATTTCCACATCATCACCGGCGACCGAAATGCCATCCGCAACATCAACCGGGCTGTTGAAAGAAGCAGCCTGGTAACCAAAGACCTGGTATTGCAACCACTGGCCTCTGCAAGTGCTGTGATGAGTGATATAGATATGGAAGCCGGCGTGGCCATCCTGGACATCGGCGGTGGTACGAGCGACCTGGCGGTATTCTATGAAGGCATATTGAAACACACAGCAGTGATACCTTTCGGCGGAGAGAACATTACCAATGATATCCGAATGGGACTGGGTGTACTCAAGAGCCAGGCCGAAGCCATGAAAGTACAGTTTGGTAGTGCATTGGCCGATGAAGCCAAGAGCAACGCCTTCATCACCATACCCGGTTTGAAAGGCATGCCTGCCAAAGAGATCAGTGTGAAGAACCTGGCGGCCATCATACAGGCGCGCATGAGCGAGATACTGGATTTCGTTACTTACCATATCAAGCAAGTGGGTCTCGACAGCCGCGCCCTGAACGGCGGTATCATTTTAACCGGTGGTGGTTCGCAGCTTAAGCACCTGATACAATTAACAGAATATACAACAGGCCTGAATGCGCGCATCGGGTTGCCCAATGAGCACCTGGCGCCCAATCATATAGAGGAACTGAAGAAGCCGATGTATGCTACCTGCCTGGGATTGATACTGAAAGGCTACAGCGATTACGATCATAAATACAAAGAGTTTGCAGAGAAATTCAAGAAAGTGGAAGTGCCCAAATCGCTGACGGTAATACAGGCAGAACAACCGGAAGTGCCGGTGATGAATGTACGCGCAGAAGCCGGCGAAAGAAAGCCGAAGTTCTGGGACAAGTTCAAGAACAACCTGATAGAACTTTTCAAAGAAGAAGAAGATCAAGTCATCCGATAACTTCAACTCATATCCTATGTACCACTAACATCTACCTAACCCAAATAATACGCTATGATTCATTTTGATCTTCCCAAACAAAAATCCTCCATCATCAAGGTCCTCGGTGTAGGGGGTGGGGGAAGCAACGCGGTTAACTTCATGTTCGAGCAGCACATCGAAGGCGTTGATTTTATTATATGCAATACCGATGCGAAAGCCATTGAACAGAGTGAAGTGCCGAACAAGATCCAACTGGGACCACATCTTACACAGGGCTTAGGTGCAGGCGCCAATCCCGAAATTGGTAAGAGAGCTACGGAAGAGTCGCTCGAAGAAATCAAACGCATACTGGAAGTGAATACCAAGATGGCATTCATAACAGTAGGCATGGGCGGCGGTACCGGTACCGGTGGCGCACCCATCGTTGCACAGATATGTAAAGACCTGGGCATCCTTACCGTGGGTATTGTAACCACTCCTTTTGGCTTTGAAGGTCCGCGCAGGCAACTGCAGGCCGAAGAAGGCATCCGCCAGCTGAAACCTTATGTAGATACTTTGCTGGTGATCAGCAATGACAAGCTGCGCATGCAATACGGTAACCTGAAAATGAAAGAAGCTTTCTGCAAGGCCGATAATGTATTGGCCACTGCAGCTAAGTGTATCACCGATATCATCAACAGCAAAGGACATATCATTGTTGACTTTGCCGACGTGTGCACCGTAATGAAGAGCGGAGGCGTAGCCATATTGGGTAAAGCCGAAGTAGAAGGCGAGGACAGGGCCGAGCGCGCCATCGAAGAAGCGCTGGCTTCTCCTTTATTGAATGATAACGATATCAGGGGAGCCAAATGGATCCTCATCAATATCAATAGCGCCGAAGGTGATCATGAATGCACGATGGATGAACTGGAAACCATCAATAATTACCTGCGTTTGCAGGCAGGACCCGATACCGATGTGATAGTGGGTATGGGATACGATCAATCGCTCGACAGGAAAATAGGCATCACTTTGATCGCTACCGGTTTTGAACACAAAGATCCTTTTGCCAAACCCATAGCCGTTAAAAAAGCGGAGCCGCAACCTGAAAAGATCATGATGACATTGGGCGAAGATGCAGAAGCGCCCAAAGCAGCGCCACAGCCGGTACAACAGGTGTTGCCGCTGGAAGAAGTAGATCCTTTCGCTCCGCAGATGCAGGAAGTGCCGATGCAGGAACCTGTGCTGAATATTTTCCCAACAGTTGTTGAAACCGTACAGCCGGTTACACCTGTTCGGGAAGAAGAAAAGGAAACGATGGTATTGCAGTTCGAACTGAATCCTGAAATAACCGACGAGGTAAAAGTACCCGACACTGTTCAGGAAGAAGTACATGTTCCGCGGAAAGTGATCGCAGATGAGATGCTGCAATTCAAAGTAACCGAACATCCGGCCCAACCTGCCGCTGCTGCTACTGCACCGGCTGCTGTGTCATACCTCAGCAAGCCATCTAATATTTATGCATCGGAAGAGCCGGTAGCCCAGGCGCCTGTGCCAAAGCCTCAGCCGCAACCTCAACCACAGCCGCAGGTACAACAGCAGCCCCAACCTGTGCAGGAAGAGCTGCCAATGGAAATGCAGTTGGTAGAGCGTGAAGAGAAAAAAGCGCCACAATCCCAGCCCCAGCCAGTTATTGACGATGTGCTGGATGATGTGGAAGAGCAGAAAAGAAGGGCAGCAGAAAGGATACATAAGCTGCGCAATCTTTCTTACAACATGAACAGTGCAGCAGATGCCAACAATGAATTTGATACGGTTCCGGCTTACGTACGCCGTAATATGGAACTGTTTGGTAATACACTTACTTCAGTAGAAAACTTTTACAGCAAGTACACGGTAAGTAAGGACGAGAACAACCAAGCACAGATATCAACCATCAATACTTTTTTGGATGGAAAGAAGCCTGACTAAAGATGGTTTAAGAATTTTTGTTTAGCCTGGTGATTTTAGTTGTTTGCCCCCGATTGCTGAAAGTCGGGGGTTTTTTTATTTACAGGTCGCGCTTCTTCTGCACGGTATAACAGATGTACCAGATGATGGCCGTTAGCGCGATGGTGAGTATGATCTGTGTGGGAACATCGCTCAATGCGTTATCATAACCTTGTTTGGCATCTTTGCCCCAGTGTCCTACAAATGCAGGCGGGATGATCATACCGTCCGATATCTTGAAAGGAAGCAGCCGCGCTACGATATCGAGGTGCAGCTTGTATTTGAAATAACTGGCGGCAATGTTCTCGATCACCAGGTAATAGAAAACAAAAATTCCCAACGCGATAAAAGCTCTTTTGATTAAGAAGCCTAATAGAAAAGCGATCGACAACTGGGCGAACGATTGCAGCAGGAAAAGCGGTATGTATTGCAGTTGCTCGCTCCACCGGTAGTAGTACATTTTATCCGATGCGAAGCCAAAAGCGCAGGCTACCAGTGTATACACGATTGTTACAATTATCGATACGGTGAGTACCCCCATCATTTTTGCGGTGATGAATTGCTGGCGGCTCCATCCGTCGATAACGTTCTGGCGATGAGTACGGAACTGGTATTCGTTGGCAATGAGCATGATCACCAGTATGGAAGGCAGCATCACAAAGTAAGAAGAAAAATAAGCCACGGTATGCCAGGATTCGGGGAAAGCATACGGATTGCCCAGCAACATTTTGGCAAGCATATTGGTCATTTCTTTGCCGGAAGTGATGGTATCATACAGGGTGTACATCATCAGGTTGATACCGGGATAAGTGAGCATAACGATCGCCAGCATCCACCAGAATGCACGGTATCTCTTCAGCTTCAGCCATTCAATTTTCAGTAAAGCGAACATAGTGTTGGTCTTATTCGTTTGTTAATTCAAAGAATTTGGCTTCCAGGCTTTTCTTCTTCAGCACCAGCAGGTTGAGCGCAACGCCTTTTTCAAAACAGAAGCGGTTGATGTCTTCAAGCTTCGCCGTTCCTACGGGGAAATACAATTGTATATTCTTTCCATCCTGTTTAATAGAAGTGTAGCCCGGAAAATGTTCCAGCGCTGCACGCAGTTGGTCGGGTTGCGAAGAAGATACTTCTGCAATGTCTTCATTCGCGAGTACTTCATCTACCTGTCCGGCTGTAAGGAGGGTGCCTTTTTTGAGGATAGCTACATGGGTACATACTTTCTCCACTTCATCGAGCAGGTGGCTCGCCATGATAATGGTCTTGCCCTGTTTTGCCAGGTTTTTGATGAGTTCGCGTATCTCTGCAATGCCAACGGGATCGAGCCCGTTGGTAGGTTCATCGAAGACCAACACTTGCGGACTACCCAATAAAGCAGCGCCGATGGCGAGCCGTTGTTTCATACCCAGACTATAAGTGCTGAACTTGCTTTTCTTACGCGCGGTGAGTCCCACTATGTCAATCACTTTATCGATATCAGCCGGTACCCCCCTGCCACTGATGGCCTGTGTAATTTGCAGGTTGTCTACCGCCGATAAATAATGATAGAGATTGGGTGTTTCAAGCAATGCACCGATCTGTTTCCGTGTTTCGGGAGAGCCCGGTTGTCCGAACCAACTGAAACTGCCGGCATCCTGCCGGAGAATATCGAGTATGATGCTGAGCAATGTGGTTTTGCCGCTGCCATTGGGACCAAGGATACCAAACACCGATCCCTGCGGCACATTGAATGATACCTCGTTAAGCGCTTTGATGGGGCCATAAGATTTACTGATGGCCTGTAGCGAGAGCACTGACATGAGCAGTTATTTGTTTAAAGATAGGGAAATGACTAATATGATCGTCATCCCGAGCAACGTCACCCTGAGCGAGCGAAGCGAGTCGAAGGGGCTGCCGAGGGATCTGCCCGAATGTTCAGCAGGTCCTTCGACTCGCTTCGCTCGCTCAGGATGACGAAAAGGGTAATTAATTTCTAATGGGCTTGCCGGTTTTCAGTACACTTTGTATGCGCTCCAATGTTTTCTTCTCTCCGCAAAGACTCAGGAAAGCTTCACGTTCCAGGTCGAGCAGGTATTGTTCGCTCACCAGTGATTGTTCACTGAGGTCGCCGCCACACATCACATAAGCGAGTTTCTTAGCTACCACCACATCGTGATCGGTAGCGTAATTGCCGCGCCACATACCATTGATGCCTGCATACAAAGCGCCTAATACCGAACGGCCCAATACCTTGATGTCTTTGCGTTGTACCGGTGTAATATAACCTTGTTCGTATGCTTCGATCACTGATTTCCTGGCTTCGTTGATACGGCGGCTGGTATTCATCACTACCTCATCGTGTCCCTTTCGCAAAATACCCATCTCAAAAGCTTCGAATGCCGAAGTAGCTACTTTGGCAGTGGCTACATTGAAGAAGCGGTTCTTGAGTGTGATGGTTTCGGGCTCATCTTCATGCATCTCATCAGCGGCACGCAGCGCAAATTCTTTGGTGCCGCCACCGCCGGGGATCAGGCCCACGCCCAGTTCCACCAGCCCGATATATGTTTCTGCTGCCGCACATACTTTATCGGCATGCAGGTTCATTTCACAACCGCCGCCCAGCGTCAATCCGTGTGGAGCGGTAACCACCGGCACAGCAGAATAACGTACCCGCATCATGCTGTTCTGGAACAAACGTATGGCCATATCCAGCTCATCGTATTCCTGTTCAATGGCCAGCATGAAGATCATGCCTACATTAGCGCCCGCGCTGAAATTGGCGCTCTCATTGGCAATGACGAGACCTTTGAATTTTTCTTCTGCAATACCAATGGCTTTGTTGAGTCCTTCGAGCACTTCACCGCCGATGCTGTTCATCTTACTGCTCCATTCAAAACCGGCAACGCCATCACCAATATCGTACAAACGGCAGGCGCTGTTTTTCCATACCAGTTGATCGCGGTGATTATTCAATATGAGGAATGACTCACCACCGGGTAAGGGCTGGTAAGTTTTACTGTTCACATCATAATACAAGCGTTTGCCATTCTCCACTTTATAAAAACTGGTGGCGCCGCCTGCCAGCATCTCTTCTATCCATGGGGCCGGTTGATGACCAGCCGCTTTCATGGCCGCCACTGTTTTGGCTACACCCAAAAGATCCCAACTTTCAAATGCGCCGATCTCCCAACCAAAACCTGCTTTCATCGCATCGTCGAGACGATAGAGTTCATCGCTGATCTCGGGTATGCGGAAGGAAATATAAGAGAAGAGGGAATAATGGAAGGCACGGTAGAATTCACCGGCTTTATCGGGAGCCGCTACGAGCATGGCCAGCCGTTGTTTGAGATCATCTATGGGCTTGGCTGCATCGAGACTTGCAAACCTGGGCCTAGCCCTGGGGCCGTATTCCATGGTATGGAGGTTCAGGGTAAGGATCTCTTTGCTCCCGGCAGATTGCACTTTTTTAAAGAAGCCTTGCCCGGTCTTATCACCCAGCCAGTTGTTGGTTACCATGGTATCGAGCCAGGCGGGAATATTGAAAACGGCGCGCGCCTCATCAGCCAGACAATTCTCTGCAACACCCCTGGCCACTTTTACCAGGGTATCGATGCCTACCACGTCGGCCGTGCGGAAAGTGGCCGACTTGGGACGGCCGATGAGCGGACCGGTAAGCGCATCGATCTCATCAATGCCTAGTTGCATCTGGTCCATGATATGAAAAATGCTCATGATGCCGAACACACCAATGCGGTTGGCAATGAAGGCAGGCGTGTCTTTACACAATACGGTTGTTTTCCCCAGGAACAGATCGCCATAGTGAAGCAGGAAATCCACCACGTCCCGGCTGGTATGTGGCGTAGGTATGATCTCCAGCAGCCGCAGGTAGCGGGGCGGGTTGAAAAAATGGCTGCCGCAGAAATGTTTTTTAAAATCCTCACTCCGGCCTTCAGCCATGAGATGGATAGGAATACCGGAAGTATTGGAAGTGATAAGGGTACCGGGTTTGCGGAACTGCTCTACTTTTTCATAGAGTTGCTGCTTGATGTCGAGCCTTTCCACCACCACTTCAATGATCCAATCGCAATGGGCAATTTCTTTCAGGTTGTCTTCGAAATTACCCGTGGTAATACGCTTCACCACCTCTTTGGTGAAAACAGGAGAGGGGTTGCTTTTAATGGCGGCCTGCAAAGCATCGTTCACCAGTTTGTTGCGTTCGGCAGGTTTGGTACTTGCTTCAGCGCCTTTGGCCAGCATATCGAGCAGCAATACCTGAACGCCAATACCTGCAAAATGACAGGCAATGCGTGAACCCATCACACCACTGCCCAGGACGGCCACTTTTTTAATGGATCGGATCATAGCTAAACTTTGTATAAAATTAGTTAGTTATGCAACTATTTCAATCGAAGGTAGCAAAAAAATATCCAACACCGGATGCAGGGAAACTGATGTTGGATATTAGCCATTCGGGACGAAGCGGGTATTCGATAAGCTATCTTTCCGAGGTGGCGGCACCTTTGTATGCCATGTATAGGCACACGAGATAAACAACTAGCAATACGTAAACTAACATAATCAGGGGGGATTAGTTGCTACAATATACACTTAAAAGCGCGATTTGTTGCCATGCCGGGCGAAGCATTTATTAACCCAATGTTAATATCGGCTTGCCGTTTAACAAGAAACCGGGGAGAAATGGCTGGCTTTCAATTATTTTTGTTCACATGGACATCACCCCTGAAATGATCAATAACCTGGCCCATTTATCAAGGCTGGAATTCAGCGAAGCGGAAAAGCGATCTATTGGCGCCGATTTACAGAAGATAGTGGCGTTTGTAGAAAAGCTCCAGGAACTGGATACCCGTGGTGTAATGCCATTGCTGCACATCAGCGATGCAGCCAATGTGTTAAGGAATGATGAACTGGGCGGATCGGTAACACGTGGCGAAGCGCTGATGAATGCGCCGGTGAAAGACGAAGCATTCTTTAAAGTGCCGAAGGTCATCAAAAAATAATCGTATGAGCAACCCGATCATCCAGTTAGAATCGATTGAAAAAAGCTATTTCATGGGCAACCAGGCGATACAGGCGTTGAAAGGCGTATCGCTTGAGATATCCAAAAATGAATACGTGGCCCTGATGGGTCCTTCGGGCAGCGGCAAGAGTACATTGATGAATATTTTGGGCTGTCTCGATTCTCCAACCGGTGGCAGGTATATTTTGAACGGGCTCGATGTGAGCAAGATGCCGGACGACAGCCTGGCCAGTGTGCGCAATACGGAAATAGGATTTGTGTTCCAGCAGTTTAATCTCCTGCCCAGGCTCACTGCGGCTGAAAACGTGGCGCTGCCATTGATCTATGCAGGGATAGGCCGGAAGGAAAGAACGGAAAGGGCTATGGAAGCGCTGAAGAAAGTGGGATTGGAAACGAGGAGCCATCACAAGTCGAATGAGCTGAGTGGCGGACAGATACAGCGTGTGGCTATTGCCCGTGCCCTGGTAAACAACCCTTCCTTGTTACTGGCCGATGAGCCTACCGGCAACCTCGATACCAGAACCTCTGCTGAAGTAATGGAAATATTCTCCAAAATACAGGAAGCAGGAAACACGGTGGTGCTGGTAACACACGAAGAAGACATCGCTGCTTACGCGCATAGGATCGTACGCATGAGAGACGGCGTCATTGAAAGTGATAAGTTGAAAGAAACAATGATGATTCATCATTAATGTACGTCATCCTGAGCGAGCGAAGCGAGTCGAAGGACCTGCTGAACATTCGTGCAGATCCCTCGGCTACGCTCGGGATGACGACCGAAACGCGCTCGGGATGACGGCAGCTTTAAAATCAGAATTTTTTATGGCCATAAAAATATATACGAAGACCGGCGATCTTGGTAAGACTTCACTGATTGGCGGAACCAAGGTTCCCAAAAGTCATATACGCATAGAAGCTTACGGTACGGTAGATGAATTGAATTCTTACATTGGGGTGGTGAACGACCTGGTTGCAGATGCGCATTCCAAAACAGTGTTGAAAGAAGTGCAGGACCGATTGTTTACCATCGGCGCCTCGCTGGCCTGCGACCCCGATAAGGAGCCGTTGATGAAAGTGCCCGATCTGAAAGAGGCCGACATCAGTTTCCTTGAACGGGAGATCGACAGGATGAACGATGCATTACCGGTTATGAAATCTTTTATACTGCCGGGCGGCCATCCGGCCATTTCACATGCACATGTGGCGCGTTGTATTTGTCGCCGCGCAGAACGTTGTTGTGTGCACATGCAGGAGCAGGCAATGTTCATAGAAGCATTGGTGATTAAATACCTGAACCGGTTGAGCGATTATTTGTTTATGTTATCGCGCTACTTAGGGCACCTGTTAGGCGTAGCGGAAATACCCTGGAAGCCGAGAACCACCTGAACGTCATCCTGAGCGAGCGAAGCGAGTCGAAGGACCTGCTCAACATTCGTGTAGATCCCTCGGCTGCGCTCGGGATGACGATCGAGAGTACTCGGGATGACGTTCAGATAATTCTTCCGTCCTTCATGTGCAACACCCTGTCGCTCATGGCAGCGAGTTCTTCATTATGGGTAACGATCAGGAATGTTTGCTGGAACTCCTTTTGCAGTTGAACGAATAGCTCGTGAAGCGCTGCGGCATTGGTACTGTCGAGATTACCGGTGGGCTCATCGGCAAATACTATATCGGGTTGATTGATGAGCGCCCTGGCTACGGCAACGCGTTGCTGTTCGCCGCCCGATAATTGCTGGGGTTTATTGTGCAGCCGGTCTTCAAGACCCAACCGGGTTAAAAGGGCCGTAGCCCTTTCAGCTACTTCTTTTTTACGGGTTCCGGCTACCCAGCCGGGAATGGAAACATTTTCAAGGGCGGTGAATTCGGGCAGGAGATGATGGAACTGGAAAACGAACCCGATGTGCTGATTGCGAAAGGCAGCCAGTTTTTTGCCTTTGAGGAGGCCGATCTGCTGGTTGTTCAGCGTGATGGTACCGCTATCGGCATTGTCGAGCGTACCCAGGATATGCAGCAAAGTGCTTTTTCCAGCCCCCGAAGAGCCCACAATGCTTACGATCTCACCTTTTGAAACGGTGATATCCACGCCTTTCAATACTTGTAGACTGTCGTATCGTTTAGTGATCTGTTCTGCTTTCAGCATCTGGATGGTAGGTATTAGCCCTGCAAACGTACAACAGGGGGGGTATATTGGGTAATTTTTGGACTGGGGTTTGGTGATATCATTTATACGGCTACATTTGCAAAAAATTAGAGGTAAATATGTTCTGGACATTAGAATTAGCAAGTTACCTGGAAGAAGCTCCCTGGCCCGCCACCAAGGATGAACTGATCGATTATTCCATCCGGAGCGGGGCGCCTATCGAAGTGGTAGAGAATCTTCAGGAACTCGAAGACGAGGGAGAAGTGTACGAGAGCATTGAAGATATCTGGCCCGATTATCCCAGCCAGGAAGATTTTATGTTCAACGAAGACGAGTACTAAGATCCCTTAAAATAGTTAGTGAGCCATTCATTTATGTGAATGGCTTTTTTGTTTTTATCCTGTGATACCTAATTTCTGCATTACTTCCATACTCACACCAGTATTCGAATACCCGCCGTCGTGGAACAGGTTCTGCATGGTTACCATGCGTGTGAGATCGGAGAAAAGGGTGATGCAATAATTGGCGCAATCTTCGGCAGTGGCATTGCCCAACGGAGCAATGGCATTCGCATAATCATAAAAATCACCGAAGCCTTTGATACCGGTACCGGCGGTAGTTTTGGTGGGTGATTGCGAAACCGTATTGATGCGAACTTTTTTTGACAGACCATATTGATAACCAAAGCTACGTGCAATGGATTCCAGCATGGCTTTGATATCGGCCATATCGGTATAAAAAGGGAACACGCGCTGTGCGGCCATATAAGTGAGCGCTACCACGCTGCCCCATTCGTTGATGGCATCGAGTTTCCAGGCAACGGACAGCATCTTGTGTAAAGACATGGCCGATACATCGATCCCTTTCTGGAAATATTCGTAATTGGATTCAACATAAGGAACGTTCTTACGCACGTTGACACTCATGCCAATGGAGTGCAATACAAAATCTATTTTGCCGCCCAATACTTCCTGCGATTTGGTAAACAGGTTGGTAAGGTCTTCAACGCTGGTTGCATCGGCCGGGATGATCTCGGAACCGGTTTTCTCTGCCAGTTTTTTGATCTCGCCCATGCGCATGGCGATGGGTGCATTGGTTAATACAAAACTGGCGCCTTCTTCGTGTGCTTTCTCTGCTACTTTCCAGGCAATGGAATTTTCATCCAGAGCGCCGGTAATGATTCCTCGTTTTCCTTTTAGTAAATTGTAAGCCATAGCTATTGTTATAGGTTGGGTGTAAAAATAGGGAATATATGTTTTATTGTTCGTCATCCCGAGCGTAGCCGAGGGATCTGCCCGAATGCTCAGCAGCTCCTTCGACTCGCTTCGCTCGCTCAGGATGACGATTATTATTAATCAGCAATCAACTCTTTTGCGTTCTCCAATGCAGCCGCTGTGGGCTTTTCGCCGCTGAGCATCTGGGCAATGGTGGTAATGCGTTCATCCTGGTTGAGCAGCCTGATATTGGTCTTGACCTGGTTGTTGACTACTTCTTTGTACACAAAGAAATGTGCATGGGCCTTGCCTGCGATCTGTGGCTGGTGCGTGATACAGATGATCTGCCGGCTTGCTGCCAATTCCTTCATGATAAGCCCTACCTGTTTGGCAGCTTCACCTGAAATGCCCGTATCTATTTCATCGAAGATCAGGGTAGGCAGGTTGATCGATTGTGCAACCAATGATTTGATGCAAAGCATGAGCCTGCTCAATTCGCCGCCACTGGCCACTTTGCGAACAGGCTCGAAGCGGTTGCTTTTGTTGGCATCGAAAAGGAATTCCACCTGGTCCTTTCCAAACGGCTGCAATGCCGTATCGTTGATTTGTACTTTGAGTTGCGCGTTGGGCATACCTACCTGTTTGAGCAAGTGGTTTACTTTTTCCTCGAGGGGTTTTACCTGCTGGTGTCTTGCTTTGGAAATGGTGACAGCCAACTGGCTGGCCGACTCATATAAACGGGATTGCGCTGTTTCTTTAGCGGCGATAGCATCATCGATGTCCAGCACAGCCTGTAATTTATTTTCGAGCGCTGTTTGCAATTCGAGCAATTCGGCCGTGGTTTGCACCCCGTGTTTTTTCAACAATTTATATCCTTCGGCTAAGCGGTTATTGATCCACTCGATTCTTTTTTCATCGAAATGAACGCCATTGTTCAGGTGAACGGTTTCTGCTGCAATATCCTGTAACTCTACCTGGCTGCTCTGCAAACGTGCAATGAGTGCAGCAATATCGGCGTGATATGATGTGTACGATTGTAGCTGCTGGATGAGTTGTTTTAAAACAGTTGTCACGGGTTGCTCGCTTTCTTTCAATTCATAACAAACCCTGTCCAGCGCCACTTTAATGCCTTCTGAATTGCTTAATAATTTCAACTCGTGGTCCAGCTCTTCCAATTCATTTTCGCGGAGACCAACTTCATTCAGTTCATCGAAAAGAAATTGGTGGTAATCGGCTTCTTTGGTGAAGGCTGTTTTTTGATCCTGCAAGGCGGTGAGTTCTTTACTCACTGCATGCCATTGCCGGAAGAGAGATTGGTAATTGTCGAGCAACTGGTTATTGCCTGCAAGTGCATCCAGAACTTCGCGTTGAAAATCGGTGTCGCCCAACTCGAGTGTATCAAATTGCTGGTGGAGGTCAACCAACAGGGAAGCCAGTGTTTTCAACTGTTGCAAGGTAGCCGGTGTATCGTTGATGAAAGCGCGGGATTTGCCGTTGGCAGCGATTTCCCTGCGAAGGATCAGTTCTTCTTCTGCATCGAGTTCCTGCTCTTGCAAAAAAGCCAGTACTTGCTTGCGGTCTTCCACTGCAAAATAACCTTCAATAAAGCATTTTTTTTCTTTATTCACCAGCACGTTGCTGTCTGCCCTTTCACCCAGTATCAGGCTGAGTGCTCCCATCAATATACTCTTTCCTGCACCGGTTTCACCGGTGATCATATTCAACTGCGATGAAAAATCAATTTCAATCTCGTCGATGATCGCGTAATTCTGTATGATGAGTTTCTTTAACACAGGAATGATGAAAAAACAAAAATCAAAATTTAAAATTAAAAAGTCAAAAGTAAAAGTACGGTATCAGAAATCAACAAATCAGCCATCAGAAATTACGCTTACTCTCCTTTGCACCGGGCGATGCCTGATTTTGCTCTTTGATCGAGTGAATTTTTGTATTCATGGTCTCCCATATCGAGGCATTGCCGGTAATAGGAGATGGCAGTGGCTTTATCGCCTTTGGATTCATAGAGCTGACCTGCCTGCAACGCAGCCCTGGCTGCGAAATATTCGGTCCTGTTTGCACCGATGCGTATGGCTTGCTGGTAAAATGTAACAGCTTCTGCATCCCTGCTCAGGTCATCATAAATGCGGCCCATGCGGTAAACGCATTCCAGTTTCTCTTCTTCGCGCGTAAAGTCGCGTTCTG
>Ga0114932_10002585_pt1 | contig 18911 bp, 18 predicted proteins | sample 2SBtaG_2_FD_87286 | JGI IMG/M metagenome (GOLD analysis project Ga0114932, IMG submission 87286) | Deep subsurface microbial communities from Kolumbo volcano to uncover new lineages of life (NeLLi) - 2SBTROV12_ACTIVE470 metaG | ecosystem: Environmental > Aquatic > Marine > Volcanic ... | reverse complement strand
GGCCTTCATGTCGATCAACCCACTGGCGCCCGGACACACGCTGGTGGTGCCCATCGACGAGGTCGACCACTGGCTCGACGCAGACGCCGACCTCCAGGGCCACCTGTTCGAGGTGTCGCGTCAGATCGGCGAGGCTCAGGACCGGGCGTTCTCCCCCGAACGGGTCGGGCTGATGATCGCGGGTTTCGAGGTTCCGCACCTTCACGTTCACGTGATCCCGACGAGGTCCATGGCCGACATGGATTTCGCCAACGCCGCCGCGAGCGTCGATCCGGCCGACCTCCGATCCGCAGCGGACGCGATCATCGCCGAGCTGCGCGCTGCCGGAGCGAGCGGCGTCGTCGACTGACCCTGCGGCACACCGGGAGGGGCACCGAAGAACCTGCGGGGACCCGGAGTCCGAATTTCTCTCGAGGACCGATCGGCGTAGCCTGCGCGCATGGCCCGCGTCACGGCGTCGCGTCTCGACGGCCCGACCGGCTGGCTCGCCGCAGCTGCCGGTTGCCTGCTCAACGCGTGGACGTTCGGCGTCTTCTATTCCTTCGGCACCGCCGTCGGCCAGATGGGCGAGGAGTTCGGGGCGGGCCTGTCCTCGTTCGGTCGGGTTTTCGGAATCACCACCTTCTGGTTCTTCAGCCTCGGCCTCTTCTCCGGACCATTGGCCGACCGATTCGGCGCTCGACCGCTGATCCTCGTCGGCGCAGGTTTCATCGGTACCGGCCTCCTCCTCACCGCGCAGGCCGGCAGCCTCACCGTGGCGTACGTCACCTACGGCATCGGCGTCGGGACCGGGATCGGCTGTTACCTCGTTCCGCTCACCGCCGCTGTCAGCGGATGGTTCGACAAGAAGCGTCCGACGGCGCTCGGACTGGCGACGGCGGGAATCGGTCTCGGAACGCTGCTGCTGGTTCCCGTCGGGGAATGGCTGATCCGGACCCAGGGCTGGCGAGATGCCTTCACCCTGATGGGTATCGGTAGCGCGATCGTGTACACCCTCGCCGGGCTGGCCATCGCTCGCCCGCCCGGCACGCAGCAGGCCTCGGGATCCAACGATCGCCAGCACCTCGTGTCGGTGATGCGCCAACGTTCGTACTGGCGCCTGTACGGGTCGGGCCTGGTGATGTCGCTCGCACTCTTCGGGCCGTTCATCTTCCTCGTGACCTATGCCAAGCAGAACGGCATCTCGGGCCAGGCCGGAGCCTGGCTGATCAGCATTCTCGGCGTCGGCAGCGTGCTGGGGCGGCTCGGAATCGGTCCGATCGCATCGCGCCACGGGGTGATGCCGCTCGTCGTGGCATCGTTCGCCGTGCAGCCGGTCGCCTACGTCATCTGGTTGGTGGCCGGCTCTTCCTACCTGCTCCTCGCCGTGTTCGCCGCGCTTCTCGGCGTCGGCTACGGCGGCTACGTGGCGCTCAGCCCGACGGCGGCAGCGGAGATCTACGGCTTGCAGGGCCTCGGGCGCGTGCTCGGCGTGCTCTACACGTCAGCAGGTATCGGCGCGCTGTTCGGCCCGGAAACCCTCGGGCTGATCATCGAGCGGGCCGGGTTCGACACCGCCATCGTGTTGTCGATCGGCCTGTCCGGATTGGCGACGTCGATCGCGCTCCCACTGTGGCTCGGAGAGACCGAGCGACCGACGCACCCGGTCAGCTCTCCTGCCCCACTCGTGTTCGGCCTGGAGCTCGATCTCCGCCGAAACGCTCAGGCCTCATCGCCCGAGCCGGTGCTCGCCGGCGGCTCGTAAGGCTCGATCAGCTCTTCGCCCCGGTTGCGCACATTGCCCACCTTCGGGTCCACCGGGTGGGCGGTGAGCAGCGCCTCATCAGCGGGGATCAGCAGTTCCTTCAGCGCGTCGACGTCGTCGTTGTCGGGATCGAGCCACTCGTCCCACGCCGAGGGCGGAAGCAGGACCGGCATCCTGTCGTGGATGTCCGACATGAAGTCGTTGGCGCTGGTGGTCACGATGGTCGCCGAGTGCAGCGCTTCGTCCCAGTCCTTGTCCGGGCCGCGCCACCGCTCCCACAGACCGGCGATCGCGAGCGGCTCACCGTCGCCACGATGGATGAACATCGGCTGCTTGCGCGGCTTGCCCTTGTCGTCCTTGCCGACGACCTTCCACTCGTAGAACCCGGTCGCCGGAATGATGCAACGGCGGCGCTTGAACGACGCCCGGTAGGCGTTCTTGGACTCCACCGTTTCCGCCCGAGCGTTGATCATCCGGTTGCCGACCTTCTGCTCCTTGGCCCACATCGGCACGAGCCCCCAGTGGAAGGTCTCGAGGCGACGCTCCGGCTCGGAGGTCGTGTCTCCCGCGGCGGCTGCGTCGGTGGTGGACGCTCCGACCAACGCATAGATGTCGGTCGTCGGTGCGACGTTGTAGTTCTCGGGCAGCAGGGCCTCTGGGGCCGACGCTCCGAAGTACTTCGCCATCTCGTCGGGGGGCGATGCCGACACGAACCGACCGCACATGGTGGTCAGGCTAGCGGCGGCGCGGTGCGAGCCTGGATGAGGGGGTCGACCAGCTGGCTGAGGCCGGCGAGCGCACCGAAGACCCGCTCGGTCATCTCCTCCTCGTCGACGCGTTCGAGGAGGAGCATCCCGTAGAACATCGCCGAGACCGCCCAGCTGGCTTCCTTGGCCGGGACGACGCCCTCGAACGGCGTGCCCTCGGCGACCCGGTCGACGGCGTCGGCCACATCGTCCATCACCGGCTGAAGAAGGTCGCGGAGCCGAGAGGTGAACTCCGCATCCTCGCCGGCAGCCGCGATGAGCTGAGTGGTGAGGCCGAGGCTGCAGCGCATCTCCTCGCTCGCGCGGAGCTCGAGTGCCGCACCGACGAGCTCGCCCAGGGTTTCCACCTGAGCCAGCCGTTCTCGATTGGCGAGTAGCTGGGCGTGGGTCGACCTCTCGACCGTCGCGATGAGCAGTTCGTCGACCGATCCGAAGTGGTAGAAGACCAGCGCCTGGTTGAAGCTGCCCTCTGCGGCGATCGCCCTGGCAGTGGCGCCGACCAGACCATCGCGCAGAAGGACGACCTCTGCCGCGTCGAGGATCCGCGTCTTGGTCTCCCCCGATGAGCCGCTGCCGCGAGAACGCACCATCAGCTCGACCGTACCGTCGGCGCACCCTCATCCACCGCGCATTGATCGCAGACCCTGCGAGACCTCAAGACGGCGCTCAGTCCGGTCCGACGGGCGCCTGCGTGGTGAATCAAGCGCCGGATCGAACGCGCAGCCATTCCGTCCCCCGCTGCCCACCTCCAGTTCAACAGTGCCCAGAGCACAGTTCGGATCGCCTCGTCGCCGACCCAGACCCGCCCATCGGATGCGACCAGCAAGATGTCATCCCCATACCCGGGTACCGACCGCAGCCACTGGGTAGCCGCCGGGTCGGCGCTGTCGACGAAGCGGAGAGGAAGGCGGGCCGGCCGGGCTGCCACCCAGTTGCGACAGGAGATGCAGAACGCGCACGACCCGTCGTAGACGAGGGTGAGCCCGGTCGCCGGCTCCAGCAATTCTCCCACCGGACGATCGCCCGTCACGGGAGCTCCGGCCCGCCGAGCACGTACTGCGGCGCCGTCGGCATGGCGTGGCGCGCCTCGGCAGTGCGCCGGAACTTCCAGATAACGATCAGGTTCACGAAATGAATCACACCCAGGCTGAGCAGCAGAACACCGAGGCGGTTGGTGAGCGTCGCAGCGACCTCTGCGGTGGAGCCGGCCTCAACACCGCGCACGATCACCAGGGCATAGCCGAGGTTGAGCATGTAGAACCCGGTCACCAGCAGATGGTTGATCGAGTCCGCGAGCTCTTCGCGATCGGGAAAGACATCGCGTAGGAAGCTCGTTCCGTGGCGATGCAGCGTGCGTGCGAGCCAGATGGTGAGCACCACTGACACCGCTGCGTAGACGATGTGGACGGTCACTGTTCCAGTGATTTCGGACATGGCAGTCAGCTCCTTTGCTCCGCTACGTTGAGCGGTTGCTCAAACCAATATGTGCGGTCAGCACGGAACTGTCAAGCGTTTGCTCAAATCAATCAGTCCGAAGCGGCTCCGGTACCCTCCACGCCGTGCGCATCTCCGTCCCCGCCAGCTCCGCCAACCTCGGGCCAGGATTCGATGCACTGGCGCTGGCCGTCGAGCTCCGGTTCCACCTCGACGTGGGTGAACCGCGCTCGGACGACTCAGTGCCCCTCCCCGACAGGCACCCCGCATCGGAGGCCTACCGTCAGGCCGGCGGCGAAGGTCAGCTGTTTGCCGAGACCAAGATCCCGCCGGGGAAAGGCCTCGGGTTCTCGGGTGCCGCACGGGTCGCGGGTGCCGCTGCCGCCTCGCTCGCGCGGTCGGGCGCCGTGCACCATGCAGAGCTGCTCGAGGCTGTGTCGGCCGCGGAGGGCCACGCGGACAACGCCGCCGCCTCGGTCTATGGCGGCTTTGCCGTCGCTGCGGGCGGCCGGTCGATTCGGATCGCCCCTCCCCCTCTGTGCTTCGTTGCGTGGATCCCCGACGCGGAGACCTCAACGTCGTCGTCACGCTCACGCCTGCCGGAGCAGGTGAGCCTGGCGGACGCGGTCCACAACGTCGGTCACGCGTCGCTGCTGGTCGCCGCCCTCGCAACGCGCGACTACGACGCGCTCCGGGTGGCGTGCGAGGACCGGCTCCACCAGAGCGCTCGCCTCGCAGAACAACCCGAGAGTGGCGCGGCAATCGCGGCCGCACTCGCGGCGGGTGCCCATGCCGCGTGGCTGAGCGGCAGCGGTCCCACGGTGGGAGCCCTCACCGATCCCAGCGAGGCCGTCGACTTGGCTTCAGAGCTACCCGACGGTGGCCACACCAAGGTTCTCGAACTCGCGACCTTCGGCATCCAGGCGGGCTGATCGCGACGTTCGGGATCGCCCGACGTCAGTTGGCCGGACGGCCGACTCCCCCAGGTTCACGACGCATCGGCGCCTCGTTGTCGACGACGCGACCGAGCGCGCTCATCTTCGCGGTGAAGCCCGGGGAGTCCCGTTTTGCTGTGGCACGCCAGCGGCGCACGCTTTCGACCCAACCGCCCATGCGCGGCACGCTAGCCACAGTCATGGGGCGATGACACCCTGCGTCACGCGATCGCAATGCTCGCCAGATCACTCGCTGGCTGCGCTGCGTCCTCGGCCCAGGGGGCCTGCGGCCCTGCTCGCCAGATCACTCGCTGGCTGCGCGTGCGGCCGCCACGAGTTCCTGGATCTCGACCTCGACATCGTCGATCAGATGCCACAGGTCCGGCAGCAGCTCGCGGCATCCCACCAAACCGAGGTCCAGCTTGTCCTCGTAGCTCTGCACGGTGATGTTGAGGCCCTGGCCTTCGGCGATCGTGGAGACCGGGTAGTAGTGCAGCAGCTTCGACGAGCCCATGTAGAGCGACTCACGGGGCCCCGGCACGTTGGAGATCACGAGGTTCGACACCTGGCGCATCTGGTCGGCCATGCGCATCCTGCTCATCAGCCGAGCCGATTCGGCAAACAGCGCTGGAGGGGTGAATTGGGCGAAGTCGACCATCGACTCCGCGGGCACCAGGTCGAAGGATCCCTTCGCCGACTGCATCGCTTCGTGCGAGAACCGCACGCGCTCAGCGGAGTCCTCGATGTGGGTGGGCAACTGGCTGAAGACGCTGGACACCCGGTTGGTCCACATGTCCTCTTCGTCACCGGTCCGAATCGACACTGGCACCGCAGCCACCAGGGGCTGATCGGTCAGGCTCTCGTGGCGATCGAGGTAACGGCGGAGAGCACCCGCACAGACCGCCATCACGATGTCGTTGATGGTGATCCGGTCGCTGACAGTGATCCGGTCGTTCACAGTGATGCGTTCGTCGAGGACAACCGAGAAGTGGTTCTTGATGGCCTTGATCTCGCCCAGATCGAAGGACTTGTACGCGAAGCGGCGATGCGGAGTGATGCTGCGATTGAACGGCGTCGCCGGGGCCAGGGCAGTCGGAAGCGTGGGGTCTTCGGCCGAACTCGATGAGGGGAGCTTGAACGCATCCATCCACGCAGTACGGATCTGATCGCCGCTCTCGGAGGCGATCTTGAACGCCTCGCGCATCATCTTCCCCTGTGCGGCGGCAAAGCGCTGGGGGCGGGCGGCGTAACTCATCATGGTCCGCCCCATCATCTCGACAGGCGTTGGCACGGCCTCGGGCTCGGGAAGCTCGGGCATCGGGGGAGGCTCGGCGTTGGGCTCAGCATCGAGGAGCATGTAGGTCATCAGCGCGCCGGCGGCACCGTCGATCGTGGCATGGTGCATTTTGATCACAGCCGCCCACTGACCCTTGGGGAGCCCTTCGATCACATAGGCCTCCCACAGCGGCTTGGTGCGATCGAGTGGTCGGCTGATGAGCCGGCCGACGAGATCTGCGAGCTCGCGTTCTCCACCCTTCCGCCGACCCTTGCCGGGGACTGCGATGTGTCTGATGTGGAAGTCGATGTCGAAGTCCGGGTCCTCCACCCACCACGGGTGGTCCAGCTGGAAGGGCACTTCGACCAGGCGCCGCCGCAGCGGCTCCAACATGGGCAGCCGCTGCTCGAGCCGGTTTCGGAACATCTCGTAGGGCTGATCACCCTTGGCCGGCGTGTCGTAGACGGCCATGCTGCTGATGTGACCGAACGTCGTCGGCGTCTCCATGTACAGGAAACCCGCGTCGAGCCCAGTGAGTTGCTTCATCGTCTTCCTTCCAGAGTCACGCAGCGCGGGCGAGGCGGTCGACCGCTGTGTTGTAGGCCTGCAGTGCCACGGCGGCCCGACGCCGCCCATCGAGCAGGTTGGATCCCATCGCGTCCAGATCGGCGCGCGTGGGACGAATGACCTCGACACTGGCTGCACCGTCAAGAGCCGCCACCTCGAGGTCGGTCTGCACGCGCGTCGCAACCCGCAGCGGGTGCCAGGGGCTGCGGACATCGTGGAGGCGCTCGGTGGACATCGGTGAGCTCACCACCACCAGATCGAAACCTTGGCCACGCAGCACATCCACGTTGTCGGAGCTGTGTGCTCCGCCGTCGAGATACTCGTTGTCGCCGATCGCAACCGGCTCGAAGACGCCGGGCACCGAGCACGAGGCTGCGACCGCCTGACCCAGAGTCTCGCCGCCCGATCCGTCGAACACCGCCCGGTGCCCGGTCTTGAGATCAACAGCGCACACCTGGAGAAACGGATCTCCCGGCCACGCCCACGTTCCATCGGCGCGGTCCTCGATCATCGTGTCGACGAGCTGGCTGATGCGTTCAGTCGAGACCGTGCCGCGTGGCATGAGGCCCGCAGCGATGCTGCCCGGGGCGACCCTGAACGGGTCCCAGAGTCCACGCATCGACATGTCTGCGGCGGCGGGGCGTCCCCATGCAGTGCGCTGTTCGCCGCGTTCGCCGATCTTGGCTCTGGCGCGACCCAGCAGCCGTTGTCCTGCGGGGCTGAGTGGCTGGCGGGTCTCGCGTCGGTAGAGGTCATTGGGGTGCAGACCAGCGCCGAGCAGAGCACCTGAGATCGAACCCGCTGAGGTGCCGACGATGACGTTGGCATCACGTACGTCCAGACCACGGCTGTCGAGCAGGGCCTTGATGACGCCGGCGTGGAACGCGCCACCGAGAACGCCGCCGGATCCGAGAACGATCGCGACCCGTGAACGGCCGGTGGCCGCGCTCATTCGGTCAGTCCTCGAGAACGGTGCTCTGGCTGAGCATCCAGTCCGACATCGCCGGCATGCAGCGTTTGCGTCCGCCGCCACCGACAATCAATCCGACGTGTCCGGCGGGGAGCTCGATCTCGTTCTTGTCCTCGGAGCCCACGAGCTCGACGAGGCCACGCGTCGAAGCCGGCGGGACGATGTGGTCCCGTTCGGCGATCACGTTGAGGAACGGCACGGTGATGTCACGCAGGTGCCTGCGACGACCACCCACGACCAGGTCGTCGTTGATGAACCCGTTGCCGTCGCTGAAGATCTCGGTCGACTCGATCATGGCCTGGCCGGGGAACGGGATGTGGTCCCGCGTCCAGCTGGTCATGGCCTGGTAGCTGTTGAGGAACTTGTCGTCATCGAGCCGCTCCCAGAAGTCGGCGACGGTCGACAGGTCCGAGGTGGGGGTGAGCAGCGAGAATCCGGCGCGAATGCTCGCCGCGGGAACGTTGCCTGTGGAATCGAGGATGTCGCGGGGATCGATTCCGTCGCGCCCGACACCGCTCATCGCCTTGGGCATCTCGCGGAAGTCGACCGGAGTCGCCATCACGAGCAGGCTGTTGATCGGATCGTCGGGGTGGGCGGCGGCGTACAGAAGCGACAGCAGACCCCCGTAGCAGTAGCCGAACACATTGACGCCGTTCTCGCCGGTCATGCGGTTGACCTCGGCGACAGCGGCGGGAATGAGCTGGTCGGTGTAGAGGTCGAGACCGTTGCCGGCTTCCTCTTCGTCGGGAACGCCCCAGTCGAGCAAGAAGACGTCGAACCCGCGATCGCGCAGGTGCTCGACGAAGCTGTTGCCCGGCTGCAGGTCCAGGATGAACGAGCGGCTGACCAGGCTCATGACCAAGAGGATCGGCTCGCGGACGGTGACATCGTCGTTGCGGTAGCGGTAGAGGACCGTCTTGGCGTTGGACCACACTGCGTCGCGGGGGGTGACGCCGGTCTCGGCCGTGTCGATGCCCATGAGGTGCCGGGTCAGGTTCCAGCTGCGCTTGACGCCCTTGTTCCACTCCTCGGCGAAGAAGCCGACGGGGTTGGCCATCATGTCGCCCACGGTCTTCTGGAACTGTTCGCTGAGAGTGTCGGTCTGGGTCGCCATGTCAGTTGGCCTCCGCGATCGGCTCGACCACGGCAAGGGTGGGCTCCTCAGCGGCGTTGGCGGCGGCGGCGTTGGCGGCGTCGAGCGAACGGCGCAGCGACTGCACCTCGTTGTCGAGGCTCGCGATCTGGCGTCGCAGGCTGCGCACATCGCCCGCTGCGGGGAGATTCCACATGTGGAGCCACTGGCGGCTCATCTTTTCGGTTTCGGCCATGATCGACCGGGAGATCTGGGTGCCGACCGCCATCACGTCGCGGAAGCCGTCCGAGGCCGTGAGCTGTTCGAGAGACGGAGCGACCGCCTTCTCCCACTCGTTGTACATCTGTCGCCACGCTGGTTGGGTCATGTCGTCTTCCCTTGTGTCCGCTCGATCACCCTAAGAAGATGCCTGACGTAATGCAACTATCTGCGACAGGAATGGAGCAGATATTCATCATCTCTGTAAACGATGGGTGAGCTCGGCACTGCGTGTGCCAAGCTGGGTGCTGTGTCGACTGAGCACACCCCCTCCGAGAACGCCGAAGCGGTCGCGCCCGCCATCGCAGACGACGACCGGCAGCGAACGCTGGCCCTCCCCCATGGCGGCGTCGGCGAGAGCTGGGAGATCGAGGAAAAGGTCGCCGCTCTGTGGCGCGCCGCCCGCCTCGGCCCCACCGTCGAACGCCTGCGACGCCACATTCTTCAAGGCGGCGAGCGTTCGATCGAGCCAGGCCAGTTCCGCGCTCTCGACGCGGTCGCCGGACACGGCCCGTGCCCGGTGCGCGAGCTCGCCATCGTGATGGACGTCGAACCCTCGACCGTCACCCGGGCCACAGGACGCCTCGAGACGGCGGGCTGGGTCGCCAAGCGCAAGGGCGATCACGACGCTCGAGAGGTACTGATCGAGCTCACGCCGGCCGGCGCCGAGTTCCACGCGTACTTCGTCGATCGAGCCTATGAGACCTACGAGGAGATCTTCCAGGTCTTCACGCCTGAAGAGCACGTCCTGCTCGCCGACCTCCTCGAGCGGATGTTGAAGTCGACCGAGCACACGCTCGCTCCGCACTACACGCCAGAACAGGACTTCTCATGAGCGACACGCTCGTCGGAGGCATGATCCCCACTCGCCGTGACGTCGAGGACTGGATGCGCGGGCACACCCTCGACGATCTGCCCGAGGTTTCGCCGACCCCCCTCGCCGCCTTCAAATGGCTCACCGACGAGTGGGCGATGCAGATCGAGCTGGCTCAGGGCCGGACCCGGATTCCGGACGGATCGTTCCGCCGCCGGCTCCGCAGCGAGCTCACCGAGGCCCGTGAGCTCTTCGAACAGCGGGGGTGGCTCGCGGATCCGCGGAGCTACCACCGCGACCCGGACACGGCGATTCGCCCGCTCAGCATCACTGCCGCCGCTGCGGGACCCTTCGGCTACGAGCACGTCCGCTACGAGAGCACGTTCAGCAACTGGCCAGACGAGCCGGGCAGCGACCGCTGGGCCGAGTACCGGCCGGTCCGCACCGGGCACGCGTGGATGATGTGCCACGAGGGCGCGCCGCGCCCGTGGATGGTTCTCGTCAACGGCTACCGAACCGGTGAGCCGGCGCTCGACCTCGGGAGCTTCCGGGCCAACCATCTCCACCACGAGCTGGGCCTCAACGTGATCGCAGTGGTGCTGCCCCTCCATGGACCACGCGCCATCGGAGCGAGCGGCAGCCGGGTGATTCACGCCGGCGCGATGAACACGGTCTTCACCATGGCCCAAGGTGCCTGGGACGTTCGCAGCGTGATCCGCTGGCTCCGTGAGGAGCACGACGCACCCGCTGTGGGCCTCACCGGGATCTCACTCGGCGGCTACATGGTGTCGCTCCTGAGCGGTCTCGAAGACGACCTCGCCTGCGTGATCGCCGGCGTCCCCGAGTCGGACCTCGTGCGCGGCATCCGCAGACAGATGGAGCCGCTGCTTCCGCCGTTCTACGAGCAGTGGGGCCTGTCGTGGGAACCCCTCCGACAGGTGCTCAGCGTCTGCTCTCCCCTGTCGTTCGAGTGCAGGGTCCCCCACGACCGGCGCTTCATCTACGCAGGTCTGCTCGATCGCTGGGTACGCCCTGGCAACGTCCACACCCTGTGGCAGCACTGGGACGAGCCCAGCATTCACTGGTACGAGGGCTCACACCTGTCGTTCCCGTTCGAACGCTCGGTGCACGCCTACGTCGACGACGCCCTGCACACCAGCTTCGACCTGTAGTCGGCCATCTGGAGCTGGCCGCCTGGCGGCGTCGGGCAACGCCGAGTCCCAGCGCGCCAGTTCTGGCGCGCCCCCACTCGGCGGGAAGCGGACCCGGGCGGGAGTCAGACCCGGTCGGCCTGGCCCAGAACTGCGAGGCGGTGACGGATCACCTTGCCGGTGGTCGTCATCGGGAGTGAATCGACGAATCGGACCTCTCTGGGGACCATGAACGCTTCGAGCTCGTCCGCCGCTGCGGCTTGAACGTCCTCGGCGGTGAGATCGACGCCCGGCAGCGGAACGACGAAGGCCTCGATCCGCTGGCCCCACTCCTTGTCGTCGACGCCTACCACGGCGACCATGTCGATACCGGGATGTTGCTCGAGGACTTCTTCGACCCGGCTCGGGAACACGTTCTCGCCGCCGGTGACGATCATGTCGTTGACCCGACCCTCGACGTGCAGCCGTCCGGTCGGGTCCAGGTAGCCGAGGTCTCCCGTTGCCATGAGGGTGCCCCGCCGTTCGCGGTCCGTGCCATCGGTGTAGCCGGCAAACTGCATGCCGCTCGCGAGGTGTACTCGACCTTGGGCACCGGCGGGAACCGGCATGCCCTCCGGGTCGAGAATTCCGATGGTGACCCCCGACGGTGCACGACCGACGGTGCCGGGGCTCTCGCGCAGCTCGACGGGATCAGCGATCGTGCCGATGGCGGTCTCGGTCGAGCCATAGAAGTTGTAGAGCCGGTCCCCCATCCGGTCCATCCATTCGAGCGCGAGGTCGCCCGACAGGACGTTTCCGCTGCTCAGGACCATTCTCGGCGGCCGTATCTCGTCGAGGACTGGACCCTCTCGGAGGAGGCGGCGCAGCATCAGGGGAACGACCGCCAACACATCGATGCGGTGCTCGGTCAACAGGGCGATCGTCGCCGCCACATCGAACGTTCTCCGCAGATGCAGGGTCGACGCGGTGGCGATCGCGATGGTCGATTGACTCAAGCCCCACGCATGGAACAGCGGAGGGCAGACCAGGTAGCGGTCCCCGAGCCGGAACGGGACCTGGCTGAACATGCCGAGCGAATCGGCTCCTGCAGCCCTGTTCTCGCGGCGAGCGCCCTTCGGAGGCCCCGTCGTGCCCGATGTGAGCATCACCAGTCGGGAACGGCGTGACGGCAGAGGACACGGCGCACGGGTCGCGGCGATGTCGCGGAGCGACCCGCTCCCGTCGGCCGTCGCGTCGATCAGGGCCACCCCGTCGACGCTGCCTCCGACGAGCGCAACGAACTCGCCGTCGGCGATGATCACCTCGATGCCCTCGCGCCCTGCGACGTCGCGGAGCTGCGGACCAGGCAGCGCTGTGCTCAGCAGTACGACGTCGAGCCCGGCGCGCTCGGCCCCCACCTGCGCCACGACAAAGCCGCGGTGGTTGCGGCAGAGCACGCCAACAGCGCCGCTGCCGGCGTTCCGGCGGAGATGGGCGGCGACGTTCGAGGTCTGGCGATCGAGCTGGGAGTACGTGATGTCGCCATCGTCGTCGGCGATGGCGATACGGCTGGGGAAGCGCATGGCGCTCCCGGCCAGCATCGAGCTGATGCCTGGGCCCCACCGTCCTGCGGCCGCGAAGCGTGCGGCGGTGAGCAGCGGGTCGAAGGCGCCGAGGCGGGCCGCAGCGTCAGCGTTGCGTGCCATTTCGGCGATCAGGGAGTCACCGAGGCCTCGCGTCGAGATCACTCTCGGACACCATCGCCGCGGAAGTTGCGGTACACACCCAGCAGCGCCATCTTCTGCTCGTTCGTCAGGTGAGGGTCGGCCTGCACCGCCTCGACGACGCTCGTGGTGGCGTCGTCGTCCTCATCGAGCAGTCCGGCATAGGACAAGAGGGTCTCGGCTCGCACGTTGAGTGCGCCGGCGAGAGCCTTGAGGACCCGAACGGACGGCTCGTGCATGCCGCGCTCGAGCTGACTGACGTAGGGGTCCGACAACTGCGTGAGCCGAGCCAGCTCGCGCTGGCTCAGCTCCATCAGTTTTCTCTGGGCTTTGATGAACTCGCCCAGCTGGTCGAGTCCGGGGTACTTCGGCATGGAGCCGGAGCGCCCGCCCGACGAACTCACTTGCCGGCGACGGCCTCGTCGCGCTCCCAGATGCCCACGAGACGGGTCGCGAAGTCGCGGTTGGCCTCATGGAGCTGGTTCATGAAGCCGAAGTAGCTCTCGACCATCTCGGCCGGCTTCGGGAGGTAGTCACCGAAGGGCGACTCGTAGTTGGGAAGAGCGCCGAGAACGGTGTCGGCGATGCGCTCGTTGAACGAGATCATCTGCTCCTGCGCGGTCTTCATCGACTCGAGCGAGCGGGTCTGTGCTTCCTTGACGCTGTCCAGAACGGCCATCGTGGGTCTCCATGAGAGAGTGAGGGGGTTGCGAAGTAGAGTACGCATTCCTGGTACTGGACGCAACCTCTCTGCGAACTTTTCTTCGCAGAAGTAGATGAGGTTCCAGGAGCGCTCCTGGAACCTAGTTGCGGGGGTCACCCGACGACGAGATTCACCATGCGACCGGGGACGGCGACGACCTTGCGGATCTGCTTACCGTCGACCAGCTCAGCGATCCTGGCGTCTGCCAGAGCCGCTGCTTCGAGAGCTTCGGCGTCGGCGTCTGCCGCGACGTCGATCCGCGACCGCACCTTGCCGTTCACCTGAACGGGGATCTCGATCGTGTCGTCGACCAGCAGCGCAGGATCGGCTTCGGGGAAGGCCGCATACACGACGGAGTCGTCGTGGCCCAGCCGCTCCCACAGCTCCTCCCCCACGTGCGGGACGAGCGGTGCGAGCATCCTGACGAGCGGATCGGCGACCTCGAGGGGCGCCGGCCCGTCCACCTTGGTGAGCTCGTTGTTGAGCTCGGTGATACGAGCGATCGCTGAGTTGAAGCGCAGGTCGTCCATCGCTTCGGACACGGCGGCGATCGTGCGATGTGTCAGGCGCCGCAGGCCGTCGGGGGCTGCGACATCTTCGACGGTCGCCTCACCTGTCTCCTCGTCGACCAGATTGCGCCAGACCCGCTGGAGCAGACGATGCGAGCCGATCACCGACTTGGTCTCCCATGGTCGGTCCTGGTCGAGCGGGCCCATGAACATCTCGTAGAGGCGCAGGGTGTCGGCGCCATAGGCCGCGTACATGTCGTCAGGCGTCACCGAGTTCCGCAGCGACTTGCCCATCTTCCCGAACTTGCGGGTGACCTCGTCGCCGTCGAAGTAGAACCGGCCGTCGCGCTCTTCGACGGCCTCGGCGTCGACGTAGATCTCGCGGCGATCCTGGTAGGCGGCGGCCTGGATGTAGCCCTGGTTGTACAAGCGCTGAAACGGCTCGGGACCAGACACGTGACCCAGGTCGAACAACACCTTGTGCCAGAAGCGGGCGTACAGCAGGTGCAGCACGGCGTGCTCGACGCCTCCGACGTACAGGTCGACACCACCAACCCGTCCCTCGGCGTCGGTCATCCAGTACTGCTCGACATCTGGGTCGACCAGCCTGTCCTCGTTGGTGGGGTCCAGGTATCGCAGGTAGTACCAGCAGCTGCCTGCCCACTGCGGCATCGTGTTGAGCTCGCGAACGAAGTCTCGTTCGCCGCGTCCGTCGCCCAGGTCGTAGCGGGCTCGCACCCATTCCTCGGCGCGACCGAGTGGCGGTTCGGGGTCGGAGTTCTCATCCAGCGCTCGGGGCGCCCAGTCGATGAGCTCGGGGAGCTCGACCGGCAACTCGTCGGCGGGAACCCCGATCGGGAGGCCGATCTCGTCGTAGATGATCGGGAAGGGTTCGCCCCAGTAGCGCTGACGCGAGAACAGCCAGTCGCGCAGCTTGTACGTGGTGGTGCGGGCGCCGCACCCTTGGGCCTCGAGCCAGTCGTTGATCCGGTCCTTGGCGTCGTCGATCAGCAGCCCGTCGAGGAAGTCGCTGTTGATCGCGGCGCCCTCCCCCACATACGCCTCGCCGTCGAAGTCGGCGGGTGGCTCGACCGTGCGGACGATCTCGATGCCGTACAGCGTGGCGAAGTCCCAGTCGCGCTGGTCCTGGCCGGGGACGCTCATGACGGCGCCGGTTCCGTAGCCCATCAGCACGTAGTCGGAGACGAAAACCGGGACGTCCTTTCCGTTCACCGGGACGGTGCAGTCCACCCCGAGATAGACGCCGGACTTCGCCTTGTTCTCCTGACGCTCGAGATCGGTCATCTCTGCGGCCTGACGCCGATATGCATCGACCGCTTCGCGCGGGGTCGACGCGCCGCCTGTCCACTGATCCGGCGCGCCCTCTGGCCACGCGTCAGCGACCAGCTCGTCCACCAGCGGGTGCTCGGGGGCCAACACCATGGCGGTGGTTCCGAACAACGTGTCTGGCCGGGTGGTGAACACCTCGATCAGCTGGCCAGGGCACGCGGGAACGACGAAGGTGATGTGCGCTCCTTCGGATCGGCCGATCCAGTTGCGCTGCATCGTCTTGATCGAGTCGGTCCAGTCGAGCAGGTCGAGGTCGGCCAGCAGACGGTCGGCGTACGCTGTGATGCGCATCATCCACTGCTTCATCGGACGCCGGAACACCGGGTGGTTGCCCCGCTCGGACCGTCCGTCAGCGGTGACCTCCTCGTTGGCGAGCACCGTGCCCAGCGCCGGGCACCAGTTGACGGGGGCCTCACCCAGATACGCGAGGCGGTGGTTTTCGAGTTCGGCACGGCGCGCGGCCTCGTCCATCTCTGCCCAGACGCCGGCCGTCGGGGTTCGGGTCCCTGCTGCGAACTCGTCTTCGAGCTCGCTGATGGGCCTGGCGCGCTCGGCCTCGGCGTCGTACCAGCTGTTGAAGATCTGCAGGAAGATCCACTGGGTCCAGCGGTAGTAGCTGACGTCTGTCGTCGCGATCGAGCGCCGGTCGTCATGACCCAGGCCGAGCCGCCCGAGCTGACGGCTCATGTTGGCGATGTTGTTCTCGGTGTTGACCCGCGGATGCTCACCGGTCTGGCGGGCATGTTCCTCCGCTGGAAGACCGAACGCGTCGTATCCCATGGTGTGGAGCACGTTGTGACCTGTCATCCGCTTGTGGCGAGCGAACACGTCCGTGCCGATGTAGCCGAGCGGATGGCCGACGTGCAGACCCGACCCGGAGGGGTACGGGAACATGTCCATGATGAACAGCTTCGGCTTGTCCTCGATTCTCTGGGCATCCTCGGCCAGGAGACCCGACGGGTTGGGGGTGTGATAGGTCCCGCGCTCGGCCCACCTCGCCTGCCATTTCGCCTCGATCTGTTCTGCGAGATCGGCGTCGTAGCGGTGCGCGGGAATGTGGTCGGCGTCTGAGGGGGAGGTCGAACTCATCGTGCGGTCCAGAATGCCACGTCGGGCCAGCGAGTCCCTGGCCCGTTTGCAATAGCGTAGGAAGCCATGTCGCCCGACCGCGAGTCCGACCCGACCACACCCTTCGACACCCCCGAGTTCGACCCAGTGTCCCTGCAGGAGTGGGAGTCATCGGCCGCGGCGGCACTGCGCGGCCGCCCGCTCAGCTCACTCGACGAAGTCGTCGACGAGGGCGTCAGCCGATCACCGCTGTACACCCGCGGCCAACACGCCATGGACGCCGACGAAGCGGGCGTACCAGGAGCTGCGCCCTTCACGCGTGGGTCGAGTGCCGCGGCAGGGGTTCTCGGGTGGGAGATCCGCCAGACTCACGCCGCTGATACACCCGGAGCCAACGAGGCGATCCTGCGCGACCTCGAGCGCGGGGTCACCGGCATCACCCTGCGGGGAGTGCCCGAGACGACCGACGAGATCGCGGCCATTCTCGACGGCGTCTACCTCGACTTGGCCCCTGTCCACCTCTGGGCGCCGAGCAGCGGGGGGCAGCGTGACGCCCTGCTGGACCTCTTCGAGGCGAAGGGTATCCCCGGCTCCGCCGCGAGCGGCTGCCTCGGGGCCGACCCCTACGGTGCGGCCTTCCGTTCGCGATCCGGGGTCGACGGCGATGACATCGGTGCTCTCGCCGCGACAGCAGCGGGGCTGCGCAGCACCCATCCCGCCGTGCGACCGATCGCGGTCGACGGCACCGCGGTCGCCGATGCCGGGGGGTCAGACGCCCAGGAGCTCGGGTTCGTTCTCGCCGCCGGTGTCGGTTGGCTGCGCGCTCTGACCGATGCCGGCCTCACGGTCGAGGACGCCGCCGCCTGCATCGAGTTCACCTTGTCGCTCGGCGCAGACCAGTTCCTGGCGATCGCGAAGATCCGTGCCGCGCGCACCGGCTGGGCGCGCATCCTCGAGGCCAGCGGGGGTGATCCGTCCGCGGCGGCGATGACCGTTCATGCCACGAGCGCGGCATCGATGATGAGCCAGCGGGACCCCTGGGTAAACATGCTGCGCACGACGACATCGTGCTTCGCCGGCGCTGTTGGCGGAGCAGACGCGATCACGGTCCGGCCCTTCGACAGCGCGATCGGTCAGAGCGACGAGTTCGGGCTCCGGGTCGCCCGAAACACCCAGCTGATCCTGCAGGAGGAGACGCAGGCCGCGAGGGTCATCGATCCAGCGGGTGGCAGTTGGTATGTGGAGGACCTCACCCGTCAGCTCGCCGAGGCCGGATGGAAGGTGCTGCAGACATTCGAGGCGACCGGCGGGATCCAAACCGTCCTCGCAGACGGCTCGGCCCGCGAGGCCGTCGAGGCCACACGAATGGCACGCCAGAACGCCCTGGCGACCCGTCGAACCCAGATCACCGGGGTCACCGAGTTCCCCGACGTTCACGAAGACGGGCTCGAGCGCATCGGCGACGCGGAGGAGATCGAGTTCCGCTGGGCCGCGGCCTTCGAACGGCTGCGCGATGCCGCTGACACCGCCGCTGACCGGCCGGCGGTGTTCCTCGCCAACCTCGGCGATGCGGCGGCGCACACCGCGCGTGCGACCTTTGCCAAGAATCTCTTCGAGGTCGGCGGGTTGGCCGCCACCGGTGACGAGGGCCACCACTCGGCCGCCGACGTGGCCGCCGCCTTCACTCGTAGCGGAGCGGTTGTGGCGTGCATCTGCTCGTCGGACCAGGTCTACGGGGACTGGGGGGCCGAGGCAGCCGCGGCGTTGAAGGCTGCAGGCGCAGAACGCATCTACCTCGCCGGGGCTCCCGGAGATTTCGAGGCCGCGCTTCGCAGTGCCGGCGTCGACGAGTTCGTGCACCTCGGATGCAACGTGCTCACCACCCTCGAGGGGCTGCACCAGCTCCTCGGTCTGTGATCGCTGGCATCGCCGTGCATCGACCCCTCGCACTCATCGTCGCCATCGCCGCCCTTCTCGCCGCATGCGCGGACAGCGACGACAGTGGGGAGACCCCCGCACCCACGACGACCATCGACGCCGCGATCAGCGCTGCCGAACCGGTGAGCGACGCCGATGCCAGTCAGGGTTCGGACAGCGATACCCCGTCACCAGAGCAGCCTCTCCTCGACCTGGGCTTCACGTCAGAGCAGGCCGGCTGCGTCATCGCCGAGGCGGAGTCGACTGGTGCCGATGTGCTCGGCGAGGTGGACCAAGAGCTGCTCGACCTGTTCGCGGCGTGCGGGGTCAGCGCACAGCAGCTGGCCGCGATCGGGCTCGGCACATCGCCAGACGAGGTCTCCCAGCAGCTCGAGCTTCTGACCGCTGCGTTCACGCCTGAGCTGCAGGCGGCACTGCGGGACTCGGACGAAGCGCGAGGCGCACTCGTCGACCTCTTCGTCGCCAGGGGCCTTCCAGCGGATGCATCGGCATGCGCTGTCCAGACCCTCACCGACCTGGAGGACCTCGCAGTGCTCTCCGACGTCGACGCGGTACTCGAGCTCTTCATCGGCTGCGGTGTGTCGCTCTCCGACCTCGAGGGCCTTGGGTGACCAGGTGACGAGATGACCTC
>Ga0114932_10002584_pt1 | contig 18911 bp, 39 predicted proteins | sample 2SBtaG_2_FD_87286 | JGI IMG/M metagenome (GOLD analysis project Ga0114932, IMG submission 87286) | Deep subsurface microbial communities from Kolumbo volcano to uncover new lineages of life (NeLLi) - 2SBTROV12_ACTIVE470 metaG | ecosystem: Environmental > Aquatic > Marine > Volcanic ... | reverse complement strand
TGGAGTTCCGGTCGCCAGAAGTTTCTGAAATTGAGGAAAGTTTCCTCAAGTCTGCGGCCTGAAACGCCGATAAGTAGTTCAGGGGACGAGGCCTGTCACAGGGGCAGGCCTTGACCTCAGACCTACCTTCAAGTCCTTTTAAGAGGGAGAAGCGCGATGTACTACCATCACGTAGTGTGGGAAGAGGAACTGGAGCAGCAGCAGGCCCACGAGCAGTGGGTCCGCAGTTACCGGGCACACGAGGCCGCCGAGGAAGCTCGGTTTCGGGCGGAACTCGATGCCGAACTTAGGAAAATCGACCGGGAGTTGGAACTCCTGGCATTTCAAGATTCTCTGAGTTTTCCTCAAGTGGCTCGCTGATCGAGCCGATAACAGTAGTGGGCGAGGCCGGGCTTCGGCCCGGTTGAGTCCCAGACACAAGGAGTGACCGATGAATCATGTCGAATACCCGAAGTCGCTTCGGGACAAAAGCTGGGCAGAACTGAACTTCATCGTCCAGGACTGTCGCAAGGCAATGGAAGCATTGCCGGAAAACCCGAAGTGCTCGCACTACGCAGACGAGATTGCGTATGTGGCGAGCGAGAAAGCTCGGCGAGTCAATTTGGGAACCATAGGAGGTGGCCCATGAAAGTCATCAAGGTGACGAACGACAAACCCTGCCGCAAGTGCGGCAAGGTACTGATGATTCCGAAGAAGTCAGGGATCTGCATTCCCTGCTCCAGGTGACTCTGGGGACGGGCAGGTCGAAGTGGCCTGCCTGACCTCTGGTTCACTACCTTTCAGGAGGAAGCTATGCACGAGTCAATCACGCAGGATCGCATCATCGCTGCTGCCGAGGAGTCTATGTTCGGCATTGGCAATCCGGGTTTCTGTCTGAAGTGCGGTGAAGATGCCGAAGGCATCGAGCCGGATGCCCGACACTACGTCTGTGAGTTTTGCGGGACGCCAGCAGTTTGTGGTGCTGAGGAATTTCTGTACGCCTAGGAGGTGCAGCATGAGCGACATAAGAACGCTCGAAGAAGTCAGGGACCTCGCCAAGCGACGGTTCCGTGCTACCCGCCAGCCTACCTTTGTGGTCTCGCTGGATAGTGGGGAAGGGTACGACTACCAGGTCGTATCTGAGAAGTTTGTGAACGACGTTGAGTTCGAGGCCTTCGATGGAGTCATCGTCGAAGCCTTCGAGTAGCTCAGGGGACAGGGGCTGCACGCACTACGGTTCGTCAGCCCTCACCCTCCGATCTACTTCTATGCCCCGGTGCGGTTTGCTGCATCGGACAGGACACTGATGCTACGTGGCCGTTTCCTGGCGGTCCCTGCTGACGTGCCGTTGTATCTGGGTTCGACCCCCAGACGGGGCAATCCTGAAACTTTCTGAAAAAGTTTCCAAAACGACTAAAGTTCGGCATTCAGGACGCCGATAACTACTGTGGGCAGGTGGCCCAGACCCAACTCGGGGGAGCCGAGCAGGAGGCAGTAACTATGACAGAGTCAATCCTTTTCACTCGACCGGAGCCGTCCATCAAGTGGAGCGACGAGTGGTGCGGTTGGGCAGGCGAGCGGTACGACGTGCCAGACTACACGCTGGGTGCTATCCAGCGGTACGTCAAAAACAGGTTGCCGCCTGGCGGATTCCTGAGTGCGGTACTCAGACACGACCTGTTTGACGCCACCTTTCTGGCGGATGAGCAGAACCTGCAGTCCCTGACGAATATCGTTCTCTTCATCCACAATCACGCTCCCGCTGCGTCTCACGGCAGTTCCGAGCGAATTCGATACTGGCTGGAGGGCTGACATGACGACGACCGCATGGTTTGTCCTAGCTGCCTTATGGGTGGCAATCGTGTACTACGCCCAGTCAAAGCTGGACGAGAACCTCTGACATTGATTCAGGGGACAGGAGGCTGGACGTCTGGCCTCCTGACCTCAGGCTCAATGCCTTACTGACCGGGCAGTACCCCGGACGGGAGACGTGTCCAATGAGTGGACAAAAAAACTTTTTCGTCAAGTTCAGCGAGTACCGCTCCGAACACAAGCTGTCCTGCTGGGACGAGTTTGTCGATGAGTTTCCGCAAGGCACAGGCCTCGACGACGTGACTCCGTTGCGAAGTCGAACTGCGTCAAACGGACACGCTGGCGACGGCGGGATTCAGTCGCACTCGCTGGGGGAGACCTATCCCCTGGCAGTGTACGCCACTGGCGACGGTCGATGGTGCGTGTGGAGCTGCCTTTCCGGGGCGACCTTCGGGGAATTCGGGACGGCGAAGTCTGCCTTCGGGCGTGCTCGGCAACTCGCTGAGCTGGCTACTCGGTGCTGGCAGGACGCCGAGTCCTACGACACTGACCGTATCCACGAGCTTTGTGACCTGCTGGATGACTGAGTTGGCCCGACACCGGGCACTCTTCGGGGTGCTCGGACTCGGTCCCATTCGGACACGCGAACCGGACGCATTTCCGTAACCTAGGAGAAACGATGAGCTACAAATCTGACAGACTGGCCGAGTGCCAAACCGAGACGGAGCGACTTAATGTCGAAGCCTTTATTCGTCGCACGGGCATACAAGTTCCCTGCTCCTTAGGCGAAGAAGAGAAAAACCCATTCGTCACGCTGGTCGATGACATCACTGCCTGCGTCGACAGGTTCCTGCCCTACGCCGAACTTGACGACGACGACAGTGGCGACCTGAAGGATGAACTGCTCAAAATTGTCCGTACTGCTGCTGCTCAGCGACTGGCAGAGCTTTTCGGACGCTGACCTTAACAGGAGGAATTGAGATGATGCCGTACGAAATTGTGGAGAACGTCGCGGCGGCGCTCATCCACCACTGCGACGACCCCAAAAAGATGGTCGACAGTATTCGTGAAGCCGGTTGGCATCACGAGCTGACCGACCTGGCGTTCCCCTCTTGCGGCAGCTCGGATGAGTACGCCATCAACCTCGACCATATCGAGGGGCTGCTCGTTGACTTGGCCGAAACGACCGCCGACTGGCGCGAGAGGACTCACAGAAGTCCGTAGTTCAGGAGGACACGACATGAAATGCTGCCACTGTGATGACGGACAGAGGGTTCTCCTATCGAGAGACCTCGTCGAACCCGCACGCGATGTCTTTTACTGTGGCGCATGCCACCGGGCATCGCTGCGGTACGACGGAACTGCGTGGGAGAAGCCGAGACCTATCGGTACGGGCATACCCTCGCCCGATCCCTCGCCCATCGTCACCACAAAAACTTCTCAAAAAGATTAAAGTTCACCCGGCAGAATGCCGATACTACTACTGCGGCAGTAAGTCGCAGCCGACACCGGGCGGGACCCCGGCAAAGGAGTAGCGTGATGCTCAAAAGGATTCACGTCAATCAGCACAACATACGCAAGAACGCCAAAGAGGGCACGGACCTGCCGTGCATCACGGTGAAGACCTACAAGTCCAACGAGTACGGGCATGAGGTTTTCATCAACGGCCCGAGCCGAGTTGTGTACCGGCCAGACACGCCGCTCTCCTGTGGAGCCAAGGTCTGGATTGAAACCCGGTCTGACGTCGAGGTGACTGTTCGTGCCGAGACCCAGCAGGCCAGAGAGACCACTGAGATTGTCAGGAACGAGCATGGATTCCCCATTCTCGATTCGGCAATCCTCCCCCATGGATACACACCCCACGGAGATGCGTGATGCCTGAGCTTCGAGTTGTTGATGAGCAATGTGTGGAATGTGGTGACCTCTTTCCGCATCATCAACGTAAGTGGGCGGTCGACTGCGACGGCAACCTCGCTATCGCACGTGACCGCAAAGAGGGTCTGTGGTATGGCTTCGACAACGGGAAGATGCTGCTCGAACTGCCTGTGATGGTGTGGACGTCCGCAAGTATCCCCGGAGACGACCCGGTGTGCGACGATTGTTTTGCACGCCGACTACCCTGACCCGTGACGGGATCTGGAGACTGGCCGCAGGCCATGCAGGGTTCGAGTCCTTGCTCCCGTCATCACCGTAAGGTGAGAGGCACACTGCCTCACTCTGGGCATACGCCCAACCGCACTGGCCGGATGCCAGAAGGAGATACTGCTATGGGTTTGATCATGCACGCAGGCGGAACCACGGTCGACATACACTCAGTCGAGAGTGTGCAGACACCGCCGCCGACTGCGACCCATTGCCCGATCCCCCATCACCGGGTGATCTCTGACGTTGACTTGCAGCTCAAGGCCAATGGCTTTGACGTTACAGGTTGGCAGCACGGGCTCTGGGGTGATGACGGTGAGCGTTACTTCGGGCTGGCCGAATTGGCTGCCCGCGAGAGTGACTACCGCACCGTCGTCGGGGTCAGGAACAGTCACGACAAGAGGTTTGCTGCTCAGATTTCTTTGGGCAATCAAGTCCTCGTGTGTGACAACTTGAGCTTCTTTGGCGACGTCGTGTTGTCCAGGAAGCACACACGGTTTGTCGCACGGGACCTCTCGGGTCTCGTGGGGCGGGCGGTCAGGCAACTGACTGCACTGGATGAGGCTCAGCAGGCACAGATCGAGCGATACAAGTCGCTGGAACTGAGCAACCCTGAGTTCCATGACCTGGCAATCCGAAGTGTGGACAGCAAGGTCATCTCAGCCAGTAAGTTGCCGAAGCTGCTGAACGAGTGGCGTAGTTCAGAGCATGACGAGTTCCATGCTCGCAATGCCTGGAGTGCCTTCAATGCCTACACTGAGGTGATGAAGGGCTCCAGCCAGGAAACTCTGAGTCTCCGTACTCAGAAACTTCACAACCTTCTGTACTCGGAGGCCTGCTGATGGTAACTCGCCACACACTGGAGAGGACGGGCAAGCCTGCCCTCGAATTCAAGGGAGATCTGATTGCCTCTGCTGGCAAGCGGCCCAACCTTGCGCCACCAACACGTTGGTATCACTTCGACTTGTACGACACGGACCTGACTCAGGACACGTTCATTCTCCACATCCAATACCGGACGGAGAATAAGCGGGAGCAGGACCGAACCGACGTGCTGATTGGCAATCCGACTGAGCTTGTAGACGACTGCCTTGAGTATGACTGGATGCAGAATGTGCAGGACTTCCCAAAGCAGGAGAAGTGGGATGCCCGACGCGAGGATCGCCGGTTCAAGGTAGTCAACTACACTGAGACATCACTGTCTGAGTTGTGGGCACAGGCGGAAGTGACAGAAGAACTCTAACCCCGAAGGGGGCTTCGGCCCCCTTCTCTTTTCCACTGGAGTACACCGATGACTGACAGCCGCGAGGACTGTGTATTGGAATCTGCTGGCCGGGTGCTGCGACAGCTCAGCCCGGTGCGGCAGAAGCACGCACTCATTAAGCTGATCGAAAACGGAGAACATCACGACCTGCTGGCCTTGGCGTACCCCGATGCAGCCCAGGTCGGAAGCGATGAGTATGCTGCTATGCTTGACCACTTCGAGCTGGAATTATGGGAGCTGGTCGACAAAGAGCAGCGGATACGATGACTGGTCCCTCTGTTTCTACCACCGAAGGAAGACCCAGCATGGATGACTACGTATGCAGCCACTGCGGTGCCAGGGATGCTCCCATCGACAGTGAGCACTGCCCTGATTGTGAGGAGCATTATCGAGACATCCGTAACGCTGAGCAATCAGCATGGGAGGACAGACAGACATGAACAACGAAACCGAGCAGGCCCGAGAGACCCTGCGAGCAGTGCAAAAAGAGGAAGAGAAGCTCAAGGAGCGATACCAGATTGCGGTCTCCGAGGCAATCAGGGTGGGTGTGGCAGAGAAACTGTACGGGGTTGCCGAGTGGCTCGACCAGAACATGGACCTCTACGTACAGTACCCCCCTGAGCTTCAGCGGGCGACTCGGGAAGCTTTCCGGGAACTGTGCGGCAAGGTCGGCATAGAAACCGTACCGGAACCACCAACAGATGACATCGCGTAGTGAATTGATTCTTTACCCACTGACTGGAGGATGACTGAATGACTACTGCAAATCTACAGGACGTACAGCAAGAGCTTCTTGCCATTCCATTGCGCCGCCGGATTGAGGAGATCACCCAATTGTTCGAGTGTGCCTGCTACGCCGACACCCGCGAGCAACTCCTTGGCGATCTCGACGACACCATCGAAGCCATGGCAACGCTCAAGGCGACGATCACAGAGATCAAGAATAGAGCGTAACCGACAACTGTTTTACTTGGGGGAAGTGGGCAATGCCTGCTTCCCCTTTTCTTATGGGCCTACCACATTCACGCTGACGCACTGTGGTTCGCCGGGGCCTCGCCGGAATATCCACGCCCCTCTTTCTTCCACCGTCCAGCCCTGCTGTATCAGGCTCGCTGCTGCCTGCTCGGGAATACACATCCAGTCGCCCGGCCCGTACACCAGGCTCGACCAGTGCGAGAACTCCTTCGGCTCCACCGCTAAGCGAGGGCCGTACCCGTAGTCCACCGGGCGGGACGAACGAATGAACTCATCCCGAGTGATCACACCGTGTACCAAGTAGTCACCGTCGTCCTCGTACACCAGCACGCCAGCATCAGCAGTCATGGGCTGCATGCCCATCATCGCAAACGAATACCCCGGCCTGCGACGGCACTTCACCTCGACTTTCTTCCCCACTATCTCCAGATCGTACCCGGCGTCACCACGCAGGCTCGCGTGTGCGTCCACAGGCACGCCGTACAGCTCGCACACGGCCATCTCCGACTCAACCCCCATGATGTGAGTCTGCAGCTCTCCTCGTGTGCCTGAGAGCTTCCTGGAGCGGACGCCTGCTGCCACCTTGGGATCATTACGCAGGCTCGCAATGGCTCGGGCCAGCGAACGCTGCTGACGGGTGAGCTTGACCCGCACTGGCAAGGCGGGCGGCTGGCTGTACTTCCTGTCTTCCAGGCGAACGTCAATCGCTGCGGCAGTGCCCGTTAGCTCGCATGAGATCGGCCACCTCGTACAGTTTACCGTCAAGGTTGACATACAGTTCCCCCAGGACCCGACCGTAGTTGTCACGGGACCGGGCACCCTCGCTCACCCATATCCCTTTCTCTGCCAGCTCCTTCAGGTATGCCGTGGCCAGCTTGCCCTTCTCTATCTCCTCGTCCGTCACCTTGACTGAGCGACGACGCCTGCTGGTTTCCCATGCGTCGTAGCTGAGACACCGCACCGTTTGCTTTGCCAACTGGACGTCCCAGCCGAGAGAGATGGTTCCCTCAACAGTGTCGCCATCCAGCACGCGGGTCACCTCGAACGGGTGCAGCTTCGGCGGGACGTCGGGCTCGCTGGGAACCACCACTGCTGCATGGACGAACGCCGCAAAACTCAGGGTCCACAAGATTTTAGTCGTCATCACTGTCCAGTCTCTTCATGATGCGGTCGAGCCGCTCATCCTGCTGGTCAATCTTCTGCTGGTGATCAACCCCGGTCATCGAATCCAGTGCTGTGTTCCCGGCCATCGACCCGCCCATGATTAGAGTCACAATGCCAGCGACCATCTTGGGATTCAGCACTCGGGCAGTTGCCTTCAGGTCGTCCAACTCCTCGACCGCCGCATCTAACTTGTCGATGCGACGGTCTAGGGAGTCGAGTCGATGTTCGTTCTTCAGTAGTCTGTCACGCTGGGCACTCGGGTCCAGTGTGGAAATCTCCTTCTCCAACATCCTGACGAATGTCTGGAGTTGTGCTACCCGGGCAGCGAGGTCGTTGTCATCCCCGCTTTTCCAGTTCAGAGTTTGGCCCGACATTACTTGACTCCTTCAAGATTTCCTCATTAAGCCAGTTGATATGCTGCTCCCGAGCAATATCTGCGTTCCGCTGCAATCGGCGGTGCGCCAGCTTCTTCGCCACCTTACTCCCAAACCCGAACAGGCCCTTCTCTGACAGAATCTTTGCCAGCCATGACCCACCCTTGTCGGACACCAAGTATACCAAGGCCGTCTGGATTATCATACTCATGCCGCCACCTCCAAGAGATCAGCATCGGAATCTTCCCGGCGACGACGGACGACCGCACGCACTAAACCGGCTAAACCTATCAACGCTTCGGGTCGCAATGAACCAAGCCCGTTGATGTCCGTCTTTACGTCAGACACCACATCCTTAGCCAACGCTACCGTATCAGGCAGCTCTTTCTTCAGGGCCAGTGCAGCCCGGGCTTTCAGGAACGGGTTACTTGATCGCACGTTCTCAATGTTGTCCTTCAGACTCGACACCTTCGAGGCCAGATCATTGACCATCTCTTCTTTATCGGAAGCGGCCTTGCTCACTGCCTCTTTCGAGCTGGTCTTCAGCTTCTCTACGTCCCCCCGAAGGGACTTGATTGCCGCGATCCTCTCCAAGACTGTACCGCTACGCAGGTCTTGGATATCCGAGCGGACCTCTTCGATGTCGGACTCAACGTCAGCCGGTGGCGGCGGAGCTTCGATGCCCAGGTCTGTGTCATCCGTGACGGGATTCTCCTGCTTCTTCGGCAGTGACTCGGGCACTGGGAAGGGAGTGGGTGAGCGGTCGCCAACAACAACCGATGCCAGCTTGTCAATCACGCCACCGATGAAGCTGATCAGCCCACCTCGTCGGCCCGAAGAGTAGCCCGTCTTGTAGCTCGGCGTGCCACGCACCCAGATCACAGGGAAACCGAGCGGGTCACCATTGGGGTCCCGGGTCCGCAGGAACTCCTCGTACAGATCGTTGTCACTGAACACTCCGTTGCGGTACTCAACCTTACGCAAGCGGAACTTCTTGTAGAAACCAAGACTGATGTCCCTCTTCAACTGGTCACAGGGACGACAGCCCGGCGTCGTGAACACGACCACCTCACGCTGCACACTGACCGGAGTCACCGAGGCAGCAGAGGAAACCGCACGACGCAATTGCTTGAGGCCAACCACGACGGTTCCGTGACTGGGATTACTGGCAAGGACAATACCAACGACCTCGCCCTTTCTGTTAAACACCGGGCCACCGGAGTCACCCGGCCTTGCGATAAACGAGGTCTGGTTGTAGTGAGTCCCGTCGCCGCCCCTCAAGTGGCCGATCTTCTCATTGTAGATGCCGCCCGCAAACCCAACACTTCGGACACGCTCACCAGACACTGCACTCTCAGCCAGCCTTGCGGATTTGTAAGGCCCGCCATCCAATTTGTATACCGCGACCCCATCAGACAGGATGTTGCCCGAGCCACTGGTCGGGTCCATCTTCTGGCGGCACACGATCTTCCCCTTCACGCCACCCACGTCAATGGAATCACTGTGCGCACAGTGAAGGGCAGTCACGAGCAGATTGCCCGACACAATAAACCCCGTGCCGTTTCGCGTCTGCACAACACCCTTCTCTGCACCGTGTGCAATACCGACACACAATAACAACACGGTCGACAACAAACATTTCACTCTCATTTCGACAACCCCCTTACATACTCCGTTATGCTGTGCGAGCGACCGAACCTCCCGGTCATTAAACACCACAGCACATTGATCGCCTTTGTTATTATGCCTGGCTGTATCCACACGCCAGACGGCGTCAGCAAGACATGGATTCCGACATGCTTGAACCGCAGGAATGAAGGTACTCGGCTGACCAGATCAACGGAATTGACCACGCGATAAGCCTTACCAACCAGCTTGGCATTGAATGCCCTCGCCCACCTGCGGTCCCCCACTCGTGGTGACCCGAACGTCACGCACATTTTGCAGCCCAGTCGATGAGCTGCGATGGTCGCCAATGCACCACCCATTGAGTGACCTGTGATCAGCAGGTCCTTTCCGTGTAGCTTAGGATCTGAAGTCAGTCTGTCAAGCAAATCAATCTCGATTGCCTCATATGCTGCAACGAATCCAGCATGGGCCTTGCCACCGTTATCTTCCACCTTCCTCACATCCAGGTCTGTCAGGATATCAGCCACCACGGCGGGCTCGGTTCCTCTGAAGGCCAGTACCACTGCGTCATCTTGTGCCCACATGACCGCCTGTACATCACCGACCGATATCAACTCACCGAAGGGTGGCTCGTCCGAGTAGGCCAGCTCAGCAAAGTCGGCCAGCTCCTTGATCCTATCCTGGGTAAACATATTAACTCCTGGCGTGTGAGACTGCGTCGACCGGAGGCCCCTTGTAGTTACTAATATCTGCCGTTACACCTGACAGCTCGGGCATGTAATAGGATATACCCTGAGCGAACGTCGCCATGCGAGACTGCACCTGCTGTACGCTGCGAGCATCCAAACCCTTGTCCCAATTGGAACGCAGCCACGTTACATACTCAGGCGTCAGGCGTCGATAGCATACTACACTGTCAGCTATGTGATCATCATACACCCTCATCTCAAACGTGTCAGGGAATGTCGGTGAGGGTGAGGCAAACCACTGCAGCCTGCGTGAACACCAGATACTCATGTCTGGCAGGTCGGTGTCGGGCACATGCGATGTGCCTATCTCCTGCGGATGCCCCTCGTTGGCCAGTTCCAGCTCACTCATTTGAATCTCCTCCACAGATTACCAATCTTCTGGTGACGACTCCCCTCTGGAGCAGTCGGGAATACGTTTGCCGCATCAGGCCACACACCAGTCTCCCGGCGAAACACACTGGCGGCAGCAGCATACGTCTTGTTGGTGCGGGCGAAGCCATACAACAGGCCCGTCCATTTCTTCTGCCTCTCTTCCTGCTTCGATCTTTTCTTCCGTGTCAGGCTGCGAAGTGTGCCATCCTCTGCTTCCACCATCTGCCCACGCTGCAGCCTCTTCCACCCGCAATTCTCACACTCACTGCGAAATCCCGGTAGCACCAGAGAACACTTCGGACACTGACGCTCAGGCTTTTCGCCCTTCTCTCCGGTCGACTGCTGGGCAGGCGTAGGCTCGCCCCCTTCCAATGTCCACTCCCTGTCCTCAGTTGGCCAGCCGTGTTCCCACACGCAGCCCGAGTGGTCGATAAGCAAGGCGTCCTTCTTGCCCGGAGATGACCTCAAGATCCGGCCTACCATCTGAAGATACAGGCGAAGCCGCTTTGTGGGCTTGGCGAGTACCGCACAGGAGATACACGGCAGGTCCCAGCCCCGAGTCAGGGTCGCGCAGTTCACGATCACCCGTGTGACCCCGTCCTCAGTCCGCTTGAACACCTGGTCCCGCTCGTACTGAGTCGTCTCGTCGATGATGTACTCCGCAGGGATGCCCGCCGAGTTGAACGCCTCACAGACAGCCGCCGTGTGTGCCTTGTTCACGCAAAACACCACAGACTTCCTGTTGTTGGCCAGCCGGGACCAGTGCGACACGATGTCACCCACTAATCGCTGCTGATTCATACGCTCACCGAGCCAGCCCTGATTCCAGTCCCCGCCCGAACGCTTGCCGCCCACTAAGTCCGGTCGATACGGGGAAAACACATTCCCCTCAGGGATGTCGACCAGCCGACCGCTCTCAATGAGTGTGGTGTAGTCAGCCACCTTGACCATGTCGGAGTACAGGAAACCGAGTCCCTCGCCCTGTCCCGTTACCGGGGTGGCGGTCATCCCGACAGTGCAGGGGCTACGCTTAAGCACCTTCATCCACTGCTCAGAAATACAAACATCGCACTCGTCCACGATGTACAAAGATGGCTGACGCCAGCTCACCTTTCCCCATCTCGCCACGAGCGTGTCTTTGCTGATGATCAGACACTGAGCATCCGGGCTCCATTGGTACTTGCTGTTGGCCAGCAGCACAGAGTAGTCCAGCCCGGCTTCTTCAGCCTTCCTCGCCATCTGGTAAATCAGTTGGCGACCCGAGGTGATGACGCCCACCCGTGTCCCTCGCTCTGCGGCTAGCGATATCATCGCCAACGCAATCACCGTCTTGCCTGTCCCGGTGGGTGCTTCCATGACAACACGCTTGTTGCCCGCACTCATTGACTGGCGCACACTGTTTACTGCCCGCTCTTGGTGCGGGTCCAGAGTGTATGGTCCTACCTGCATTACAATCCTCCATGGTAGATTTCATCCGCCTCTTCCTGGCTGCGTCCGCAGCGACCTGTATGCCACCTCTGCTTACTGTCTATCAGCTCCAGAGTTTCGTTGTCCTCAAAGAACACGTCCGCAGTCGGTATGCTGCCTACCCAAGGGACCTTGTCCCGCAACTCAATCGATGCCGCTATCAGCTCTGCGAGAGTGCCTCGTTCCACCTCGGGAGCCAGCCTATTTTGCCACATTGATCGCACCCCTCTCCCTCACATTCACACATCGCCAGTGGCTCCCACGCTGACAACACTTTCCTGATTGCTTCCACTGCGGAAGATGCTTCCTCGATTGCCATCTCCCCGTTGGTCAGGCGTCCGAGTAATTGTATCCTGTCCAGCAGGGTAACCAGAGACTTGTTTGTCAGATTCCAAGTGGCCCTGGCCCGCTGAAAACCCATCTCTGCCTTCTCTTCTAATGTGGCGGCGTCCCCATTATCGTCCCACTTCCGCCCAGACTTTAAGTTATTCAGCCCTTCGTTGATCTTTCCATCTTTTACCATCTTGATCACAGACTTCTGCGTGATGGCGAATACACCCGTTTCAATATCGTTGGCCGCCTTTGGATCGACCAGCTCAATGTCTTCTATGGCCTTGGAATAAGCCTCGTCGTACTGCACCTGTCTCACGGACTGCTCTTCCGCCTCTGCCTGCTTTCGCACCAGCTCTCCATGCAGTGTCTTAACCTCTGCTGCATCACCTTCCAGTAGCTGTGCCCGCTCCAACTCAAACTGCCACCGCAATCTCAGCCCATTGAGCCGGGCCTTTTGTTTTTTGCTGAGGTTACGCCGCCCCCTCTGGTAATCGTGCATCCACAGCTTGGCACTTGTTAAGCACGAGACACCCTCAACTTCTTTAAGTCGGGGAGTACCGTGACTGAACCGTGCAAACTCCATGTACCACTTGAACCTGTTGTGGCCATCAAGCAGCACTGGTGCTCCGCTAATCCACGCATACGACAGCGGGTCTCGCACACCCTCAGTCTCCAGCCTCTGGTACAGGGCTTCCCGCTCTGGTGGAGTCAGTGGGTCCAGCAAGCTCGCCAGCTCTGGATCAATCACAATGCTCTTTATGTCTGGACGTTTCATCCGTGTGTTCCCCCATGTGGTTTACAACTGCTTCGCAAAACTCTACCAAGTCCGCCGCCCGGATTGCAATCACCCAGTCTTCCCGGTTGCGGCGATGGGCCACGTAGGGAATGGCATCCCCGCAGTCATCGACCGCTTGGCCGAGAGCCTGATAGAGCTGCAGTCTTTCGGTTCGCTTGACCTCGGGGTGCGTGCCCTCGATCCCGTTCACCACGTCGGGAGTCTCATCTCCAGACACGGCACGGCCAGCATACTGACAGCCTCGTCGTGCGGATGGACAGTGAAGCTGGTCCCGCAGGTACTCAGCCCACTCTCTTTCACCCCTCGCACCCTTCGCTCGACTGTTCATTGAGAATCTCCCGACCGAGTGATGTTACCCAGTCCGGTAATTCTAGCGTATCTAAGCGGTATTCAAGCCACCCCAGTGGATACTTCCCAAATACGTCTTTCATGCGATCCAGGTCCCAGCCTTCCGGCTCAGCTTCGCGGCGTTTCCATTTCCAATTCAACGCGACGATGCGACCGGCCACATCGTTGTCCGTCTTCCACATGTGAGGAATGTGATTTGCAGCCATGTAATTGGACGGGTGCTCAACCGCATCCTTTGGGCCTCGCCGCCCCCATATATGGTCCACCTCAGTCGCCTCGACCTGCCGTGGCTTTCTTTGGTGTGCCCACCCGAATAGATCATACCTTGCTCCGACACACAGGGTGAATTCACACAGTGGATGTGTCAGTAGATACTCACGCCTCAATCGCATGGCTCCCCACATGTTCCAGCCGCATCACCCGTGGAGTGTACTCCACGCAGGCAAAGTCAGTAATCTGAATACCATACTGGACAAGCTGCTGCTCGATCTGCTCTCGCAAATCGCCCTCGTCCATGATTACCGTGATCCTGGCCACATCGTCTATCGTTTCGCCCCAGTCAGCAGACGTTTCGGCAGCCAGAACGAGATCAACTATCTCAAACACCAGCCAAAGCTGCGTGCAGACGGGGCGACCGCCCTCATCCCTCACCACTTCCACCGACATGGCCTGACGGTTGACTGGGTACGGCTGTACCTTGGTCCAGAACGGCCAGTACAGGTGGAACCCAGGTGACAGGGAGCTGTAAACTCCACGTCTTGATGAGAGGCCGCAACTTCCCGGTTCAATGTGTGCGAACCGTGGAACTATCGCCACCAGCCTTGTCAGCAGGTCCGCCAATACGTCGATCATCTTCGGGGTCTCCTACATGTCCGACCGTACCGCCAAGAGACCATCTGACTTTCGTAAACTGACGCAGGACTTCTGCTGCTGTGTCGTAACCCTGTTTCTGTAATTCCTCTGTTGCCTGCGTCAACTCCTGATACATCAGCATCTCCCTATATGTACTTGACCGCTGTTCGGACATCGAAGAACCCAACGATATCTCGCTCCTGACCGCTCAGAAAAAACGTGGGGCATGTAGGTACTGCCGTCTCATATCCGTATTGGGCTGAATGAGCTGAAGATATTTGGTAAGCACCCGGACGGCACGCCCAACGCTGCTGGCCACGCCACATGAATGCCTCCATTGCTGCCTCGTGGTGGTGGCCGATGACTCCGATGTCGAAGTCGTGTTCGCCCATCCTGAGCATCTGCTTGACTGCATGTGTCTGATTGAAACCGGAATTGTAGCGGTACTGATGACGGATGTGAACGCGGTACTCCTGGGAACCCAAGCAGATTTCCAGAAACGCACCGTGACTGGACGTCACGATCTTGTTCGACCGGCCAAGCCACCCCAGCATATCCAGCCCGGCAATCTGCCGACCATGTGTCGTGATTTCCCGACACCGCACAAATCAGCTTCGGCCCAAGGATGTTCAGGTAATATTCGTAAAGCTGCCACTGCTCCGTTGGTGTCGAGCGGGCCGACAGCATTGCAGAACGGTGCTTGATGTGGTTGTCCGTTCCGTCCCCGCCGAGAATGCAATACAACCCGGGTGTACGCCGGATCAGCTCTGCATCTTCCCGCATTCTCGCCAGATCACACGGTGTACCCGGCGCAATGTGCTGGTCCGACATGAACGCGACGGCGATCCGGGGCTCAGCGAACCGCACCTTGAACTTTTCTCTGGTCTTGGCCTGCCGTATCTTCTCAGCACACCCGGACTCCGCTTCCTTCCATATCTCCTCTGCCGTGCGCTCTGTGTGGCCACCCGTGATGGACGGTGACTCGATCTGCGGTGGAATCTCCGCTACAAAATCCGCTGCCGCCCTGTATTTCTCCAGCTCGTCACTGTCGGGCGTAGCTTGAAACTCCCTGCCAAAATGCTGCGAACCACGCTGCGCCCTCGAACGCAGGGTGTTGGGCGAGATTCCCAATGCCTTGCCAGCAGCCACCCATGTCCCGTATTCTTCCTTGGCGGCAAGGGCCTCGCGATACAGCTCTCTATTTGCTTCCATCAGATTTTCCTTTTTTGTGAAAAAGCAAACTTTCTTCTCAAGTCACCTGCGATACCATGCCGATACCACCTGTCAGGACGAGGTTATCCGGTTGTCGGATGGCACACACTACTATGGAGGACCATGACATGGCCGACGCGATCACACTGTTTAGCCCAGTAGGTACTGTCAAGTTTGACTGCACCCGCGAACCCGACCGCTACTACGACGGTCACACCATCACCTTGTTCTTCAAGGACTCCGATGAGGGACTTGAGGAATTCCAGAATGCACTGCTGGATTACCAGTATAACACGCTGGGACCCGATGCCGAGGTGAAACATCCTCTGCTGAAGGCTACCGATGGTGGGTTCACAATCAAGGCTAAAACCAAGTACGCCTGTTCTCTCGTCGATCACAACGACGACCCTATTGAGGACGGCGACAGCCTGAGGGGGCGACGTGCCCGGATTCACATTGACGTGAAGGACTACAGTGCCGACTTCGGTGATGGCCCGATCAAGGGGCTGACTGCCTACTTGAAAGGTGTTCAAGTGGTCAGTGCTGCGGAGTCCGACACGGACGACAGCTCTACAACATCCTTCGGGAAGGTGCCGAAGGAGATTGTTGAATCCAGCGACGTTCCTTTCTGATGCGTACTGACTGGCACTGACCGGTATTCGCCGGGCCATGCGATTGTGGCCCCGGATCACGTCATGCGGAGGTGCCAGTCTTTTCAACCAGCAATATGGTAGCGGCCTTGACGGTGGTACGCAGGGCTGTGCCGGTTCGATTCCGGCGTGCTGGGATAATGGCGGCGATCTGGTCGAGGTAGTCTCCACTCATGGGTGGACAGTACGCCGAGGCAATGCAAACCAGACGCCGCCATTTCTTTGCTTAGTTTGCCAGTCGGTGTACGACGTCCGGGCTGGCAGATGAGGATGGCAACGGAGTGCCTGGGCGAAAGCCTGCTCGACTCCGATATCAAAATCAGAGCAGGCCGGTGCCTCTGAACCCCCATCTGCGGTGAATAACAGGGCACGCCGACGCCAGTGGAGCACCGTTTTTTAGGTGCCACTGGGGTCGGTACGTAAACAACCCTCTACAGTGAATATCAGTAGTCCCATTGTCGGATAGTGGTGACATATTGTCGTCACTTATTGACAAGTGTCGCATTTTCTATGGAGGACAGAGCATGTTTGGACCGACTAATTACTTACCGGGAAGCCCCGAGAAGGTGGAGTTGCTTCAGGCTCGTTACGAAGCGGGCCTTGGGCTTTGGCATCCCGAAGACAGGAAGGACAACGGAGACGTCAACCATACTGGCAGCGGTGGTCACCTCGATGGCCTCGCCGCAACCAAAGGATTTCACAAGCAGCAATACTCACTGCACATTTGCCCGACGCTCCAACGTGGGTAGCTGGACTGACCAGCAATTTGTGTTACCGTTCGGCAAACACTTTTCAACGGAGGATGACATGCTGGTATTGACACGATCTGTAGACGAATCGGTTTACATCAAAACGTCAGACGGCGTTATCCAGGTCATGGTTTGCCGCAACGATGGCGACAAAGTCAGACTTGGATTCAACGCCCCTCGGGAGATACCAATCGACAGGGAGGAATACTATGAGCGTGACGCTCGCACGAGAGGTTGAGCAGGACGCCTCGGATGCCGCCACAATCAATCGCTCAATCCAGACGCTGCGACAAAAGCTATCCAAGAGACAGCAGGATCAGCACCCCGTCATTCTTGACACCGACGAGTGGGGAACCTTGCACCTGCGTCCCGAAAGTTTTTCGCACAACACCTCTCCCCCGTGGATCTTCGAGCAGGTGTTTACCTGCCGACGAGACCGGGAAACCTGGTACGTCTGGCTCAGTAGCCGAGACTGGCAATGGCGTGCAGCCAAGGAATACCACATCATCTGCACTTCACCTGTTCAGGTTTGGAAAGAAGCCAAGCCAATCACCCTGACTTCACTTGATTATACGGAGGACTCTCATGAAGAACATTAACGACATCCTTGGAGATGGGCACACGGGTGTGCATTCTGCCATGGGCCGCGATGAATACATGTCCGAGGTGGGGCTCAATCCTTCCAGCCTGAAGAAGGGCTTGGCGGATGGCGTTGTGTCGACCTTGGCAGTGAAGCACGCTTACGAAAACCCTAACCCGCCAACGCAGGCACAGCTTGATCGGTTTGCTCCGGGCACACTGGGTCACATGTGCTGGCTGGAGCCAGAGCGTGTCGGGCGTCAGTCCGTTGCCATCTGGAGTGAGGGACGACGAGCCGGTAAGGCGTGGAAAGAATTCCAAGCCGCTAACGCCGACAAGTTGATCATCAAGGCGGAAGACTACGACCGTGTTCGCAAGTGCTGCGATGTTGTGCTTGACCATCTGCGAGTTCACAGGCCGGATGTTACTGACCTGCTTGCCGAGGGCGAGAGTGAGGTGGCAGTATTCAGCCGGGAGTATGACATGCTCGTGAAGGGCCAGCTTGACTGGATCAACACGACCGGCAACTCTGCAATCGTGGACCTGAAGTTTAGCGACACCCACAGTGAGAGCATTGCCGACAAGAATGTCAGTCGCTTCCATTACGACCTCTCGCTGGCCTGCTACAACCGCTGGTTCCAACGTGAGTCAGGCAAGCAAGTCAGCCGGGTTGTGATCATCACCGTCTGCACGACGCCACCCTACGGGGTCATCGTCCGTGAGCTTGGTGAGATGGCACTGACACACGGTTGGGACAAGGCCGACCGTGTACTGGGAAGTGTTAGGGATTCACTCAGCCTTGATGAGTGGCCAATACCATGTGTCAGCGGGGAGTATGTGCCCCCGCATTGGGAACTGGACGATGTAGAACTGGAGGGATTTGATGTCGAAACCGCAAGCGTTTGAGGGGATGGCCAGTCAGATGCGGGACTCCCCGTGGCTGGCCGCTGAGGACATAGAAGACGCGGGTGGAAGCGTAAGTGTCACCATCCTCGCCTGCTATAAGCATCAAGATGTTGAGTTTGATGCTGGACGCAAGCGTCCTGTCATCTACACTGTGGCCTTCAAGGGTGCCGACAAGCAGCTTGTCTTGAACGCCACTAACCGGAAAGCCCTGTCGTCCCTGTTTGGGCGGGACGTCAAGACATGGAAGGGCAAGAAGGTGGAGTTGTTTGTTCAAGACGGTATCCGCTTGGGCGGCAAGACCGTTAAGGGCATTCGACTTCGAGGTAGTGATGATTGAGGATTATGTGCCGCCGAGCGGCTGGGTAGAAATCTTTGGGGACTCTCGCCTGCTAACCACGGGCGAGGGCTCCCCATTGCTTCGCCGCAATAAGCATGAGTGGGTCCTGATGGCGACCCGGCTGGTCAGGTTTTGGGCACACGACGAGGCTTACAAGTCTATGCCTGAGTTTGCCCCGAGCGAGCCTGGCTACAAGCAATGGAAGTTCCTCTGCTCTATCGC
>Ga0114932_10002580_pt1 | contig 18921 bp, 13 predicted proteins | sample 2SBtaG_2_FD_87286 | JGI IMG/M metagenome (GOLD analysis project Ga0114932, IMG submission 87286) | Deep subsurface microbial communities from Kolumbo volcano to uncover new lineages of life (NeLLi) - 2SBTROV12_ACTIVE470 metaG | ecosystem: Environmental > Aquatic > Marine > Volcanic ... | reverse complement strand
GTCGCCCACCACGCCGACCGCGCCTCGCAGCCACGCCAGATCGAGATCCGCCGCCCCGTGGCCCGCGCCCAGCACCTGCGCAAAGCCGCCGGTCGCTCCGAGCTCGAAGCAGGCCAGCAGCAGGATCAGGGAGAGAGGGTCCAATCGACCATGCCTTCGTGGGCTCCGCTGCCCGAGGTTGCCAGCCAGAAGGAGCGCACGGAATGTACCCCGCTGCTGTCGTCCACATCGAGCCATCGTTTTCCAACGTTGGAAAACCGATCCCCCACGACCGACCTCTGCTCCGACGTGCCGATCGCCCACGAAGCTCCCGGGCCTGCGGGAATCGTCAGTCCAGGCGGCCAACTCTTCGCCCGCCGCCTACCAATAGGGCTCTTCGCCCCAAGGGATGTCCCAGCCGGGGATGATGGCGAAACCGCCGGGGCCGTCGACCAGCGCGTGGTTGTAGCCGTTCAAGTGAAGGTCGTTGATGCCGTCGCCGTCCCAGTCGCCGAAACTGACTCCCGACGGGAGGAGCAGGTACATGTCCTCCTCCTCCTTGACCAGCGACATGCTGGGCTCGAAGGCCGCTACGCCTTCAGGAAGCTCGTCGGTGTTCAGCAGGAAGCGGGTGGTGTAGTACGCGGAGTAGCCTTCGATCTCGAGCTCCCGCCTGCTATCTCCGTCGAGATCTCCGGCGTCGCACTCGTGACCGAGTTGAGAGCCGTAGCTGGCGAGCGGGTACACGTTGGCTTCTCCATGGAGGATGCCGTTGGCGCCGGCGTTCCAAGAGTCCACCTCGGTGCTCTCAGCGGAGCCCGCGACAAAATACAGCCCGCCACCCTGCTCGGCGTAGTCGGAGTCCGAGGGCTCTCCGGCTACCCAGTCGTCGTAGCCATCTGCGTTCCAGTCTCCCAAGCCTGCCACGCAGTTCGCGTCTGCAGCCCAGACCTGGTGGGCAACGTCCTCGATCTGGGCGCCATCGGCGCCGCGAAGGTCCGGTCCGGAGATCACGTACGTCGCGTCATGGTAGTCGTTGACCAGCAGGTCGGCGTGACCGTCGCCGTCGAAGTCACCCGACGACATCTCGTCGCCCAGCCAGTCGTCGCCGTAGATCAGAGTGGCGAACTCTTCCTCGCCCCAGGTCTCCACCGGCTCGGTGGGCGTCGGTTCGCCGAAGACGATGCCGAGGTGGGGGGTGATGCTGGCGTCCTTGGGCAGGGGAACGGGCTCGATGACCGTGGCGAACACCAAGTCGTCGTAGCCGTCACCGTCGAGGTCGCCGGGCGCGTGGCTCTGTTGAGCCCAGAGGCCATCATGGTAGAAGGTCCGGCTGGCCACGTCCTGCAAGCCCAGTCCATCTTCCCATGTGTCGCTGGGGCCCTCCAAGAGGTAGGCGACCCCCAGATACTTCTCGGCCGTGCCGCCGTGGTCGACGGTTGTGCCGCCCGAGGACGTCCTCACCCAGTCCTCGAAGCCGTCGCCGTTGAAGTCGAGATGGCGGGCAGGGCCGCCGAGCTCGAAACCCTGGTCCGTGAACTCCAACACGTCCAGCTCGTGACCTTCCAAGGACCACTGCCAACCTTGGCCGCCCGGGACAAAGCCGTACACGTAGCCGCGTCCGCCATCGGGGAGCTCGCAGGCACTGCACAGCGTGAAGAGGTCGTCCACCCCATCTGCGTCCAGGTCTCCGGCGAAGCCGTAGCTGCCGAAGACATCCAGGTACCCTTCCGGCCCCGACGCGGTCAGCGCCGCGAGTCCGAGCATCTCCTGGGCCTTGTCGCAGACCCCTTCCTCGAGCGCCTCCCCGTCGCAGTCATGGTCGGTGAGGTCACACCATTCGTCGGCGCCGGGGTACGTCCAGGGGTGGTTGTCGTCGCAGTCGGTCTCCGGACCGAAGCCGTCGCCGTCCTCGTCCGTGGTCGGTCCGGTGTCGGGCGGGTCGGTGTCTGGCGGGTCCGTCTCGGGCGGGTTGGTGTCCGGTGGACCGGTGTCGTGGGTGTCTACGACGGAGACCGTGTCGACCTCGGTGTCACCGCCGGAGTCGGGGGAGTCCTTGTCTCCGTCCGAGCAGGCCAGCAGCAGGATCAGGGAGAGAGGGTCCAATCGACCATGCCTTCGTGGGCTCCGCTGCCCGAGGTTGCCAGCCAGAAGGAGCGCACGGAATGTACCCCGCCGCTGTCGTCCACATCGAAGTCGACGCCGGTGATGTTCGGGTTCCAGAGGTACGCGCCGGGGTACGCGTTCCATTGGGTGCGGTAGATTCCAGCCGTGGGGATGTACCGGCGACTGGCCTGGTAGAGGGTGAGGTCGTCACACGCCGTGGCGGCGCAGTCCTCGCTCGTCTTGCCTCCGAGGCCCACGACGATGGTGTCGACGAGGTGAGGGTGCGGCGCTGCGCTTCGGATCGGCCGAAGCTGATCGTGGGGCCACGCCCATTGGGTCGCCGTGGGGTTGGCGGGGTCGTACACGTCCAGCTCGCAGAAGTAGCCGTCGGTGCTGGTGTTGCCGTACAGGAAGACCGTGTCGTCGGCCCACGGAGCAAGCGTAAGGCCCTGGATGTTGCCGGCCACCAGCTCCGAGCACTCGTTGGCCGGATGGAAGTTCGACCCGATCGGGATCGCGGTCCAGGTCTCGCCCGACGGGGTGACCTCCACCTTCAACAAGGCGCAGTCGTCGTCTACATTCACCGTTCCAGCCGTGATCGCCACGTAGAGGGTGAGGTCGTGGTCGGTGGCGTCGTTCCACCAGGAGCGCTCCTGGTCGATCTCCACCATCGGGCCACCGTGGAACACCTCGTCTTCGCTCAGCGAACCGCAGGCACTGAGGCCGGGGAAGGCGAGCTCGCGGAGGAGCATGTCGCCGCCGGCGTCGTAGAACAGGGCCAGGCCACCGCGGGTGGTGTAAGTCGCCCCGTCCAGGAAGGGACGGAAAGCCACGGAGGCGACGTCGGGGTCGTCGTCGAGCACGCTTAGGCCATAGGGGTTGCCGTAGTCGCTTCCACTCAGTGGTGTCAGGAGCTGACCAGGATTGCTTGCGCCCGGATCGCATGCAGCCCAAGTGCTGTCCACGCCGCCGGTGTCGAAGTACTCCGGCTCGCGATCGCAACGCCATTCCGCATCACCCGAGAGAGGATCCGTGTAGAACGCCACCGGGTCGCCCACGTACGTACTCGTGGTCTCCCAGCAGAAGCGCACGTCCTCGTGGCTGTCCGTTGCTCCGACCTCGGCCTTCATCACCGCCTGGCTCGTGGGCGCGCTCTCTTCGTCTTGAACCTGCAGGATCGCCCAGACCGTCGCCCCACCCGCTGGGTCCTCGACCAGGTCCACGTGCCGCCCGCCGGCGGACCAGGTGTCCCAGTGGCAGTCCCAGTCGCCTGGCTCCCGATCGGACGCACCCACCGGCGCTCCATAGAGCCCCTGCATGCTGAGGTCCCAGCTCGCGCCCCATGCCATGCCGTCGGCATCCACGCCATTGGGGGCGCACGTGTCGCAGAAGGCGAGCTCGGAGACGACAGTGCCCTGAAAGTCGCCGCTCGGTTCCATCGACCAGGACCAAGGGATCTCGTCCAGGTCGATGCTGGTGTCGCCGTACACCGAGTCCCAGCCCGGCGCTCCACCGGAGGCGTGGGGCAGCCGCATCAGGCCCAGGCCACCGTTGACGATCACGTCGGGCGTGACGCCGGCGTCCAGTGCCGCGAACACACCATCCACGCCATTCACGGGGAAGAAGATCTCCAGGTCGTCGTAAGGGTGCAACGAGCCCGGCCAGGCTCCTTCGGGGTCAACGACGAGAGCGCGCTCCTGGGCGTTGCCCGGCGTGCCCAACGGGTCCTCCTCCCGGAGCGCGTCGCTGGTGTAGTAGTCCTGCAGGGGCACCCACGCCAGAGTAGCGTCGTCCACCGGCGGTGTGCTGACATCCGCACGGAAGAGCGGCTGGGTCTCGTAGTTCTGCCCGACGCTGCGGCGGATGAACACGAGCAAGGTGCCGGTGTCGTCGTCGAGCGCGAGACCGGAGAGCTCTGTCTCGCCGAGGTCGTCGATGTTCTTGGTGCGGATCTCTCCGCTGCCGTAGCCCGCCGCAAGGATCGAGGAGAAGTCCGTGTTCACCATCCACGCAGGGCAGTCGGTGCTGGGGTTGCTCTTGCAGTCCGGCGTGGGGTCGACTGCCGCGTCGGTGTCCCACGTGTTGCTGGTGACCGGGGTGCCCGCGTTGAGTGCCACCGCGTGCACCGTGCCCTCCACGTGCGTTCCGCAGTCTCCCGTCCCGTCCGCCGTGGTGCGGCGTCCGGAGTCCGCGACGTAGACCAGGCTCCGGGTGCTGTCGATGAAGCTCGTCTCCAAGTCGCGGACGTCCCAACCCGTTCCACCCACGGGAACGCAGCCGCTCGTGACGCCGCTGTTGCAGGTGTCGTCGATGGGACAGATGTACAGGGCGTCGCCGTTGTCGACCACGCTCTTGAAGCCGACCACAAGGTAGTCGTCGTCGCCGATCACCACGGTGTCGAGGGCCGCGACCTGCTCGTTGGCAGGGAGGCCGTCGAGCAGGCCGTCGCCCGCCGACTCGCACAGGTTCAGGCTGTCGGGATCGATCGCACGCACGCCTTCGCTGCCGGCCGTGTGGTCGACGTAGAACAGGTATTCTTCGAGGATCTCGACGTGGGCGAAGAGCTGACCGCCCCCGAACGCCTTCTGGGTGGAACAGGCGTGGTCTCTGGGATCAACCATCACCGTGCTGTCGACATCGGTCCAGCTGTCGCCGCCGTCTGACGTGTGGTACAGCGCCCCGGCGCCAGAGCGGCCCGTGATGGCCCAGTAGGTGCCCGTGTCCGACGCGAAGACATCGTAGACGGCGAGCTGGTCGTGGAACTCGAGCCGACTCCCTTCCTGTTCTCCGTTGATGGACCACCACGTCTGGCCGCCGTTGTAGCTCCACGCCACGCCGCCAGTGTTCGCGGCCGCGAGCAGTTCACCTTCTACCTGATGGTTGCGAACGACGGAACTGGTGTAGCCGCCGCCGGGGAAGGCTGTGCCGTCGTAGATCACGTCCGCGTCGCCCGGAGGCGGCCAGTAATACTCGGCGTTGGTGAGGCTCATGTAGTCGACGCGAACGCCGGGGTGTGACGCGCTGGGGCAGAGAATCTCCAAGTCGGTGATGGTGTAAGGGGGCGTGCCAGCGTAGGTGAAGTCGTGCTGGCCATCGCTGGAGAAGGAGCCGATGCCGGTGATGCCGCCGCCGTCCACACCGACGCCCACGGTGCAACTCAGTCCCGTGGTCATGAAGCTGGCAGCCAGGCCCACGTGAAGCTCGCCGTTGTCCCAGTCGACGTCGTCTTTGAGCTGGATGTAGGCCGTGCCGAGAGAGGGGCGGAACCAAGCATAGTCGTTGGACGTCCAGTCCACGTTGGCCGAGGTCCACCACGCCCCCGACCGCATGGGAGCGTTCAGGTGCTGGTAGATGTAGGTGTAGCCATCGCAGTCATCGTCGTAGAGGAGGTCGAGGTTCTCGGCCATCGCCGGATTCACGATGGCGAGCGCATCGTTGCAGTCGACGCCAGACAAGGTCGGGCAACCCGGCAATTCGAAGCGGTCGTAGCCGTCGTTGTCGCTGTCGCAGTCGACAGCGGCCGCCGGGGCTCCAGCAAAGAGCGCCACCAGCGCCGTGATCACGAGAGCCATCGTGTTCCGTGCAAGACTGTGCATCTTCCTCCCCCAGGTGTCGAGATGTCCTCTTCATCTCACCCTCCCACAGCCGCGGGGCTTGGTTCAAGGGAAATGAGATGCTGAACGTTCGCCTGCTGGAACATCCCCCTGGTTGACCCGGGTCCGGTTCTGGGAGCGACAAGCGCATCTCCAAACCCGCTCCGTCGGAGAATGGAGCAAACCGGGGCTCCACCGGGATGAGTTAGCTACAGACGAGCGGCCAGCGTCACACCACCCCCGGCCGCCACGCCGCTCCCGCCGAACGCCGCATGAACCCCGGGCCGCAGGGACCACCGCTCCTCGAGCGCCAGCCCCAGGCTGGCCTCCGCTCGAAGGCCCCAGGCCACCGGCACGTACGCCTCCGGTCCGACCGCAACGCGGGGTGACCCCGGGCGCTCCGGGCTCCACGCCGCACCCACGAAGCCGTGGTACAGCACCGCGCTGTGGCGGTCCGGGTACAGCCGGTAGTCCCCAGCGCCCCGCACCAGGCCCAGGTCGCCCACCACGCCGACCGCGCCTCGCAGCCACGCCAGATCGAGATCCGCCGCCCCGTGGCCCGCGCCCAGCACCTGCGCAAAGCCGCCGGTCGCTCCGAGCTCGAAGCGTGTGGTGTCCACCGGAAGGGCGGCCACGCTCGCGCGCTCCGTGCGGAAGCTCCCGCTCGCCGGGTCGAACCAGATGACCTCGAGCCGGCGCTCCTCGATCGGGCGCCGCTCGACCTCGGCCTGGAGCACCTCGTCCTCCCAGGTCAGCGCGAGCAGCTCGTCGTAGGCCCGCGCGGCGCCGTCGGCACTGGCGGGGCGCGTGGCCGGCGCGTCGCCCACCGCCAGGCTGTGGAAGCTCGGCACCACGCGCTCCACCTCGACCTGGAGCAGGCGCAGCTCGTCCACGCCCTCGGCCGCACAGAGCGACGCGAGCAGGTCCCGCACCTGCGCGGGCGCTTGCAGGGTGGAGAAGGCGAGCTCGAGCGCCTCGGCCAGCTCGTGGAGCTCGTCCAGACCGGCGTCGGGCGGGGCCAGCTCGGTGGTGCGTTCCGCGAGCACGGGCACCTCGGCGGTCCAGACCCGCGCCCCCGGCCGCTCGACCGTGATGCGGTGGCGCGCGGCCAGCAGCTCGGTCTCCGCCCCGGCGAGCCGACCGTTCACGAAGACCCGGCTCCCGGCCGGTGCGGTGACCACCAGCCGCCCGGTGCCGCCCAGCATGAGCTGGCGCAGCTCCTCGTCGAAGGCGAAGGCGGTGTCGGGATCGTCGAGCGGCAGGGTGGCCGGGCGGCGCCCCCAGATGGCCGCCGCCGTGCGGAACGAGGTGGCCCACGACGCGCCTGGAGTGACCCGCAGCCGGGCGGCGCCGCGGAGGAAGTGCAGCTCGGCCAGGGTCTCGCCATCCACTGGGCCCTGCCAGGCCTCGAGCCGGGCCACGGCCTCGTCGGCGGCGGCCAGGGTGCCCCGCCAGTGCCCCCGCGCGGCCGCCTTCCGAGCGGCGTCGAGGGCTCCGTCGAACGCGGTGAGGGCCTGCTGATCCGGCTCGAGCAGCGTGAAGGCGAGCGGCGGGGTCTCGCCCGTGACCGCCTGCACCCACGCCAGGTCGTCCTCACAGGCTGCGTCGCACACGAGCAGGGTGGGCGCGGCGAGGGCGCTGGCGATCAGCAGGTTCACGCGCGCCTCCGCCGACCTACCGCGAAGAGCGGCAGCACCCAGCCCAGGCCGAGCGCCGAGCGTCCGCTCGCGCAGGCCCAGCCCACGTAGGCTTCGGCCTCCCCGTCGCAGTCGTTGTCCACCCCGTCGTCGAGCTCCGGCGCGCCCGACCAGGTGTCCCGGTCGCTGTCGTCGCAGTCCCCGTCCACCTCGCTCTGCCCGTCGCCGTCGTCGTCGTAGAGCTCGGTGCCCTCGTCCACCACACCGTCGCAGTCGTCGTCGAGGTGGTTGCCGCGCTCGGTCGCACCCGGATGGGTCTCGGGGTCGCGGTCGTCGCAGTCGCCCGTCGCCTCGGAGAAGCCGTCGCCGTCGTCGTCGTAGACCTCGGTGCCCTCGTCGATGGTGCCGTCGCAGTCCTCGTCCACGCCGTCCGCCGTCTCCCAGGCCCCCGGGTACACCCAGCCGTCGGCGTCGTCGCAGTCGCCGGCCTCCTCGGTCCAGCCGTCCCCGTCGTCGTCGCGCCAGTCGGTGCCCTCGTCGACCACGCCGTCGCAGTCGTCGTCCACGTCGTTGGCCACCTCCTCGGCGCCGGGGAGCTTGGCCGGGTCCGCGTCGTCGCAGTCACCATCGGACTCCGCGTAGCCGTCGCCGTCGTCGTCGTACACGTCGGTGTCGTTGTCGACCACGCCGTCGCAGTCGTTGTCCTCGCCGTCGGCCAGCTCCACCCCGTCCGGGTAGGTCCACACGTTGCCGTCGTCGCAGTCGCCCGCGTCCTCGGACCAGCCGTCCCCGTCGTCGTCGTAGGCCTCGGTGCGGTCGTCGGCGAGCCCGTTGCAGTCCTGGTCGAAGCCGTCGGCGACCTCGGCCGCGCCCGGGTAGGTGTCGGCGGCCGCATCGTCGCAGTCACCCGCCTGCTCGGACCAGCCGTCCCCGTCGTCGTCGTAGACCTCCGTGCCCTCGTCGATCACGCCGTCGCAGTCGTTGTCCTGCCCGTCCACCCACTCGGTGGCGTCGGGGTAGGTCAGGCCGTTGGCGTCGTCGCAGTCCCCGTCGTCCTCCGACCATCCGTCGAGGTCGTCGTCGTAGACCGAGGTGCCCTCGTCCACCACGAAGTCGCAGTCGTCGTCCACCCCGTTCTCGGTCTCGGTGGCCCCCGGGTGGATGTTGGGGGCCGTGTCGTCGCAGTCGCCCTCGGCCACCGTCCAGCCGTCGCCGTCGACGTCGGTCGACGCGTGGAGGGGGGCGGAGCAGAGCAACGCCACGAAGAGGGCGAGGAGGTGGGCCGATCGGTACATGCCCTGGGGTAGTGCCAGTTGCATGCCAGTTGCAGCGGGAGCCAACTACCTGAAATCACATCCGACCATGCGGTGCCCGCGGATCCATGTCGCAGAGAGGAGTGGGGTGGGGACGCACGGTCAGCGGGGATGCACGGTCAGCGGGGATGCACGGTCATGGGAAGGCCCCCGCGCGGGCGCAGGGTGACGCTGGGCTCCGGCTCCACGCGGTGCCCGACCAGCAGGGAGAAGCGGAACCGACGCACCAGCACGGCCAGCACGATGCAGGTCTCCATCATCGCGAACCGGGAGCCGATGCACTGCCGCTTGCCACCGCCGAAGGGGAGGTAGGCGAAGCGCTCGCTCGGGGTGCGGCCCTCGAGCCAGCGCTCCGGGTCGAAGCCCTCCGGGTCCGCCCAGTAGTCGGGGTGGCGGTGCACTGCGTAGGGCGAGAGGTAGACCTGCGCGCCCGCGGGCACACGGAAGCCGCCCAGGGTGTCGGCGGTCACCGCGCGACGCCCCATCGCCCAAGCGGCCGGGTAGAGCCGCATCGACTCCTTCACCACCGCCTCGGTGTAGGGCAGGTGGCCGAGGTCCCCCATCACCGGCAGGGTCCCGCCGGGCAGCACGCGGTCCACCTCGGCCTCCAGGGCGCGGGCGGCCCCCGGGTTCCGGGAGAGCAGGTACAGGGTCCACGCGAGGGTGTTGGCGGTGGTCTCGTGCCCGGCCAACAGCAGGGTCAGCACCTCGTCCCGGAGCTCCTGGTCGGTGAGGCCCTGGCCGGTCTCCTCGTCCTGCGTGGCCATCAAGAGGCCCAGGAAGTCCGGGCGCGGGGTCTGCCCGTGGCGCGCGTCCACGATCGCCCGCACGGTGCGGTCGAGGGTGGCTTCGGCGCGCCGGGCCCGGAACCCCGCGAGGGTGGGCACCACACGCCGCCAGGGCACGAGCGATGCCCGCTGCAGGTCGTGCCACCGGAGCACGGTGCTCAGGGCGTCTCCGATCGCCCGACCGCGGTCGTCGAGGTCGGCGCCGAACAGCGTGCGGGCGGCGATGGCCAGGGTGAGCTGGCTCATCTCCTCGGCGACGTCGATCACCTCATCGGCCTGCCAGCGCTCCGCGTGGTCGCGGGCGTGCTCGCCGATGGTGGTGGCGAAGCCGGCGACCGTCTGCCGGCGGAAGGCCGGGTTGGCGATGCGGCGATGCCGCGCCCAGGTCTCGCCCTCGGAGGTCAACAGACCCTGTCCGAGCAGCTTGCGGAGCATGCGGTAGCCGCGGCTGCGCTTGTCGTAGTTGGCCTCGCGCTCCACCAGCACCTCCCGCACGGCGCTGGGGTGGAGCACCAGGAAGAACCACAGGGGGCCCACGCGCAGCCGGACCACGTCGCTGCGCTGCCGGAGCGCGCGCACGAACAGGCCGAGCGGGTCGCGCCGAGCCTCGGCCAGGTGGCCGGCGAGCCGGGTGGCGGGGAGGTGGGGAGCGAGCGGCGGCAGGGTCGCGATCACGGCTCAGCCCTCCTCGTGGAACACAGGTCGGGCAGGCAGGCCAGGGTCAAGAGCAGCATCGTTGAATCCGAATGTGACGTCAGGTTCACATTTGGAGTACCCTCTGGGCACGCCAGGTCGCCATTCGCGTTCGCAGGGCGCCGGCAGGAGGCCTCGTCGATGAGCTTGCAGAGGAGAAAGAGCCCGGTCCAAGCCCGCTCGAAGGCGGTCGCCGAAGCCCTGGTGGAGGCGACCGCTCGCGTTCTGGCGGCCGACGGGTACCGCGGGGCCACCACCCGGCGCATCGCGGAGGTCGCCGGCGTGAGCGTCGGCTCGCTCTACCAGTACTTCCCGAACAAGGAGGCGCTGGTCTTCGCCGTGGCCGAGCGGCACTTCGCCGACGTGCTGGGGCGCCTGGCCGCCGTCGACGTGTCGGGCGGTCGGCCGCTCCGGGACGCGGTCACGGGCTTCGTCGAGGCGATGGTGGAGGCGCACGCTCTGGACGCCGGCGTGCACCGCGCGCTCAGCGAACAGATGCTGCACCTCGGGCTGGAGCCCTACCTCGAGCACCAGCGCCGGGCGGAAGGGGCCGTCCGCATGCTCCTCGAGCTCAAGCGGGACGAGATCCGCGTGGAGCGGCTGGGCATCGCGTCGTGGCTGCTCGTCACGACCGTCGAAGGCGCGGTGCACCGGTCCCTGCTCGACGACCCCAGCCGGCTCGAGGACCCCGGCTTCGTCGAAGAGCTCGTCGCGCTCGTGTGCCGCTACCTGGGGGTGTGATCCGGAGCCGCCGCGGCCCCGGAGAGCATCCGGCTGGCCGGGTCGTAGCGCACGGCGTGCACCTCGAAGAGCAGCTCCTGGGGATCGGTGGTCTCGGCCATCACGAGCTGCAGCTCGCGCAGGTGGTGCGCGCGGGCCCAGGCGGTGAGCAGGTCGGCGGCTTCCGTGCTCATGCGGCCCTCGGTGAACAGCGCCGCCAGCTCGGCGTTGAGCCAGTCCCCGTCCTCCGACGGGACGAAGCGCGCCCGAGCCGTGACGGCCTGGCCCGGCCCGACCTCCACGTGCTCGCGCCACTGCCGACCGCTCACCGGCTCGGTCGCCGTGAGCCGGTGCGGCCCCGGAAACACGCGCACCTGCACGGGCCCGGGCCCCAGGAGCACGCCATCCAACGCGTACACCGCGTCGCCTTCCAGCGAGACCGTGGCGAGGCGCTCGGCCAGCAGCGAGACGAGCGCGTCGTCGTAGGCCTGCCGGTAGGGCACCAGCGCCTCGGGCACGTCCAGCGGCTGCGTCCAGGCGAGCGCCGCGGCCGCCCGGTAGAGGTCGGGCGCCGCGAAGCGTGGACCCAGCTCCTGGCGGGTGGCGGCGAGGGTGAGGTACAGCCGGGCGTGAGCAGCGTTCGACGCCGTGGCCGTCGAGCGCTCCAGGGCATCCAGGGCGTAGCCGAGCTCGAAGGCCGCCTCGTCCAGATCCCCCGCCGCGAAGGCCGCCTCGCCGCGCGCCAGCGCGCCCTCGAACACCTGGAGCTGCCGCCGCTCGACGAGGAGGGCCGCCTGCTCGTACGCCAGCGCCTGGGCCAACAGGATGGGCTCGTCTTCCCAGGCCGGCTGCACGCCCAGCCACCACGCCTCGTCGTCGCACGCCGAGTGGCACACCTGCAGCGTCAGCTCGGTGGCGCCCGGAGGCGGCGACGTCAGGGGGGCGGCCAAGGCCACCGCCAAGAGCTCAACCAGCACGACCGATCCTCAGGCCGGCGCCGACCATCGGGCCCGCGTCCGTCCACCCCACCCGGGCCTCCAGCCCGAGGCTCCGACGGGGGGTCGGCGCGACGCTCCAACCGCCGAACACCTGGCCCCCCAGCGCGTAGGGCACGACCGCGGTGGCGTGGGCGCCGACGTAGGGACCGTCCCAGCTCCGCCGCAGCCCCGCAGCGACCGACAGCACCTCTTGCGCCACCCAGTCGTCGTAGAGGTAGTAGGCCTGCGCCGTGTGCAGCACGCCGAGCCGCGCGTCCACGGCCAGCGCGGGGGCGAGCGCCAACACCCCGTCGAGCTCGACCGACACGTGGTCGCGGCCCGCGAGGTGCACCCACCCCGTGCCGACGCCCAAGGACAGGCGGCTCCGGTGTTCCGCGACCTGCATCGCCGCGGGCCCGGGCCCCGTGCTGCGGAGGCGCCCAGCGTCCACGTCGAGCCAGGCCGCGTGCAGATCGAAGCCGCCCACGCGCTCCTCGGGCAAGCCGAGGGCACCCGGCTCGGTCAACAGAGCGAAGCGGACCCAGGTGAGCCCCTGGCCCCGCGCCCAGTCGGTCAGCACGCCGGTCAGCTCGTCCGGCGGGCTCACCCCGCGAACGGCACCCACCAGCGCCGCCTCCAGGGCCGGCGCCGCGTCCTCGGGCAAGCGCACCCGCACCGAGGCCGTGCCCTCCAGGAGCAAGGGCTGCACGAACGCGGTGCGTTGCCCGGGGCCCTCCGCGGTCACGCGGTGCCAGCCGGCCGGCAAGGCCAGCGCCGTGTCCCCGTGGCCCACCTCGACCCCGTCCACTAGCACCCGTGCGTCGGGCGGGGCCATCACCTGCAGCCACGCGGGCTCCACGGGCCGGTCCAGCACCGCGAGGTAGGCCTCGACCGTGCGGGCGTCGAGCTCGACCGGCAGGCCGTGGGTGCGGTGTCCAGACCCCGTGGCCGCCGCCTCCAAGGCCGCGGTGGCTTGCCGGCGCGAGCCGGCCAGGAGGTAGTGATCCGCGAGCAGCAGGTGCATGCGGAAGGGCGTTCCGGCGTCCAGCGTGAGCGGCAGGTCCACGAGCTGCTGCTCCAGGGCCTGGAGCTGGGCGAGCGACGGCGCATCGTGCAGCTGGTCCATCGCTCGCGCCCAGTCCGCACGGCGCTCGCCACCCGCCGGCCCGCTGGCGGCGACCGCGTCGAAGTCCAGGAAGGGCAGGTCGTGCGTGCGGCCGTGCAGGTCGAGCGCCGCGGTCTCGGCCGGGCAGCCGTCCCGGTCCTCGCAGAGCAGCACGGTCAGGCTGCGTGCGCCCGCCGGCACCGAGGCGGTCTGCTGCGCCAGGGCGGCATGGGCGAGCAGCAGGAGGACGGGTCCGTGCATGCTCCGACAAAGAGCAAGTTGCATGCCAGTTGCACACACGCCCGTAGCTCATTGAAATCACCGGAGTTCGCTCGGGCTCTTGCCGCATCCTTCAGCCGGTTCCGGATCCATGTCCCAGCGGATCCGGGGCACGCACGCACGGTGCGGCGTTGAGCGCCTCGGCCAGCTCGACCGCCACGTCCACGAGCCGTTGGAGCGCGTCCGGCTCCAGGTCTCCGGCGCGGAGCACCACCCGGTCGCCCGCCAGCTCCGAGCCCGGGTGGCCATGGAGCACCTCGAGCAGCGGCCCGCGCACACCCTCCGCGCCGAGCAGGGCGAGCGCCGCCTCCTCGCCGTCGGGGTCCACCGTGACCTCGAGCGCGCTGTCCAGCACCGGGTCCGGCAAGCGCAGCCCGCCCGACCCCTTCCTGGCCTCGAGCCCACCCGGCAGCCGCGCCGTGTGCACCACCACCTCCGCCTCGTGCTCACCCGCGCCGAGCCGCACGCCCACCTCGCGCCCGTCGAGCTGCCCGCTCAGGCGCGCTCCGTGCTCGTCGAGCGCGAGCTCCAGCCCCCCTTCCGCGAGGGCGCGCAACGGCGCCGCGTAGGCCTCGGCGAGGTGGCCGGCCAGTCCCGCGGCCTCCTCCGCAAGGGCGTTCAGGGCCGTGCGGTCGTCGCCGGCGAAGCGGAGGCGCACCGAGCGCCCCTCCACGGTCACGTCCATGGGGCCGTCCAGCAGCATGGCCAGGGAGCCCGCCACGTGCACGTCGCGCAGCATCCAGCGCGCAGCCGACGGGACCTCGCAGTGGATCGCCAGCTGCCGGTCCAGCAGCGGATCGCGGATCTGCAGGTCGTCGGGCCCGAAGATGTTCGACAGGCCGGTCGGCACGCGCTGCCGCCCGAGCCGCAGCCCCGGGGGTACCGGGCCGGGCACCGTGGCGTGCACCGCGCTCCACGTCGACGCGGTGCCGTCGTAGACCTCCTGCCAGACGCGCAGGGCCACGTCGACCCCGTCGACGCGGCGTTCTTCGCTCCACACGGTCCCGTCCTCGCCGCCCTCCAGCTCCGGGGCGCGGCGACCGAGCTTGAAGGTCGACGCGAGCTGGGCCAGGACCAGCGCGGCCACCACCGCCACCACGAACAGGCCACCGTCCATGCCGCCCACCTCCTGCTCGCGGTCCGCCGGGCCGGAGCATCGCACGTCCGCGCGGCGCGTCGGTCGGATCAGCGCCTGCGACGGACCAGCAGCGCGAGCACCCAGAGAGACGACCACGCACCGCCCACCCCGCCGCTGGAGCACCCCGCGAACCACCCCACGGTGCGCTCCGCCTGCCCGTCGCAGTCCGAGTCCACCCCGTCGAGTCGCTCTGGAGCCCCCGGGTAGACAGCAGCCACCCCGTCGTCGCAGTCCCCCTGGCGCTCGCTGAAGCCGTCGCCGTCGTCGTCGAAGAGCTCGGTCTCGTCGTCCACCAGGCCGTCGCAGTCGTCGTCGAGGCCGTTCTCCCGCTCGGGCGCGCCCGGCCAGATCGCCGGGTCACCGTCGGCGCAGTCCCCGTCGACCTCGGCGAAGCCGTCCCCGTCGTCGTCGGCCAGCTCGGTGCCTTCGTCCACCACCCCGTCGCAGCCCTGGTCGCGCCCGTCGGGCAGCTCGGCCGCACCGGGGAACACCCCGGGGTCGAGGTCGTTGCAGTCGCCCTGCACCTCGCTCCACCCGTCCGCGTCGTCGTCGAAGACCTCGGTGCCGTCGTCCACCACCGCGTTGCAGTCCTGGTCCACCCCGTCGGCGACCTCGACAGCCCCCGGGAACACGTCCGCGCGCCGCTCGTCGCAGTCACCGCCCGCACCGGTCCAGCCGTCGCCGTCGTCGTCGGAGAGCGAGGTGCCCTCGTCCACGAACCCATCGCAGTCCTGGTCCACGCCGTCCGCCAGCTCCGGGGCTCCGGGGAACACCAGCCGGTCCCGATCGTCGCAGTCTCCATGCACCTCGTCCCAGCCGTCCCCGTCGTCGTCGAAGCGCGCGGTGCCCTCGTCGACCCGGCCGTCGCAGTCCTCGTCCAGACCGTTGGCGAGCTCCACCGCGCCGGGCCACGCTTCGGGATCGTCGTCGTTGCAGTCGCCCTGCGCCTCGGTCCAGCCATCTCCGTCGTCGTCGGCGGCGCTGGTGCCCTCGTCCAGCAGGCCGTCGCAGTCCTGATCGACCCCGTCGGCCACCTCGGGGGCCCCGGGGAACACGAAGGGGTCGGCGTCGTCGCAGTCCCCCGCGTCCTCGGACCAGCCGTCCCGGTCGTCGTCGAACGCCGTCGTGCCGTCGTCCACCCGGTAGTTGCAGTCGTCGTCGACCCCGTTGACCACCTCGGCCGCCTGGGGGTGCCGATCGGCGTCTCCGTCGGCGCAGTCGCCGTCGCAGGTGCGGAAGCCGTCGCCGTCGGCGTCGAAGCCGTCGACCAGGTCGTCGTCGCAGTCGCTGTCCACCTCGTCGCAGAGCTCGGCCGCGCCCGGGTAGACCGAGGCGTCGTCGTCGTCGCAGTCGCCGTCGTCCTCGGTGAAGCCGTCGCCGTCGGCGTCGAGCCCCACCACCACGATGGTCGCCCCCGGGTAGTAGTGCTCCACCATCCAGCCGTGGTCGCGGCCCTCGTTCAGGGCCCAGCGCTGGGTGCCCCACTGGCACATGCCGCGGCCGTGGCCGTAGAGCGTGGTGCCGGTGCAGTAGGGCTCCGAGACCCCGTAGGCCGTGGGGTCGCTGTTCTCGGCGCTGTACTCGGCGAAGACCACGCTGCCGTCTGCGACCGCGTACTCGCCCTCGGTGTCGTTCACCGCGGCGGTGGCGACCGCGTCGCGGTCGTCGTCGTAGACCTGGCTCGAGGTGGTGTCGTCGAGGTCGGCGCAGTCGTACTTGCCGCCCGCGAGCACCCACCACGCGGCGTAGCTGCGGATCGCCACGGCCCCCGCCCGCAGGCTCTCGTCCTCCCAGGAGAGGTACCACTCGTGGTTGAGCACGCCGGACACGTAGTCCTCGAAGTCGATGGTGTGCACGGGACCGTCGCAGCTGCCCGAGCCGTAGGCCATCGACTTGCGCCACACGTCGATCGTGGCCGGGGCTTCCCAGTCGACCAGGCCGTAGGGCGCCAGGCCGGCGTCCTGGAGGTCCTGCAGGGTGACCACCCCCTCGAGCTCCGCGAGCACGGCCAGGATCTCCTCGGCCTCCGGGCGAAGGTCGGCGGGCGCCGCCGTGTCGGACACAGGCGGGGCGCACGCGGCGAAGACAGCGATTGCGAGACCCATCGCGAGGAGACGGTGCAGCATGCGTGCCAGGAATCGGCAGCGGATCCGGCGCCCATCCGTGCGACCCGTGCGTCCGTGCCCCTGGATCGGGGTCGCAGCGGGTGGCCGGCCAGAATCCGTCCACCGTCCACGCTACGGTCTCGCGGTGAGCCGCCCAGCCTTCCTCGATCGTGTCCGCCTGGTGCCCGAGCGCATCGAGCACCCCGACGCGTTCCCCTTCACGCTGCCCGTGCTCCAGGGGCTCGACCTGGAGCTCGCGCCCCTCACCCTCTTCGTGGGGGAGAACGGTTCCGGCAAGTCGACCCTCTTGCAGGCGATCGCGGAAGTGGCCGGCCTTCCGGGGCTCGGCGGTGGGCGTGACCAGGCGGCCGAGCCGGTGAGCGTGCTGGCCGATGCGCTCCGCCCGAGCTTCCTGAAGCGGCCCCGAGGCGCCTGGTACTTCCGCGCGGATCGCCAGGTGCACTTCGCGGAGTGGCTGCGAGAACGCGGCGGCGCGCACGCCTACGGCTTCGACCAAGACGCCCTGTTCGCCGACCGCTCGCTGCACACGCTCTCCCACGGCGAAGCCTTCCTCGCGGTCCTGCACAACCGGGCGAAGCGCGGCCTGCTGCTGCTCGACGAGCCCGAGTCCGCGCTCTCGCCCCAGCGGCAGCTGAGCCTGATCGCGCTGCTGCTCCAGCGCCTCGCAGCCGGCGACACGCAGGTGGTCATCGCCACCCACTCGCCGATCCTGCTGTCCATGCCCGGCGCCACCCTGCTGAGCTTCGACGGCCAGCGCATCGAGCCCATCGACCTCGAGGACACCAGCCACGTCCAGATCACCCGCGGCGTGCTGGAGCGGCCGGGCCTGTACTGGCGCTACCTGATGGAGGAGCCGGAGCGCGAGGAGTAGCTCAGCTACCGACCGAAGCGACGCTCCGTCGCACACGCGTGCAACACCTCGCGCAGCGCGTCGCCCGTGAAGTCCGGCCAGCAGACCTGCGGGAACGCGAGCTGAGCGTTGGCCGCCTTCCACGCCAGGAAGGCCGCCGACCAGTGCGGCTCGCCGCCGGTGCGCACCACCAGGTCGACGTCGGGCAGGCCGGCGGTCCAGAGCCGGTCCGCGAAGCCCTCGGCGGGCCCGTCGGCCGCGGCCTGGAGCTCCTCGCGCCCGTCGTAGGCCATCAACAGGACCAGCCGGCGAGCCCCCGGACGCGACGCGTTCCGGGCAGCCATCACCCCCGGCGCCAGGCCCGGACACAGCTCCGACCAACGACCGTGCACCTCGAAGCGCGCCCCGTGCTCCGCCAGCAGCGCAGGCACCCGCTCGCGCAGCCACGCCTCGAGCACGGCCACGATCACGGCCACCTCCGCCGGGTCCCGGAGCGTGAGGTTCGCCGGCGACCCCCACCAGAAGGTGAACACCTCCACCCCGGCCTCCCAGGCGGCCGCGGCCACCTCGCCGACCCGTTCGATCCCGGCGCGGTGGCCCTCCGACGGCGCCAGGCCGCGGGCGCGGGCCCAGCGGCGGTTGCCGTCGGGGATGATGGCGAGGTGGCGAGGCATCGCCGCTACTATCGCCGAAGGAGACCCCACCCGTGCACCAGGACCGCCCCCCCGGCCCCCGCGCGCACCTTCGGGGCACCCGCGCCCTGCTCGCCGCGCTCCAGCAGCACGTAGGGGCGAGCCTCGACCTGGACGCGCTCCTGGGGGCCGAAGCGGATCTCCCGGAGGCTCCGCCACCCGACCGGGACGGGCTGAAGTACGACGCCTACCTGACGCGCAGCGCCGCCGGATGGGGGTGGGGGCTCACGGTCAACGACCGCTTCGAGGGCGCGCGCTTCTGGCCACGGATCGAGCGCTTCGTGCAGGCCCTCGGCGACTACGACCTGGGGCCGGCTCACGCGCTGTCGGCGGCCCTCGGGTCCGACGCGGTGCGCACGGTCGGCCTCGGCTTCGACCCCGGGCGCCCCCCTCGGGTCAAGCTCTACGTGCAGGAGGACGCCTGGGGCGCGGGCCTGCAGTCGGTGCCCGACCTGCCCCTGCCCGCATGGGCGCGCGGGCGCCGCGTCGACGTCGTCACGGTCGACGTGCTCCAGGGCGGCACCACCCGCCAGCGGGTGTACGTCGGCGGTCCCACGCCCCACGCGTCGGCCGCGGGGGCGCCCGCCGAGGTCCAGCGCCTCGCCGACACCATGGCCCAGGCCTGTCCGCTGGGACCCGGCTGGTACTACACGACCATCCGGCTCGACGATCCGCCCCGGTACGCGGTCAACAAGATCTACGACCACACCCGGATCGGCTTCGCGCGACGCGGCCTCGCCAACGGCGCGGCCTGGGCCGAGGTCCGGGCGGCCTTCGCCGCCATGGGCCAGGCCGAGCACGGCGACGCGCTCCAGGCGATCCGCCGCGGCCTGCCCGGCGTGCGGGTGGTGCCCACCGCCAGCGCGTTGGACCACGCCGGCGACAGCGTGGACATCTACATGGGCGCCTGGGCGCTCTGACCGCG
>Ga0114932_10002577_pt1 | contig 18936 bp, 19 predicted proteins | sample 2SBtaG_2_FD_87286 | JGI IMG/M metagenome (GOLD analysis project Ga0114932, IMG submission 87286) | Deep subsurface microbial communities from Kolumbo volcano to uncover new lineages of life (NeLLi) - 2SBTROV12_ACTIVE470 metaG | ecosystem: Environmental > Aquatic > Marine > Volcanic ... | reverse complement strand
GAACAGCTCACGGCCCTCGCGGCCCCGACCGAAGACGAACCGCTCCCGATGCCCCGGCCGCTTGCCCCCGAGCTGCCGAAGGACCCCGCGCTCTGGCTGCAGGCGAGCGGGCTCGATCTCGACGGTCTGCGCGGCAACGTCGTGGTGCTGGACTTCTGGACGTACTGCTGTGTGAACTGCCTGCACCTCCTGCCAGAGCTCCAGGCGGTCCAGGAAACGTTCTACGACCAGCCCGTGGTCGTGCTGGGTGTGCACAGCGCGAAGTTCGACGCCGAGAAGGTTCGGGAGAACGTCGAGCGTGCCCTCGTGCGGCACCAGGTGCGCCGGCCCGTGCTGCTGGACAGCGATCACGTCGTCTGGAAGGCCTTCGGCGTTCGCAGCTGGCCGACGGTCGCGGTCATCGACACCGAGGGGCACCTCGCCTGGGCGAGGCCGGGAGAGGTCCGTCGCGACGAGCTCGCCGAGGTGGTCAGCGGCCTGCTCGAAGAGGCCTCGGAGCAGGGCACGCTCGGGCAGCCGGCCTGGCGCCCCGACGATCAGGCAGCGCTGCCCTCGGGGCTCAACCACCCCGGCAAGCTGCAGGCGTGGCCAGACGCGGCCGCGCAGGCGATGGGCGCGTCCCCATGGGATCCCACAGCGCGGCTCTACGTCGCTGACACCGGCCACCACCGTGTGCTCGAGCTGAGCCTGAGCAAGGGCGACGGAGGCTGGCCCTCCGCGCGGGTCACCCGGACCTTCGGGAGCGGGCTCGCCGGGCTGCTGGACGGGCCCGCGAGGCTGTCCCGCTTCCGACACCCCCAAGGCATCGCACGCGACGGGGACGCGCTGTGGGTCGCCGACACCGGAAACCACAGCGTGCGGCGCATCGACCTCGACAGCGGCGTGGTCACCACCGAGGTCGGCTGCGGTTCCCTCGGACAAGGTGCCATGGGCGACCCGCAGAAGCCGCTCAGCCTCGCGCTCCGGTCCCCGTGGGACGTGGTGGCCGTCAACGGCATGGTCTGGATCGCCATGGCCGGCAGCCACCAGATCTGGATCCACCTGCCGGAGTCCGGCCAGGCCGGCCCCTTCGCCGGCAGCGGTCGCGAAGACCACGTGGACGGCACGTTCCCGGAGTCGGCCTTCGCGCAACCGAGCGGCCTCTGCATCGTCGGGCCGTGGCTCTTCGTGGCCGACAGCGAGGTCTCGAGCATCCGCGCCATCGACCTGCAGGAACGCAAGGTGGCCACGCTGGTCGGCCAGGGTCTCTTCGACTTCGGCGATGTGGATGGTGTGGGCGCGGACGTCCGCCTGCAGCATGCGCTGGGCGTGACAGCCGCCGACGGCCTGGTCTACGTGGCCGACACCTTCAACGGCAAGGTCAAGCAGATCGATCCCAGCTCCCGCCGCTGCACCACCCTGGCGGCCGGCTTCTGCGAGCCTGGAGGCCTCACGGTGTTCGGCGACCTCCTGCTCGTGGCCGACACCAACGCTCACCGGGTAGCGGCCGTGCACCGCAAGACCGGTGAGGTGCGCGCGGTGCCGATCGAGGGGTTGTAGACTCCAGCATGATCTGGGCCCTCATCGCGTGCAGCCCGAGCCTGTCCGACAAGGGCAGCGCGGACTCTGCCTCACCACCAGAGCTCGACGACACGGCGCTCCCGACGGAGACTCGGGACGCCATCGCCGTGGCCTTCGAGAGCCCCGCCGACGGCGACACGTTCTGGGAGGCACAGGCTCCCTACCTGGTGGTGCGGGTGGCGAGCGAGGGGCACGATGACCTGACCGCGCTCCACCTGGCTTGGACCGGAGCCGCGGCCTCCTACGACGACGCGCCGACCGAGCTCGACGCGAAGGGCACCGCCTCCTTCCTGTTGCCGGATCTGGCGGTCGGGCCTCACACGGCGGGTCTCGAGGTCTCCGACGGCAGCGGGCGGAGAGGCAGCGACGACGTGAGCTTCGAGGTGCTCGAGCGAGATGTCGACGGCGACGGCCACGTCGACGACAACTTCGGCGGCGACGACTGCGACGACGACGACCCGAAGGTCTACGCTGGTGCCGAGGAACTCTGCGACGGTGTCGACAACGACTGCGACAAGGAGATCGACGAGGGCTGCTGAACCGGCGGCGTCCACCAGCAGGGATTCAGCGGACGGTCTGGACCCAGCGGTGCAGGACGGAGGAGGCCGGACCGCCGCCCTTGCTGCCGAGCGCCACCACGCGCTGGGGCTCGAGCCGCACGCGGATGTCGCCACCGCGCCGGACATCGTAGACCGTGCCGTAGACGAATCCCACAACGCTGTGTTCACCCGAGAGGGGCTCGTCACAGCTGGCATCGACCACGGGCACGACGCCCTGCACGGTCTGCCCCCAGGCCGAACGAGGCACGAGGCTGGCCGGCGAGCGAGGGTGGAGCGCACCCAGCGCTTCGGCATCCCAGGTGGCAGAAGACGCCTCGATGGCGCGCGACACGGCGTCCAGACCGCGGGACGCGGTGCCATCGGAGACCATCAGGCCTTCGCCGAGGGAGACCTCGCCGCCCTGCCAACAATCGGCGAGCTGGGCTGACAGCCACGCGGCGTCCGGAGCCGATCGACCGGAGCCGACCAAGCCCAACGCCCCCTGGCCCCGCTGTGCGAGGGAGAAGTGCCGCTTGGAGACATCGTCTCCTTCCAGATCGCAGGCGCGCACCGCGACGGGCAGGTGGCACTGGACAGCGCTCGCGCCTTCCGAGAGCCAGGCCGCGCCTCCGGAACCGGTGACCGACAGATCGCTCACACTGGCAGCCGCGACGACAGGAAGGCTGGGCTGCGCGAAGCGCGTCGACACCAGCACGGCCTCAGGCTCCCCCTGGACCAGTCCCGCTCCCGGCTGCCAGCGCCCGAAGGTGATCGCGCTGAGCTCTACAGCGCCGCCCTCACCCCTGGCTCCCTCGTTCGCCAGGTAGCGGTTCGCAGCGTCGCGCGCCCGCTGGGTCTGGTCGGCCTGACCGTCGAGCTCCAGCACCGCTATGCGTGCCGCTTCCGTCGCGAGACCATCGAGTCGCTGGGACTGATAGACCGCGTGGTCGGCTGTCACCCACACGCCACCCGCCGCGGCGGCCGCTACCAACAGCGCCGCCTGGGTCGTCGATCCGTGACGATGCGCCCGCATAGAACCATCCTCGGGGGGGCTGAGCAAAGGAACCCTTCCTCTGCACGGCACAGCCCGCAAGGTACAAAAGCTAGCGTTCGGAGCCTTCCGGCCCCGGCCCGCGGACAAGGCCGCTCGGACCTGCGATCTCGTCCACGATCGCCAAGACCACCGCGTGGAAGGGGTCGTCGTCGCCACCCAGGATCTGCCTGGCGGCGTTGCCTTCGCGAGCGCACAGGACCAGGTCCCCAGGGCCGGCCTGCACGCTGTCCACCGCCAAGAAACCCGGGCCGCGCGCCGTGCACCCATCGGCCTCCACGGGCCGTACGCACAGCACCGTGCGCCCCTCGTAGACCGGGTGCTTCACGGTGGCGACGGCACTGCCCACCACACGGCAGAGGATCACCCGTCCACCCCGTTTCCCGCAGACTCGGCCCACGCCTGGTCGAGGATGGCGACCACCGATGCATCGACCGGGACGAAGGTCTCGGGGAGCGCCAGCGCAGCTTCGCGGCCGGTGACCCACTCCACCACGTCGCCCGTGCCCGCCTGCATGGCGTCTGCAGCGATGATGGGGTCACCGTCGAGGTGGCCTTCCTCATCACGGGGCTGGATGACGAGCAGCCGCACGCCCTCGAGCCCGCGGTACTTCTCCGTGGCGACGACCGTGCCGATGACCTCTGCGAGCTGCATGGACGGAGCCTAACGTGCCCCTGGGTCGAGTTGATTGGAGGATCGCCGAGTCCTTCGGGTTCCCAGTGGCCACACGTCCGACGAAGGGGTGCCAGGGGCACGTCGAGGAGGCGCGGGTTCGCTGGGGCCCCGACGGGCCGGCGAGGCCCGATCAACTCGGCGTAGAGGCACGCTAACCCCAGGGGGGGAAGAACAGGAAGAGCGCCACGAGTCCCAGCCAGGCCACACCGAGCGCGAGCCAACGGGTGCCCCAGTGGCGCGCTTCGTCGCCGCTCATCCGGTGTTCGCTCACCGCGACCCCACCGGCGGCGCGCCGACCAGGGCGAAGGGAGCGGGCCGCAGGAGGTGGGCCAGGAAGTCGGGGTGTGGCCTGGGCACCAGCTCCACGCGGTGCAGCCGGGCCTCGGCTTCGAGCAGCGCCGTCGCGACCTCCAGCGCTGCCTCCACGTCGTGTTGCACGCCGTAGAGCACGAAGTAGCCACGCCCACCCAGGCCCGGCGTGATCCGCAGCCCGGCGAGCAGGACGCCCGCGTCCTTCAGGGCACGGTCGCACGCGTGCAGGGTCGCAGCGACGCTGGTGGCCTCCACCACGCCGATGGTATCGGGTGCGATGGCGCGACCGAGCTGCCCGGCGAGCCCGGCCACCACGTCCTCGTGGACCATCGGGAGCAGCAGCCGATCCACCACCGCGTCTCCCCCCGTGGAACAGCCTTCCTGGTAGGCCTCGTCCACCTCGGCCACGTTGCCGCAGAAGAGCAGCAGGAACTTTCCAGGCTCGACGAGGTTGGCCTCGAGCACCCGCACCGGGCTCTTCTTCACCAGCGCGTCGAGGGCCTTGTAGCCCCGAGCGATCGAGTCCAGCTCGATGAAGCCCAGTGCGTCGTCGGCCACCTACACGATCCGGAAGTACCCGGCGAGCGTGCAGCGCCGGACCCGGGTGAAGTCCCGCGCGGTGGTGAGCCCCTCACCCGTGGGCGACGCGATGGTGAAGCTGGTGAAGCCTTCCCCGCCGAAGCCCAGCCCAGCGTAGTTCGGTGCGTTCTTCACGAAGATGGAGCAGTTGATCACACGCGCCATGCGGTGGAGCGCGTCGAGGTTCTTCGACCACATGCTCGCCGTGTGGCAGTAGCCATGCTCTGCCTGCACCGCGAGATCGATCGCCTCGTTCACGTCTCGCGCCCGCGCCACGCCGATGACGGGCATCAACATCTCGAGTTGGATGAAGGGGTGATCGAAGGGCACTTCGGCCATCACGAGCCGGGGGTCGCCCGAGAACGGCACGTCGATCTCGCGCAACATGTCGGCGGCCATCTTGCCGACCCAGGCACGGTTGACGTGCTCCCGGTCCGGCGTGAGCACCAGCTTCTCGAGCCGCCGGATCTGGTGGTTGCGGAGCCTCACCGCCCCTGCGCGTTCCATCGCCGCCATCAACGGGTCCGCGACCTTGTCGACCGCCAGGACGAGCTTCTCGTCGGTGCAGATCACGTTGTTGTCGAAGCTGCAGCCGGCCACGATGCCGCGTCCGGCGGCCTCGATGTCCGCAGTCGTGTCGACCACGGCCGGTGGGTTTCCCGGACCGGCCGCGATGGCCTTCTTGCCGGAGTTCATGGCGGCCTGGACCACCGCGCCGCCGCCCGTCACCACGATGAGGCGCACGCCGGGGAAGTGCATCAGCTCACCTGCAGACGCGATCGTGGGGATCTCGATGCAGTTGAAGAGGTGGTTCGGTCCACCGACCTCCATCACCGCCCGGTTCAGCAGATCGATGGTGTAGGCCGAGGTCGCCTTGGCGGCCGGGTGGGTGTTGAACACCACGGTGTTTCCGCCGGCGATCATCCCGATGCCGTTGCAGATGATCGTCTCGGAGGGGTTCGTGCAGGGCGTGATCGACCCGATCACGCCGTAGGGCGCCCGCTCCATCAGCGTGAGACCGTGATCGCCGGTCCACGCCGTCGGCTCCAGGATCTCCGTTCCGGGGGTCTTGTGGATGACCAGGAGGTTCTTCTTGATCTTGTCTTCGGCGCGACCGAGCCCGGTCTCCTCGAAGGCCATGCGCGCGAGGGTGTGGACGTCCTCGGCGGCGCGGCGACGGATGTTGGCGATCGCCTCGCGCTTCTTCTCGAGGGGCACCTCCGCCCAGATCTTCTGCGCCGAGGTGGCGGCGCCGACCGCATCCGAGACGGTCTTCCACACCCCGTGGGGCTTGTCGGGCATGGCCTTCGCGGCAGGCATCTCGCCAGCCTGGATGCGGGAGAGCACCTTGTCGACGATGCTCGCGATCTGGTCGCGGTCGCTCATGCTCAGGCCTCGGACTCAGGGAACGGCGGCATCTTGTTGTAGAGCAGCTCGCCGCCCACATCGAGGGTGTCGACGATCGCCATGACCGTGGCGTCGACGGGACGGTTGTTGGTCTGGTCGGTCTGCCGCGCCGAGGAACCCGACGCGTAGAGCACGACCTCGCCCACGCCCGCGCCCATCGCGTCCGCAGCGACCACGAACGACTCCTTCCCGACGAGATCCAGGGACAGATCCTGGACCAGGTACAGGCGGAGCCCCTCGATCTTGGGGTCCTTACGGGTCGAGACGACGGTCCCGACGATGCGACCGAGCTTCACCGCGTCACTCGGACGCGCGGCCGAGCGGCAGGACTTCGTCGATGTTGGCGTGCGGGCGCGGGATGACGTGCACGCTGACGAGCTCGCCGACGCGCTGGGCCTGGCGGGCGCCAGCCTCGGTGGCGGCCTTCACGGCGGCGACGTCGCCACGGACGATGGCGGTGACGTAGCCACCCCCGATCTTCTCGTAGCCGACGAGCTCGACGCGCGCGGCCTTGACCATCGCGTCGCAGGCTTCGACCATTCCGACGAAACCGCGGGTCTCGATCATTCCGAGGGCATCAGCCATGGGGACAACTCTCTTGTGGGTGTGCGTGGGACTTACTTGGTGCGACCAGACAGCGACTCGACGGCGGCCACAGCGGCCTCCCGTGCGCAGTCGATCTCGGACTCGGTGCCGGCCATCCAAAGCCGCCCGAAGGCCCCGAAGGGGCGCAGGTTGACCAGCGAGACGTTCGCGGCCTTCTCGGCTTCGTTCGCCGCCAGGACGATGTAGGCCGCCGGCTCGGTCTCGAGGATGAAGAGGCTCTGCCCGGGGATGATCATCATCCCTTGACGGTTCCGGTTGATCAGCTGGGCCTGGTAGGCCTCGATCGCGCGGATGACGGTGTTCGACACCACCTTGGGCTTGCGGCGCTGACCTTCCTCGAGGCCGAGGAACTCGAGCACGGCATCGCCGCTCGAGAGCACCTCCCCCTTGTCGTCGTGGTGGACCTCGAGGAGGCCGAAGGCCCGCTCGACCACCTGGACCGCAGGCGCCACCGAGGTGGCCTTCAGGGCGACGTCGGTCACCGAGTTGATGACCATGCCGGGGGCGGTCTCGACCCAGAGCGACGCCTGACCGGCGAGCGGCAGGAAGCCGCGGCAGGTCGTGCCGGTGAAGGCCGCGAGCTGCGGCTGCAGGGAGTCGAGGAAGACGTAGCTCCGCAGGTCCACCGACATCCGCTCTCCACCCAGGCTCGAGGGTGCCCTCACCTACCGCGTCCCATGGGCCCCGGTCAAGCTGGCGGGGGTGGTAGCCTCCGTGCATGCACCCCGTGAGCCTCCTGACCGCGGTCGCCCTGCTGGCCCTGACCGCCTGCCCCGAGTCCCCGAGAGACGGCGCCGTCACGCCCACAGAAGCCGGCGACGCGGTCCCGAGCGACAAGGTCGCCCCTGCGCCCGGCATGGGGTCGGCGCCCGCTCCCGGAGCGGTCGGAGAGGGCCCCGTCGATCAGCCGGGCCGGCCCCCAGCCGACGTCACCTTCCAGTTCGGCGACGGCGGGGCCGTCGAGGTCAGCGGCACCGTGCGCTACGACGGGGACGCCGACGGGACCGTTCGCTTGGACGTGCTCACCCTCGAGGAGGGGCAGCCGCCGGCCCTCGCGCACACGGTCCAGCTCGATCGCCCGGGTGGCTTCGAGCTCGACGTACCGAAGTCCTACGGCGACATCCACGTGGTCGCGTTCATCGATCTCGCCGGAGACGGCCCCAGCCCCGGCGACCCCGCGGGCGCGGTCTCGGTCGACGTCGGGGACGAGGATCTGAGCGGCGTCGAGATCCTGATCTCGGACGAGCCCGATCTGGGCGACCTGACCCCGGGCGCCGGAACGGAGGGACCTCCCCCACCTGGCGACGGCGAAGCGCCCGCCGCGGCCACCACCCTGCACGGTGACGAGACCACCCCCGCGGAGGACGGAGCGGCCCCTACGGCAGCTGGCACCGAAGACCCGGTACCCGAACCCGAGGCGGCGCCAGAGGCCGAGGCCGCGCCCGAGTGAGTCGCGCGCTCAGCCTGGTGGTGCCCGTGTTCGAGGAGGAGGGCAACCTCGAGCCCTTGCACCAGGCGATCACCACCGCGCTCGACGGAATCCCCTTCGAGGTGGTCTACGTCAACGACGGAAGCACCGATGCCTCGGGCGCCGAGCTCGACGCCATCGCCGCCCGCGACTCCCGGGCCCGAGTGCTTCACTTCGTGCGCAACTACGGTCAGACGGCGGCCCTGTCGGCGGGCATCAAGCACGCGAAGCACCCCTTGCTGGTCACCCTCGATGCCGATCTCCAGAACGACCCGGCCGACATCCCGGCGATGCTCGAGAAGCTCGACGAGGGCTACGACGTGGTCTGCGGCTGGCGCAAGGACCGCAAGGACGCGCGCCTGACCCGGAACTTCCCGAGCTGGGTGGCCAACAAGCTCATCAGCCACCTCTCGAAGGTGCACCTGCACGACTACGGCTGCACCCTTCGCGTCTACAAGCGCGAGTTCATCGTCGGGGTGCCGCTCTACGGGGAGATGCACCGCTTCATCCCGATCTACGTGACCTGGCAGGGCGCGAAGCTCGTCGAGATGCCGGTCCGACACCACGCCCGCATCCGCGGGGAGAGCAAGTACGGCCTCTCGCGCATCCCCAAGGTGTTGCTCGACCTCACCACCGTGAAGTTCCTGCGGGACTTCTACGTGACGCCGATCTACTTCTTCGGCTGGCTCGGGATCGCCCTGGTGGGGGCCGGAGGCGTGGCGGGGCTGGCGGCGATCGCGTGCTGGCTGGTGCCCGACTTCGTGGTCATCGCGGCCTGCCTCACGGTCGTGTCCCCCCTGCTGGCCATGTTCGGCGTGGTCGAGATCACGCTCGGGGTGATCGCCGAGGTGTTGATCCGGATGCACTTCGACGTGCGCGACAAAGACCCGTACATCATCCGTTCCACCAAGAACACGGGCGCGTAGATGTGCGGCATCGCCGGCGCCTTCCACTGGGAGGCGAAGGTCGACCCGGCCACCGTCGCCGACATGGTGGCCACGCTCGATCACCGGGGCCCCGACGACCGCCACGTCGTCGACGTGGGCCGGGGCGTGATGGGCACCGCGCGCCTCGCGATCGTCGACCTCGACGGCGGCCGTCAGCCCCGTTGGGAGCAGGGTCGGCGGGTGTGCGTCTCCATGAACGGCGAGATCTACAACCACGCCAAGCTGCGACACGAGGCCGAGAGCCGCGAGCCGCCGGTGCCCTTCGCGAGCGTCTCCGACACCGAGGTCGCCGGCTTCCTGGCCGCCGACAACCCGGCCAAGGCCCTCCAACAGCTCAACGGCCAGTTCGCCCTCGCCTTGTGGCTCGAGGATCGCGCCGAGCTGTGGCTCGCCCGAGACCGCATGGGACAGAAGCCGCTCTACTGGACCCGGCTGGCGGACGGAACGCTGGTCTATGGGAGTGAGCTCAAGGCGGTGCTGGCGCATCCGGGGGTGGAGCGTGAGCTCGATCCAGTAGCGCTCCAGCAGTTCCTGCTGTTCGAGTACGTGCCGGCGCCCCGCACGATCTACCGAGGCATCCACAAGCTCGTGCCCGGAACACGCCTGGAGGTCGGTGCCGAGGGCGAGCGGGTCGTTACGTGGTGGGAGCCGCCCCTCGTCGGCGAAGACCGAGCCATCGGCATGCAGAGTCGCTACGCGCAGGCGGTCAGGAACACCCTCCAGGTCGCCACCAAGTGGCGCCTGTTGGCCGACGTGCCGATCGCCTTCCTGCTCAGTGGAGGCATCGACTCGTCCAGCGTCGCCGCGATGGCCAGCCGCTTCCACGAAGGTCCGCTCAACAGCTTCTCCGTGACCTTCGACGAGCCGAGCTTCGACGAGTCGGGACCGGCACGGGCCATGGCCGATCACCTCGGCTCGCGGCACACCGAGCTGCCCTTCGCCGCGGGCGAGCTACCGCGGCTCCTTGGCCGGCTCGAGGCCGGCCTCTGCGAGCCCCTCGGAGACGGTTCGCTGCTCAGCACCTTGCTGCTTGCGGAAGGTGTGTCTGGGGCCGGTTTCAAGGTGGCGCTCTCCGGCGACGGCGCGGACGAGAGCTTTGGCGGGTACCCGACCTACGTCGCCCACCGGCTCGCCAGCCTGACGGCGGGTGCCTCCGGGCTCGTGAGCCGCGCGGCGAGCCGGCTCCCGGTCAGCACGGCGAACCTCTCCACGGGCTACCTGGCGCGTCGCTTCGCAGCCGGGCTGAGCCACCCCCACGGGCGACGGAACCAGATCTGGCTCGGCGCCTTCCTCCCCGAGGAGCTTCCGGGACTCGTCGGACCTCTGAAGGACGCGGTCTGGGACGAGGTCGACCGGTGGTCCGAGCGCGCAGCCTCCATCCGTGACCCGGCGGAGCGGGCGATGTACCTCGACCAGCGGCTCTACCTCGCCGAAGGGGTGCTCCAGAAGGTCGACCGCGCGGGCATGCTGTGCTCGCTGGAGGTTCGCTCGCCATTCCTCGACCACCACCTCGTGGCGGTGGCGGCCGCGCTTCCCGCCTCCAGCTTCGTCCGCGGCACGAACACCAAGGTGCTCTTGCGCCGGGCGGTGGCCGACATGTTGCCGCCCGCGCTCCGGAACCGCCCCAAGAAGGGCTTCGGAACGCCCCTGGGGCCCTGGCTGCGCGGGTCCCAGACGGGGCTGCTCGACGATCTGGCCGAGCGCCTGGAGGGGGTGGTCGACGCGGCGGCCGTCGCGACCCTGATCCGCGAACACCGCGACGGCGGCGCGGACCACCGGCGTCGTCTGTGGAGCCTCACGGTGCTCTCCCGCTGGCTCCACGGCCCCTGGGGCCCGCGTTAGACGCGCTCCATGAAGATGCCCATCGCCGCTCGGGAGCGCTTCGACGCGCTGCTCGTCCAGACCTTGCGAAGCACCCGCGCCCACAAGAAGGAAGCGGCCAAGGCCGTCGAGGAGGTCGGCGAAGGAGAGCGCTCGCAGAATGTCGAGCGGCTCGTGGAGCTCCTGGCCAGCGTGGAACGCAAGACCAGCCCCCTCTACGTTCGCCAGATCCACGCCCTCGCCGACTACGTGGTCGCGGGACACGGTGCCTACGACGTGGAGCTGGAAGCCGCGGTCATCGATGCGGTGTGCCACTCCACCCGTCGCTTCGACCTGATCCGAGGCGAAGGCCGCTACTGACGAGGGCCGCTACGCGAGCAGCCGGGCACACCGGAGCAGGCCCACGTGGCTGTAGAGCTGAGGGAGGTTGCCCCAGTGCTCGCCGGTGCGCGGATCGAGGTCCTCCGCGTAGAGACCGAAGCGGTTCCGAGCGGCGAGGAGCACCTCAAACCGCCGCAGCGCCTCCTCTCGCCGACCGATCCGGGCGAGCGCCTCGACCGCCCAGAAGGCGCAGATGGTGAACGCGACCTCCGGCTCCCCGAAGTCGTCGTTCATGTCGTACCGCTTCAGGTGCACCCCCCAGCCGAGGCGATCGAGCACCACGTCCACGGTGGCCACAAAGCGCGGGTCCCGGGCATCGATCAGGCCGAGGACGGGCAACAACAACAGGCCCGCGTCCACCACGTCGGCATCGAAGGCCGCCGAGAACGCGCCCAGCCGCTCGCTCCAGGCACGCGCGAGCACACGCTCGCGGACCTGCCCGGCCCGGTCCGGCCACACGCCTCCCCGAAGCCGCCCCAGGCTCTCCAGAGCGGCCTGGCAGAACGCGGCCGACACGGTGTGCACGTGCGCGATCCCGCGCAGCTCCCACATGCCCGCATCGGGCTGGTCCCAGGCGGCCCAGGCCGCCTCGCCCAGCTCCTCGAGCCGCAGGCCGACGGACGCGTCCACCTCGTCGTGCTCGAGCGCCAGGATCACGTTCGCCCAGACGTCGTGCTGCTGCTGGAACCACGCCGCGTTCCCCCAGCGCACCGGGCCCATGCCCCGGTAGCCAGCCAGCCGTTCATCGATCGACTCGGTCAGCCGACGCTCGTGCCGCACGCCGTAGAGGGGCTGCAGGTCCGATCCGGTCGTCAGGAGGGTAGAGAGCCAACGCCGCCAACTGGCGGAGAAGCGCTGGTCGCCGACCGCCACGAGCTCCTCGTGCGCGAACCAGGCGTCGCGCAACCAGGCGAAGCGGTAGTCCCAGTTGCGCCCCGAACCGGGCGCCTCGGGCACCGAGCTGGTCAGCGCGGCCACGATGGCCCCGGTCTCGTCCAGGCAACAGGCACGCACGGCGAAGAGCGCCCGCTCGCACGGCTCGCGCCACCGCTCGGGCACGCGCAGGCCACCGAGCCAGGTGGCATGGTCCCGCTGGGCTGCCTCCGGGCCGGGAAGATCGAGCGGCTGCCCGGGCGCGTGCAACATCACTCGAGCAGGCGCACGCAGCGGCCGCCCGGCGAGCAGGTCTCGAGCACCCTGGCCCGCCACGGTCACGCGGCCCTGCCCGTCGTCGGGCACCTGCAGGCGCACGATGGGGGCGTCGCTCAGGGGCACGAGCTCGCGCACGATCGCGGACGCACCGGGAGGGGCATGGTCGATCACCTCCAGCACGCCGCTCGGCGCGACGATCCGTGTTCGAAGCACCGGTGGCGCCGCGTGGGCGTCCCAGACGGCGCCCTCGACCGTGAGCCGGCAACGCCCACCACCCGAGGGATCGAGCAGGCCATCGAGCCACGGCCGAGCCGCAAGATCCGGCAGCGCGAGCCACACGATGGTCGCGCGGCCGTCGATCAGCGCAGCGACCCGGCCGTTGGCCACGAGCCCGAGGTCGAGGTCCTGTTCCACCACAGCGCACCCTGGATGCTGGGCTCGCATACCATCGGGCCATGCCCAACGTCGCGCTCAAGCCCTTCACCGATGCCTCCTCGTTCCGGCGCGTCGCCGCCATGGCGTGGGACAAGCCCTCCGACCCCTCCATCTACGGCACGATGCACCTGCCGGCCGAGGCACTAAACACCTGGCTCGAGGCCAAGCGCGCCGCCGGGGAGAAGCTCACGGTCACCCATGCCGTGGCGCGCGCGGTGGCACTCTCACTCGCCGAGCACCGCGACCTGAACGCGATGGTTCGCTTCGGCAAGCTCTACCTCCGCGACGACGTCGACGTGTTCGTGCAGGTGGCGATCCCGAGCGAAGAGCACGTCGGCAAGACCGATCTGAGCGGCGTGGTGATCCGAAACGCCGACCAGAAGACCACCGCCACGCTCGCCGAGGAGATCCGCGCGGGTGCGCGCCGGATCCGACGGAACGAAGACGCGGAGTTCCGGCGTACCAAGCAGCAGGCCGATCGCATCCCCACCTTCCTCTACCGCTGGCTCCTGAAGCTGGTCGAGTTCCTCCAGTACGTGCTCAACGTGGACACCAGCTTCCTCGGGGCCCCGCGCGACCCCTTCGGCTCGGCCATGGTCACCAGCCTCGGCATGCACGGCGTGCAGATCGCGTACGCGCCCTTCTTCCCCCTCGCACGCTGCCCGATGATCGTGCTCGTTGGGGCACTGGCCGACGCGCCCGCGGTCGTCGACGGCGAGCTGGCGGTGCAGAAGCAGCTCACCCTCTCCGCGACCTTCGACCACCGGATCGTCGACGGATTCCATGCCGCCACTCTGGCCAGCACGCTGTTGGGCTACCTCGCGGAGCCAGAGCGCCTCGACGCCTGATGCCCGATCTCGTCACCGAGAGCCTGGCCGATCAGGCCCTGGACAACCTCGTCAACCAGTTCGCCCGTCCGCTGGACTTCCTGCGCGAGCTGGTCCAGAACGCCATCGACGCCGGCTCGCCCCGGGTCGAGGTGGAGCTCTCCCGTCATCCGTCCGCCGCCGGGAAGGTGGTGGAGATCGCCGTACAGGACTTCGGCGATGGCATGGACGAGGCGATCATCGACGAGGAGCTGACGCGGCTCTTCGCGTCGAGCAAGGAGAACGACCTCACCCGGATCGGGAAGTTCGGCATCGGGTTCACCTCGGTGTTCGCCGTCGAGCCCGAGGCGGTGATCGTGCGAACGGGTCGACACGGCGAGGCCTGGGAGCTGTTGTTCCACCCGGACCGGAGCTTCGACAAGGTCCGGCTCGACACCCTCGTCCGTGGCACACGGGTCACACTCTTCAAGGAGCTGCCCCACGACGCCGTCGACGCCTTCGTGCGGGAGTGCCGATGGATCCTCAGCTTCTGGTGTGAGCACTCCAACACCCCCATCCAGCTGATCGACACCGTCCCCGAACCCGCTCGAGCGAGCTCCGACGACCCCTTCGCGGCGTTCGAGGCCCCCACGTCCCGCCCCGAGACCATCAACCGCCCGCTCGCCCTCGAGGCGCCCATGAGCCTCGCATGGTCCGAGGACGGCGTCGAGCTGAGCATCGGCTTCGGGAGCCTGCCCAGGTACGGCTTCTACAACGGTGGCCTGACCTTGCTCAACACCACCAACACCGACGTGCTCGGGCACTACGCGCCGCGTCTCGCGCACTACGCGTTCAAGCTCAAGTGCGACGCGCTCGAGCACACGCTGACACGCGACAACGTGCTCCAGGACGAGCACTGGGAGCGCGCCATGGGGGTCCTGGTGCGGGCGGCCGGCCGACTCGAGCTGCGCACGGCGCGCAGCGTCCAGGCCCGGCTCGAGGCCGGTGACAGCGTCGACCTGCACCTGGCCCTGCTGGCCAAGGCGCCCCTGACGCAGCCGACCCTCCGCAAGGCGCTGGCCCTGCCGGATCGGCACGGACGCCCCTGGCCGCTCGACGACGTGTTGAAGCAAGCGCGGCGAGAGGGCGCCGCCCTGGTGGCGCGTGGAAGCGACGATCTGCTGGGCGCCCTGGAAGCCAGCTCGAGGCGGCTCCTGCCGACGAGCCCCGACATCCGCCGCATCGTGGTGTCCGCCCAGGTTGGGCGCGCGCAGAACACGGCCGACGCCTCGGAGGTGTGGGTGCTGCCGAGGATCGTGCCCGACGATCAGCTGAGCCAGGAGGAGCGCGCGCTCCTGCAGGGCACGCGCGCCCTCTTGACCGACGTCGGCCGCCTCCACGTGGTCATCGGCGCCTTCGACACGGACGAGGACGCGCTGGTGCTGCAAGGCCCACCGGATGGCGGGTTGTTCCGTCGAGCGCGTAGGAAGCGCTGGTTCGAGCGGTCGACCCTCCTGCTTCATCGCGCACATCCGCACCTGCTCGCCCTGCTGGCCGCCGCCGAGCAGGACCGGCAACTGGCCGCCCTCGCGCTCGCGCAAGCCCTGCTCTACGCCGACGGCTCGGCCTCGGATCGGAACCTGACGAAGCTGCTCGAGGCCGTGGCGTGAACGTCGACGCGCTCATCGAGCGTTCCCGGCGGCCCGGAGCCTTCGTCGAGCGGCGCCGCTTCACGCTGTCCCGCGACAAGGCCATCGAGAAGCTCCGTGAGTTCTCGCTGCGAGACCCAGCGCAGTACGTGCTGGAGCTGGTGCAGGCCGCCGTCTTCGCCGGCGCGACCTACATCGCGGTGGAGAGCCGCCCGGAGCGCGTGCTCGTGGCCTGGGTGGGCGGGCGCCGACTGCGAGAAGCCGAGCTGACCCAGCTCTTCGACTACCTGTTCGCCGACCGTGGAGACCCAAGCCAACGCCACCTCGTTCAGCTCGCCATCGGGATGAACGCCATCCTGCAGCGAAAGCCGCGGGTGCTCCGCGTCGAGTCCGGAGACGGCACCTTCGACCACACCCTCCGGCTGGAGGTGAGCGGACTCTCCGACGCCCGCCTGGGAGAACCGGAGACCGGCCTGGCCGGCACCTACGTGATGGCCGAGCACCGGCACGGTCACTGGAAGAAGTGGCTCGGCCGGAGCTGGACTCCCGAGGAGGGCATGGTGGAGGAGCGGTGCCACTACACGCCCGTTCCCATCCTGCTCAACGGTCGCGCGCCCTTCGGGTACCGCGCGTCTCGAGCCATCAGCGTGCACGGCCTTCCCGACCAGCTGGCGTTTGACGAGGGCGAGCTCCGTGGGGTGCTCGCCATCCCATGGGGACACGGCGACGGGCGTGGCGTCCGGGTGGTGGTGGGCGGTGTGTGGGTGACGACCACCTCCCTGCCCGAGCTGGGCGTGGTCCCACCGGGCGCGGTGCCCGATCGGGATCGGCGGCCCTACAAGCGCGCCCCCTTCGAAGAGACCATCGAGCTGGCTGGCGTGGTGTGCGACGATCGCCTGCGCAAGACCGCCGATCAGGGCGATGTGGTCCGCGACCGCCGCTTCCATCGCATGGTCGACGCCGTTCGGCCGCACGCCACCAGGCTGCTCCGTACGGTCGCCGACGACTACCACCCAGCCGCTGGAACGCCCGAGGCGGCCACGGAGACCGAGCCCACGTGGCTGCACCTGTTGGGACCCGCCGCTCGTGTCCGGCCCGCCGAGCTCGCGCACGCCCCCGCCGTGTTTCGGGTCTCCCCAGATGCCTCGCCCGCGCTCGTCGCGGCCGCCGATCCCGCCAACCTTCCTTGCCCCGTGGTGGTGTCCGACGACGAGCAGGCCGCGGAGCTCTCGGAGCGCCACGGCCTGCTCGCGAACCCGCTGAGGTCCCCGGAGGACGTGGCGTTCGTGAGGGAGGTGCTGCGGCGCCGACAGGACCTGCTCGTGGTGTCCCCACCCCACGCCGCCGACACGCCAGCCGTGGTCATCCAGCTGAACCGCCGAGGCAGCGCTCCGTGCTGGGGGCGGTCCATGCGGGGGGTGCCCGCGCTGCTCGTGGTCGACGGCGCGGCGTCGGCGCTCGCGGAGCTCGACCTGGTGCTGCCCGGCGTCAGCGTGCGCGTCACGGCGGTCGCCGAGGACGCGGGCTGGGAGCAGGCGGCCACGCAGGCTCTGCTGGAGGCCTTGCCCCAACTCATCGAGGGTGGCGGAGTGGTCGCCGACGACCTCGCCGCAGCGGCGCTCGCTGCCACGACGTGGCTGCGTCAGCGGGACCACGGTTCCCCCGAGATCCTGCTCGCCGACGCGCGCCTCACCCGCTGGCGACACCTCGCGCTGGAGGGAGGTCCGTCCTTCGAGCGCCTCCTGGAGCTGTCCTCCGTGGAGCGCAGCGAGGCCGTGTCCGAGCGGGCCCTGGCGTGCCTCGCCCCGCTCGACCACCTCTTGGGTGGCGGGCACGTCTGGTGCTCCACCCACCCGCCGACGGCTTGCGCGGGCCGCCGCGGGGACGCCTGGGAGGTCGTCCGCTGGGACGAGGCCGCGGGCCTCGATGAGCTGCTGTGGGCACAGCCAGCCTTCCACGCCCAACCTCCCCTGCCAGCCCACCTCACGCGCCTCGAGGGCCCGGACAGCCTGGTCGGCCACGCAGGCGCTCCCCACGACACCGCAGAGGGCCTGCGCTTGCTGCTCAGGATCGTCGCGAAGGACGCACAAGCCGCAACCGACCCCGTGCGAGCGCGGCAGCTGGCCCAGCTCTCGAGGCTCTGCCAGGTCGAACACACGCCACCGCGCCCACCGCGCCTGATCCCCGTCGACGACCCGGCGTCGGTCTGGGCTGGCGAGGGGCGGTGGGTGGTCCGCCTCGAGGTCGAGGCACCGGGCGTCACGGGATGGATCGGCCTGCGGGCACCCTTCGACGCCACCGGGAGCGTGCTGGTGCGACGCTTCACCGAGCTCCGCGCGCTCCCCGACGTCGAAGCCCAGCATCCGTGCCATGGCCTCCTCGAACACTCGGGGTTGGGCCCCTTTCCCTACGAGCTCGTACGGCTCGCCGTGCTGCGGCTCTACCTGCAGCTCTCGACCGCACGCCTGGCTCCCGACCTCGTCCCGGTCGCACGGCGGTACCGCGAGCACGCCCGGCAGGCCGACAGGGAGGAGCCGGCGCATGGCCTCGAGCAGATCGCCGCGCGCGTCGAACGAGCGTTTGCGGCGGTGGCCGAACCCCTGGCAGTGTTGCTGGAGGTGAACCACGGCCAGAAGCAGGCCGTGAAGGCTCGAGCCGAGGCCGACGCGAGCACGTGGCGCTTCCGACTCGGCGGGGACCATGCGCTGGTGGTCGCGGCCGTGCGCGAGAGCGGTCCACAGCGCGATCGGCTGGTCCTCGACCTCGCGATGCGGATAGGCGCGGCCCTGCGTCGCGAGCGACGCGAGGTCGACGTGCTCCAGCTGCAGCAGCTTGTGTGGCTGGAGGGCTTGCGAGAGAGGATGCGCACATGAGCTGGAGCGTCGCCCACGCCAACCCGGAAGACGCCTGGATGCTCGCCTCGCTGGAGGTCGCGAGCTGGAAGAGCGCCTACGCCGAACAGCTCGATCCCGAGTGGCTCGCTGCCCTCGATCCCGGGATCCTGGCGCGCAGGTGGCGGGAACGGCTGTTCAAGGCCCGCTTCGATCAGGACCGTGTGTGGCTGCTGAAGCACGAGGACCAGGCGATGGGCTTCTGCTGGACCGGCGACGCCTCACGCGACGAGGAGGGCTTCTGCGCCGAGGTCTTCATGCTCTACCTGCACCCCGACATCACGGGACGGGGCCTCGGGACGGCCCTCTTCGAGGCGGTGATCGGCGACCTGCAGGAGCGCGGCTATCCGTGGCTCCAGGTCTGGGTGCTCGCCAGCCACGAGCGCGCTCGTCGCTTCTACGAGCGCTTCGGATTCCGGCACGAGGGGACCACGCGAACCGACGAGGTGGGGCCGGTCCAGGTCGAGGTGGTGCGCTTCGACCGACCCCTGGACACCCTCGTCAGCTGGCAGGCCGAGGACTAGTTGACAGGCTCGTAAGTAACGAGCCCTTTCAACTACTGACTCCTGCGGGGGCCAGCCCCCGCACCGCGCGCTGGGCGCGCTCCCCCCGGCCTTCGGCCGCCGCGCGCGGTGCGCGCGGGAGCGGTTCGTTACT
>Ga0114932_10002571_pt1 | contig 18955 bp, 17 predicted proteins | sample 2SBtaG_2_FD_87286 | JGI IMG/M metagenome (GOLD analysis project Ga0114932, IMG submission 87286) | Deep subsurface microbial communities from Kolumbo volcano to uncover new lineages of life (NeLLi) - 2SBTROV12_ACTIVE470 metaG | ecosystem: Environmental > Aquatic > Marine > Volcanic ... | reverse complement strand
TTAATTGTATCTGTATGTGTTATTGCGCTATCTGTAGCTGTTTATCAATAATTGCGGGTGACGCAAGGTATTGATAAATAAAAACTCCTAGTTTAGCGGCCTGCCTGTTAATCCGCAGGTCCCAGGTTCGAATCCTGGTCGGGGAGCCAATTTAGAATCAAGCACTTAGCCATCCATAGGGGTGGCTTTTTGCTTTTCTGGGGGCCGATATGGGGTCTGAATACTGAGAGTCCGTGGGTTGGTATTGCGGTGGTGGGGATGATTTGGGGGCCCTTTTATTTTTCATTAGGGCACGATATTTAGCAATTCCAGAAAGGGCAAGCTCGGCCGCCACCTAATTTCAGCCGCAAATTACAGATTATTGCGTTTACGTGCTTTTGCGTTTTGGGAAAAGGCAGTGGGAATGTAGGTGATTAATTTGGTTGCGTCTTTTCGAGTTTTGGAGTTAACTTGTCAGTATCTTTAAGAGAGAAGATATTGAGTGCTGGATTGAAAAGAAGAAGACAGGTCAAAAGGATTGAGGACTGAGTACGCGTGTTGTTAGACAACAAAAATAGCGGTTATGTGGGTAATGAGCTTAAACAACGCTCATTCGAGGGAAGTAAGCTTTCGGTGCTTTCGAGCCTCTTCACCTTGTATGGTTTTGCATCGCTCAAAAAGGAATTATCCAAGCTTCAAAATACACGCCTATTCCTTACAAATTGGCAAGGCCAGCAATGCCTTCAGTCAATTGTGGGTACTGTACAAGAAGTCAGGCTTATAAATCAATTGGATCAAAAGCGCGTTGCGGCTGAATGTTACAAATGGCTGCAAGGCAAAGTAGAGGTAAAAGCCAGTAAATATCCCGAAGCAGGACAAAATTTGATACATCTTCAATCTGCCGACGACAGCTTTGTCGTTCATGGCAGTGCCACACTTTCACCTGCTGGGCTTGGTGATGTACGGTCAGACAATCTGCAAATGAATACGGGCATATCAGATGCCGAAACCACTAAACAACTAATGGCGTGGTTTGATGGCATATGGGCTGATGAAACAAGTGCCAAAGATATAAAAGCTGAATTGATCGATAAGCTCGATTTTATCGCGGCAGATCAGCCCGCAAATTTCATCTACTTCCTCACACTTTACAATATATTCAAAGACTTTCTCGAAGACATTGATGAAGAGAATATCCTCAAAAGCAAAACTGGCTTCAAAGACACTATTGTTTGGAACAAGCTTTACAAGTTCCAAAAAGACGGTGTTTTAGGGGCTATTGATAAGCTTGAGAAACACAACGGCTGCATCATCGCTGATAGTGTCGGCTTGGGTAAAACCTTTGAGGCTCTTGCGGTAATTAAATACTACGAGCTACGAAATGACCGAGTATTAGTCCTCTGTCCCAAAAAGCTACGCGACAACTGGACTGTCTACACAATAAACGATAAGCGTAATCTGTTCGCTTCAGACCGCTTCAATTATGATGTCCTCAATCATACAGATTTAAGTCGAGTTAAAGGTGTTTCAGGTGAGATCAACTTGGAAACTCTTAATTGGGGAAATTATGATCTGATTGTTATCGATGAATCCCACAACTTTCGTAATAACCCGAACAAGGCCGAAGGGAAAACACGTTATGAGCGCTTACTCGATGACATTATTCGCTCAGGCGTTAAAACAAAGGTTTTGATGCTTTCGGCTACTCCCGTCAATAATCGAATGAACGACCTTAAAAACCAAGTGGCGTTCATTACAGAAGGTCAGGATGATGCATTCACAGATGTCGGTATCAGGAATATCGAAAGCACCCTAAGGCTAGCCCAGAAGCAGTTTAACCAATGGGCGAAAGAACCTGTAGAAAACCGAACGACAGCTACATTACTAGACAGTATGAGCTTCGATTACTTCAAGCTACTGGATGTAGTGACAATAGCCCGCTCCAGAAAGCATATTGAAAAGTATTATGGCATGGCGGATATTGGAAAATTTCCTACACGTCTGCCGCCGAAAAATATTTACGCTGATATTGATTTATCAGGTGAATTTCCCGCTTTAAAAGAAGTAAATAAAACTATTCGCCGATTATCATTAGCAGGTTATTCGCCGCTTAAATTTGTCCGAAATGATCTAAAAGCTGAATATGCAAGACGTTATGACAGAGCAGTTGGTGAAGGTAAAGGTGTATTTAAACAGGTAGACCGAGAAGAAAGCCTTATCCATCTTATGCGGGTTAACCTGCTTAAGCGCATGGAAAGCTCTATACACTCATTCACGTTAACGGCGACAAAACTAGCCAATCAGGTAGATACCTTGTTAGCCAAGATTGATGCACATGAAAACGATGAACTTTTCGAGTTGAATATCGAAGAAATCGAAGATGTAGAGCTTAATGCGCCAGAGTTTGAACCCTATATGTTGGGCAACAAGACAAAAGTTCTGATTCAAGATATGGATTTGATTCGCTTTCGTCAGGAGCTAGAGGCTGATCGTGTTTTACTGGAAAGCATTGTTGACGATGCAAAACGAGTAACGGCAGCTAGAGATGCAAAGCTTGAAAAACTTAAGCAACAAATCACAGCAAAGGTTACAGAACCACTTAACCCCGATAATAAAAAAGTCATTGTCTTTACGGCGTTTGCCGATACAGCTCAGTACCTATACGCCCACCTTGTTGAATGGGCACAAAAAGAGCTAGGCATTCATAGCGCACTCATAACAGGTGGCGGCACCAACAAAACTACATTGTCGGGCGTGGGTTCAGACTTAAATAATCTGCTTACTGCCTTTTCCCCTACATCAAAAGAACGAGACAAAACCGCCCCTGATGCAGTGGGAGAGATTGATTTATTGATTGCGACCGACTGTATCAGTGAAGGTCAAAACCTTCAGGACTGCGATACCCTCATTAACTACGATATTCACTGGAATCCAGTGCGTATTATTCAACGTTTTGGACGAGTAGATAGGCTCGGCTCTAAGAATACCAAGATTCAGCTTATCAACTTCTGGCCAAATATGGAGCTGGATGAATATATCAACCTAGAGGCCAGAGTATCAGGCCGCATGGTGTTACTCGATATCTCCGCAACAGGAGAAGAAAATGTCATAGACGAAAACGCTACAGAAATGAATGACCTTGAGTATCGTCGCAAGCAATTACAACAACTCAAAGATACGGTTGTTGATCTGGAAGACATGGCAGGCGGGGTTTCTATAACGGATTTAACGCTCAATGACTTCCGTATGGATTTGTCAGACTACATGAATCAGGGGCGTAATCCTGAACAAGGAAAAAGCCAGAACATGCTGAAGTTGGAGCAAGCTCCGCTAGGGCTATATTCGGCAGTTCCACTTGATGAAGAGTTGAAAAATGATGGTATCAATGAAGGCGTCATCTTCTGCCTAAAAAATATCCGCAGTGGTAAAGAAGCAGTACAGGTCGAAGATAATTATCCTCTTGCACCATACTTCTTGGTTTACGTCTCAGGTGAGGCCGACGAGGCAAAAGTCGAGCTGAATTTCACACAAAGCAAGAAAGTGCTCGATCTAATTAAACGCCAAGCCTTTATCCGTTCAGATGTATCTCTCGATGCCACAGAAACAGTTAACAAGCGAACGAAAAATGGCCGAAACATGGAGCACTACCAGCACCTGTTAGCCGTTGCTGTAGATAGCATTGCAGGTAAAAGTGAAGAGAAGGGTGTGGAAAGTCTCTTTACCAAAGGTGGAACAGTACTCACGGCAACCAGTAGCCAAGGCATAGAAGACTTTGCCGTTGTATCTTATCTCGTTCTGGTGGAAAGCGGTGAACTTGAAGGCGGAGAGTTATGACTGTAAATAGCTTCGATGGATTTTTACAGTCGTTGGAAATACCAAAGGCCTGCGAGCTAAATAAGCCTGTCTTTAAAAAAATGTTCTTGGATGCCTCAGATGGAAAAAGGAGCGTACTTGATGCGGGAGATAAAACCAGTCTAAAAGAAGATGTCGAGAAAATACGCTGGCTTTACACCCTAAAGCCAAACACCATCAATATCGCACCGTATAAAGATGATGAGCTTGAATATCCTGAAATAGCCGTATTGCATATTGAGTTGTCAAACCCAAATCGCGTAAAGCGCATTGCTCATTTTATTCATCGTGCCATTCCCTATCCTTTGATACTACTTTTCACGTGCAATATTGAAGAACAGGAAAGCTTGATGGTTGCGCTTGCATTTAAGCGCACCAACCAAGCAGATAAGGAAAAATGGGTAATTGATGACAGTATTCGTACAGGCTGGATTTCTTTTTCTGGAACCTCAGAAGCAGAGATGAATTTTCTATCAAGCCTTAGAGTCAATAGTCTTCCTTTCAGCAATTTCTATGTCTTTTATCAAGCAATAGCGAAACGAGTTGTAGCGGTAATATGTGCAGAGCATAGCAACGTGTTTTCGCTCGATGATGGGACTAATAGAGGATCGCTAAATAGACTAGATAGGCTTCGAGAGCTTGAGAAGTTAACGGCTAAAAAATCTGAGCTGGCTAATAAGCTAAAGAAAGAAAAGCAAATGGGTAAGCAGGTCGATTTAAACACCCAGATTAAAAACATTAACGATAAGATTGCCAAAATCAAAAGCAGTCTTTAAAACAGAATATGCGACGAACAAAGTAAGGTATGGGAAATGACAACTGAAATAAAACAAGTGGAATTAGAAGATGGTCAAAGCGCGGATATTGTTTCGGAAAATATTGAGCGCTTAAAAGAGCTATTTCCCGATGCCTTTTCTGAAAACGGTGTGGATTTTGGCACACTTCGTCAATTGCTTGGTGATGAGTCCGTTTTGGATGAAGGCGAAGAGAAATATGGCTTGAACTGGCATGGCAAGAAGAAAGCCCGTCAAATTGCACTCACGCCATCCACGGGTACGTTATTACCTTGTCCAGATGAAAGTGTTGATTGGGATACAACCCAAAACCTGTTCATTGAAGGGGATAATCTTGAGGTTCTAAAGCTCTTGCAGAAGAGTTATGCCAATAAAATAAAGATGATCTATATCGATCCGCCATATAACACGGGTAAAGAGTTTATTTATCCCGATAAATTTCAGGAAAATCTTGATACCTATCTCAAGTACACAGGGCAGATTGATGATGAGGGAGCGAGGTTTAGTTCAAGCACTGAGACAACAGGGAGAAAGCATACGAACTGGTTGAGTATGATGTATCCCCGCATACGGTTGGCGAAATCACTTTTAAGGGATAATGGACTTTTATTCGTATCTATCGGTGATGATGAAGTGCATAACCTGAAATCACTTTGCAATGAAATTTTTGGAGAAGAAAACTTTTGCGCCCAATTTATCTGGAATACTGAAGGAAATACGGACAACCAGTACAAAGTTAAGGTTAATCATGAGTATGTTCTGGCGTACTATAAAAATGCTAACAGCTTTGAAGAATCCGTGGGGAGGGTTATTGATCCGAATACACCAGAAGATAGCAATTTAAGAAAAGGATACGCTGATAATAACATCAACAAGAATAATCCTGAGAATCCGCCAGCGGAAGTTGAACTTCCTGCTGGATTTCCATGTTCAGAAGACAGCCTTTTTTACGAGGAAAAAGTTCTGGATGAACACTTCTTTAAAGTTACGCGAGAAGAAAAGTTTATTTCTGATGAGATAAAAGAAAGGTATTCCATTGAGCCTAAGTCTGGATTGCCAATAAAGCTCGACGATATGATTGTAGAGAATGGCAAGCTCGTTAAGCCTTGTCGTATATATGTTGGAATGGCTAACAAAAACAAGCTGTTGGAGTTTATTGATGCTGGTTGTAATGAGGTTGTAGAGGATGGAATGCCTGTCTCATTTTATATTAATTCCAATGCCGCTGTTCGATATCGAAAGAAGGTAGATAAGCCAAGAAATATTCTGTCAGTGCTGAGGGGGTTAGGTACAACGGAGAAAAGCAAAACATACCTAAAAAAACTGGGAGTATTTTACGATTATCCTAAACCGCTAGGATTGTTGGAATACCTGATAAAAATAGGGTGCGAAAATGACGGCATAGTAATGGACTTTTTTGCGGGGTCTAGCACAACGGCAGAAGCGGTTTTCAGGTGCAATCAAGCTGATGGAGAAAAAAGGAGATTTATTCTCGTTCAGCTCCCTGAAACTTTAGACCCATCTAAGAAAGAACAACAAGCAGCTTTTAAATTCTGTTCTGATAGAGGGGTTCCGTCGGTCGTATCAGAAATAAGTAAAGACAGGATTCGAAAGTCTATTGATGTGATTAAGTCTGAAGGCTCTACTGGTGATATAGGTTTCAAAGTATTAAAGCTGTCATCCTCTAACATTCAAGTTTGGAATCCAGATTGTACCGATATTGAGGAAAGCTTACTTTCCCATCAAGAACACTTGGTCGAAGGACGAACTGAGCAGGATGTTCTTTATGAACTCTTATTAAAGCGTGGCGTCGACCTTGCCGTACCTATCGAAAACCGTGAAGTTGCTGGTAAAAATATCTATAGCATTGGTTACGGCGTTTTATTCGCGTGCCTCGATGAATCAATATCCAAAGAACAAGTAGAAGATATCGCTCAGGGCATTGTTACTTGGTATGGCGAACTTTCGCCAAGCTCCGATACGCATGTTTTCTTTCGTGATAGCGCGTTCCGAGATGATGTTTCAAAAACCAACATGGCAGCAATTCTTGAGCAGAATGGCATTACCCATGTTCGCAGCTTGTAAGGAGTATATCTATGAAGCTGCACTTTGAAGATGATCTTGATTATCAAAAAGCCGCAATTGAGTCAGTAGTAAACCTATTTAAAGGGCAGGAAATATCGCGCTCTGAATTTACTGTAACGTATCAAGCGGATTCCAGCTCGAACTTCTCCTTGGGTATGGAAGAAAGCCAGCTTGGTATTGGTAACAGGCTCTTATTGGTAGATGAAGAGATCGAAGATAACCTTCGTAAAACTCAGTTAACTAATGGGCTACGCCCATCAGAAAACCTCGCAAGCGGTGACTTCACTGTAGAAATGGAAACAGGTACGGGTAAAACCTACGTCTACCTTCGTACTATTTTTGAGCTGAATAAAAACTACGGTTTTACTAAATTCGTAATCGTTGCGCCATCCGTTGCAATTAAAGAAGGCACTTACAAAACCCTGCAAATTACTCAAGAGCATTTTGAAGGTTTATACCCAAAGGCAAAGGGATACGAATATTTCCTTTACGATTCCAAAAAGCTGGGACATGTGCGCAACTTTGCCACCAGTTCTAATATACAGATCATGGTTACTACAGTTGGAGCCATTAACAAAAAGGATGTTAACAATCTCTATAAAGAAAACGAGAATACAGGTGGTGAGAAACCGATTGATCTTGTTCGTGCCACCAATCCGATTATCATCGTTGATGAGCCTCAAAGCGTAGACGGAGGATTGACGGGCAAAGGTAAAGAAGCTTTAACAGGGATGAACCCGCTCTGCACTTTACGGTACTCAGCCACTCATGTTGATAAACACCACATGGCCTTCCGCCTTGATGCGGTGGATGCCTATGAGCGTGGTTTGGTGAAGCAGATTGAGGTTGCCTCCCTACAAATCGATAGTGGCAATAACAAACCCTATATCCGCTTGGAATCGACCAGTAACAAGAAAGGGTCAATCACAGCCAAGGTAGAGATTGATGTTCAGCGTGGTAAGAATATAAAGCGTGAGTTTTTAACCGTTGAGGATGGCGATGATCTTGAGCAAGTTACCAATCGCCCGATCTACGAAAATATGCAAATCGGAACTATTACCTGCGGGAAAGGCAATGAGACTATTGAGGTAAAAGGTGATGGCTTTGATCAAACGCTCAATGTGGGTGAGGCCATCGGTGGTGTAGACCCTGATGAAGTAAAGCGGTTAATGATCCGCCGAACAATCAAAGAGCATTTAGACAAAGAGCTTACTTTTGCCGCCAACAAACAGCCCATTAAGGTTCTGAGCCTATTTTTTATTGATACTGTTGAGCACTACCGTCAGTACGACGAAGACGGCAACCCTACTTTGGGTAAGTATGCCGTTATGTTCGAGGAAGAATATCGAAAGCTGGCAAAGTCGGCAGATTACCAAAGCCTTTTCAATGAGATTGATCTGGATACCGATGCCTCAGAAGTCCACAACGGCTATTTCTCTATTGATAAAAAAGGTAAATCCGTCGAAACGGCGGAAAACAATCAGGCTGGGCGTGATAATGCAGAACGTGCCTATAACTTGATTATGAAAGAGAAGGAAAAGCTACTTAGCTTTGATACCAAGCTGAAGTTCATCTTTTCTCACTCGGCACTGAAGGAAGGTTGGGATAATCCCAATGTGTTCCAGATATGTACTTTGCGTGACATGGGAAGCGAACGGGAGCGCCGCCAGACTTTGGGGCGCGGGTTACGCTTATGCGTAGACCAAAGCGGTATGCGCTTGCGTGGCAATGAAATTAATACGCTGACTGTAATCGCTACCGAAAACTATGAGAAATTTGCTGATAACCTGCAAAAGGAAATTGAGCAGGATACAGGTATTCGGTTTGGGATTGTCGAAGAGCATCAATTCGCGGATATAAAAGTGGTGACTGACAGTGGTGAGCCTCAAGCACTGGGCTTCGATCAGTCTAAGAAGGTTTGGCAGTTTCTCAAGGATGTAAACTACGTTGATGCTAAAGGCAAGGTGCAGGACGAGCTAAGAGCCGCTTTAAAAGATGGCACTTTCGAGCTGTCTGCTGAAATCAAACAGGAGCTTGTCGATGAGCATGGTGAAGCTCAGGCTGAAATAGTCGCGTCAGACATTCAAGGCGTATTGAGAAAGCTTGCAGGCAAGTTGGATATCAAGAATGCCGATGACCGAAAAGTGATACGTACTCGTGAAGCTGTTCTGGAATCTGACGAATTCAAAGCACTTTGGGATCGTATCAAGTACAAAACCACTTACCGCGTAGAGTTCGATAACCTCAAGCTAATCAATGATTGTGCAGAAGCAATTCAATCCTGTCCGCCAATCACAAAAACCCGTGCGCAGTTCCGTAAGGCTGACATTGCAATTGGTAAAGGCGGTGTAACAGCTGACGAGACCTCGGCTTCAGGATTCACCACAATCCACGAAAACGATATTGAGCTACCCGATATCATTACCGACTTGCAGGACAAGACCCAGCTAACCCGCAAGAGTATTGTTCAGATTCTTCGGGATAGCCGAAGACTGCAAGACTTCACCCGCAATCCTCAGCAATTCATGGATTACTGTGCAGAAGCGATCAATCGAACCAAGCGTTTGGCCTTGGTGGATGGAATTCGCTACACCAAGATCGGCGAAGAACATTACTACGCTCAGGAGTTGTTCCAGCAAGAGGAACTTAAAGGCTATCTCAAGAATACTCTGGAAACGAAAAAATCAGTCTATACGCACGTAGTCTATGACTCGGCTGGAGTAGAAAAAATCTTCGCTGAAGACTTGGAGAAAAATGAAAAAGTCAAAGTCTACGCCAAGCTTCCTGCTTGGTTCAAGGTGCCAACACCCCTCGGAACATACAACCCAGACTGGGCGGTAGTGGTCGAAGATGATGGTGAGGAAAAGCTCTACTTCGTTGTCGAAACGAAAGGCAGTACTTGGTGGGATGATCTTCGTCACTTGGAAGGGGCAAAGATTAAGTGTGGCGAAAAACACTTTGAAGAAATTGGTAAAGAAGCTGAAAAGCCAGCTCGGTACATCAAATCTACCGATGTCGATGGAATGATGGGATATGTTGAGTAAGTATGGAGAATAGTATAGATGAATTTGAAGAGCAGCTTGAAAGCCTAAAGCAACATATTCTGAATTCTAGCCGTCAAAATTGGGTACTGACAAGCTAACTCCACCTTGGGGGATAATCGAGTCATGAATACCTCCCAATCAATCCAAAAGCGCCATCGATTCCCACCTGAGATCATCCAATGTACCGTCCGGCTTCAACATCGAATCAGTCTCAGCCATCGTGATGTTTAAGATTTACTCACTGAGTGATGTTTTGCGCCACACCACCTGACAGCACCCGAAAAAGTGCAGGGCGTCCGCTAGGGCCGAGGGGCTGCCGACGTGGCACCAGAGGGTAGGATTTTGGGGTGCGCTTCAGGGGTGCAGCAAATAGCTACCTAGAAAAGCTCGTCGACCTCAACGTGCAAGGCAACAGCAATTACTTCAACGGCATCCAGAGATGGATTGGCCAGACCGCGTTCGATCCTGCTCATATAGTCTCGCGTACCCACACTTGTCGGCAAACGCCTCTTGCGATATGCCGGAGGCAAGGCGCAATTTCCTGACGCGCTCGCCAAATCTTTGTCTGAGGGATGCATTTTTCACCCCCCTAACTTTGGAGCAAGGTATACTTAAAGGCCACGCACTAATTGATACATACGAAAAACCTTATATATGGGAGTTGGCTATGATCTGTTCGAAATGCGGTGAAGACATTCAAGATGAAGCAAAGTACTGTTCACATTGTGGCGTTCAGATTGAAGGAGAGAAGTTGCCCTCGGAAGAAATGACGGATGAATCAAAAATGTCATCTCTCAAATCCGCCTACAATTCTGCAAGCCAAGCCGTCAGTAGTACCGCAAAAGCCGCCAAAAATATTGGTGGTAAGGTTGCCACACACGTGGGCGATCTAAATGGTGACGGTAAGGTTGACGTCGAAGATTTAAAGATTGCCGCCGATAAAACCAAACAAGTTGCCTCCGCAGGAATTGATGAGGCCGCGAAGCTAGGAAAGAGCACCCTTCAATCAGACTTGGTCAAAGAGGCGGCGGCAGGGGCCGCAGTCGGTGCCGTCATCGCGGTGCCTGTCCCGTTGGTGGGGCCAACAACCGGCGCCGCGGTGGGAGCCACACTGGGTGCATATAAACACTTTACTAAGAAGTAGCTCTATAGATAAAACCCAGCCTGAGAGATTCAGGTAGCTGGCTACATGTGTCAATATGGGCGGTTGTCATTTGACTCGCCCGCACTTCACAAGCATTAATCGCTGTAACCCTTCGCATCACCCCATCACACACCTAAAGAGAACAGACACGGTCAAACGTAACCGTAGTCCTGCCGTGCGCAACCTTCTCGCAACAGTAATAAAAATCATTTTCACAGCATAACAACAAGAGCCGTCGGCGACGCTATGGGCTCAATAAATATGAAAGCGTCGCAATCCTCACGAAGCGCTCCGGGTCCGACCGACTTGGGGCGCTTTGTTTTTTTGACTCAAGAAAGGAGTAATGATGATCGTCATACACAACTTCAACGAAGCGAATCACTATCACGGGCAAGGTCGTATCCCGTTTCGGCTTCTCCAGGAACAGGCAATGGTGTTGATCAACATATACCCGGAGCCGAACCGTTACGTGACCGAAGCATTCGACATCACCGAGGAAGACATAGAAAGGCTGCTTCATAACGATGATGCACTGGACGACTACAACGGCATGTTGGGCGGGGAAGTCTACGTCTGTGAAACCGAAGCTGACCTCAAACAAGTGGTCGGCATGGACATGGCGTTCGCCCGTGCCCACGGCAACCGATGGCCGAATGTCACCGATTTGGTCATGGGGTGGGATCAATGTGACTACCTGAAGGAGAAGGAAGGTGAGCCGCTATGGGCCGTGTTTCTGCTCTGCTGGAACGACGCGGGCGGGAACGTCTTCTATGTTCCCAAGAGCCTGTGGGAAGCGGGGAGAGTGGCGGAGCATGTCGCCGAAACCTCCAGAAGTTGGGGCGATGACTGATCCTACAGGCTAACCATTTTAAATATCAACGAAAGGAGTAACACATGATCTGGACATTTATGGTCGTTTCATCCATAGCCTTCGGCCTGCTCGGTGCACTGTCTGTGTGGGTGGTCGTGCTGTCACTGGCGCTCAAGGTGTCGCTGCTGCTGTTCTTCATCGCCGCACTGTTTCTCATGTGGCATCTGTTTTACAGGAAGTGATATCGACCGCGAAGATTGAGCCATCTTATATGGAGAACCCAAAACTCACTCAATAGGAGATACAAATGAACAACGAAACAATCGAACCACGCACACTCAAGACCGGCAAATGCAAATCACTGTCGGGTAAATCCGAACTGACCTACGAAATACGCTTCACACCTGAGGCAGATATCGAGTTCCGCATACTGGCCAACTCATCTTCGGGATTCTTCAGCGACGAATGGGTTTCACTGAAGCGTATCCTGAAGGAGCTCAACAAAGTACCTGCTGGTGAAATCACATGCTTCACTCTGGAGAAGGTCATCAAGGGCAAATCCATCAACACCACCGGTTTCCTGTTGGCCGCACTGAAGGGAGAAGGGTTGGTCGAAGCTTCCGACACCAAGCGTCGGAGTTATCAAGCTATGGCCCCCGACAAATTCTTCGCCAAGGTGCAGGCCATCCTGGACAAGCCCGCACCGAAGCCCAAAGCCAAACGGGTGAGGAAAACGGCCACTGCATCATAAGGTGAGTGTTGGAGTTCATTTCCGTAGATCACTCGAAAATCCCCTCCGTAATTTCCTGAAACGTAAGGCCGTAAATTTCCTCCATCTAAACCATCCCGCAATATCGACCATATACCGATCTCTGCGAAATTCCTTCAGTGACAACTTACTAGCTTCAACTCACCAAACCCTCAATTTCCCAAACCTCACCCCGAGGATCACCACATGTTCGTACTCACGCTGCTGGTCATCGGCCTGCTGTGTCTCGCCTTCAAGTCCACACGATTGACCGGTGTGGCGGGCCTGACCTTGTTGTCCCTCGTTTACCCACTGTTGTTCGCGGCACTGCTCGTATTGGGGGGTGCCGCTTTTTATTATCTGAAAAGGAGAAACAAAAATGTATTCAGACTTCCAAAACTGTTTGACTGACGCCGTCGAGGCCGTCTTGATCTGGGACATCCCGGAGGAAAATTTCCAATGTGCCGTGCACGCACAAGCCTGCCTGCTGGCGGGCATCAATCCGGACGAGATGCTCTGGCATTACGAAAACTGATTCATCCACAACCCCATCCTTTTACCGACAGACATGACATCCGATTTTTGCGGAGGGTCACGTGCGTCCGGGAGAAGGGTGAGGGTTCAATTATTTTTTCGAGAGGATTTACACATGAACAACACGGAAACAATCACATGCACGCGGGTGCCTGAGGATCAGCGTATCAACCATGCCGGGGATTTGTTCGGAATAAACTTTCCACTGAAGCTGGAGCCATTCATCTACGGCATCACCGACCGCATAGCCGAAGAATACACAGGCGGATACTGGGATTTTTTTTCACTGCGCAATGGCGGATTCTATATGGCGCCAAGCTCAAACGAAACATTCAGGGTCAGTTGTGAGAATGGTTATGAAGGCACGATGTCGGCTGACGCACTCGGTATCGTGGCGTGTCTATACGCCTACAGTAACTTGTCATTTCGCGGTGATGAGTTTGCGCAAACATGTGCGGAGCACTATCACCTGTTGAGGGAATACATGTTGGAGCATGCGGAGGTGGGCAGCATGTTGGGTGCGGTGGACTGACCCATGAGGGGTAGCTATCGACCCATTGCAATTCTTCTAGTTTGCGGAAAGGGGACATAAAACGCTGAAGTGGGAGGCATGTATGTTTTTTCGCTCAGATCCTCTTGCTTGGAAGGTTATGCCTTAAACGTAAAAACCACCCTCATGTCCTTCCGCAGCAATATTTGTATTTCTTTCCGCTTCCGCATGGGCACAGTTGGTTTCTTTTCCGTCCTTTCATTACGGGTTTCTGAATAACGGGTGCACTTGCAAGCATAATCTTGGCTTGCTTCAGGAAGATACGCGGGGAGCGGGTGGGAAACCACTTACTTAGTAGAAAGTTATCGATAGCCGAAGTGGCCGCTCCTGAAATTGGCTCAAGGACCCCAATCCCTGTCGTCGAGGCAAACCGCATCAGTTTGACGGGAATGCTTTCGAGCCAATAAGGTTTCCCCAAGGAGTCGACATATTTGCGGACAATCTCATCCGCCTGATCTCCCGGAGATGAAGTAGCCAACCAATCACGAAAAGCTTGGCAATGGGTGGAATAGCGGAGTTCAAGTAGTTGATTCGCAGAAATTCGTTTACCCGCAAATGCCTGACCAATGTCTGGAACTCCAGCTACCTTTTGAATTTGTGTAAAAGCGTGCGGTCCCTCTGGCGAGAAACCTACACGCTGCCCCTTTGCTCGTAGGATGTTAAGGGTCGTTTTGTCACCTGTCACATCTGTAACTTCGGCATGACTGCCAATTCTAAGCAATAGGTTTTCAAATGCAACGCGAAGTACCGAGCGAATTTCAGGAACATCATCAGCGCCTGCAGGGATGTGTGGGTTGAAGGTGGTGAGTTTGTTTGGCCCCAGACCCACTAGATTGTCGAGTGATCTGCCTGCATTCCTAAGGGACAAGAACTCTCTGAGGTATGGGCTATTCAAGATGTCCTGATAGGCCTCATCCTTGATGGTATCGGCGAACTGTTGTGTCGGCAACAGAACGATGTTGTCCATCAACAAATTTTTTAGCTCCGACTGCCTTTGAGACGTTGAGGAGGGCTTTGTAATGGAAAGAGCCACATCAATTGCTTCGTCAACTGGCTTGAAGTATGAACTGAAAATATTTGGGCCTTGACGTGGTATATCTGGGTTATCGTGAACGGTGAAAAAGTTCAGACCACCACCGTTCCCAGCATATCCCAACCACTGATCATAACGAGCAAGGACTATACCTTTTGTTTGAATCAACTCGTCAAACACTTCCTCGCCGAGCATTAGGCGTAACACCGGTAGAATTTGGAGATTGCCCGTAGGTATGACAATTTGGTCGTACATCAGTAGATAATTTGCCAACTGAGCCCACTGCTCAGTGGACATAATCATCGCGTCTGAAATTTTCTCCAGATCCTTAAAGGCTGGCCAGATTCCGAAGTCAGTTGCGAGGACTCGACGCATAGCTGTTAGTGTAAGAAGAAGGCATAACACTGATTATACGGACTCACTGCTCCGTATATGCATAATAGTACGGACACGAGTGAATGCATCCTATTGGCTGCGGTCGCTGATCTGCTAATGCTTCCGCTCACCCAATCCACTCACGACCGTCCACAGCACACCCACCAGCTGCTCCATGCCGTTCACAAGTAACACCAACTGATCATCATTGGGTTCATCTACATCAACCATCGCCAGCGTCTCCTCCAGTGGCTGATTCCTAAATCGTGAGTATTTTTGGATCACGCATATAGTCTTCGATAGATATCATCGCAATGGTGTCAAAGCCGCCTGAACGGGAAAGGGTAATCATAGAAGGGTATCCTAGAAGGGAATAATGGGGGGGGGGATACTCCTTTAAATCAACGGCTTGGAGCTCCATACCTAGCATGGAATTGCAGCCGGTCGGTTTTCAGCAGGAATGCTCAAATAAAATTCAAAGTGTTTCCACTTTTTGCCGCCCCCTGCTGCCCCCCCTCAGGGTTTCCTATGAATTCAATGCATCGCGAAGGGGGGAGGGAGGTGGAGGCACTTTCCGGAGAATCTAAATTGTCTGCGATTCAGGCTTTAACGACATTGGTTTCTGCAGGTACCCAACTTGGCGGCGGAAATAGCTCGATCCTTTTTTCTTCATTTCTTAACCAACTCCTCACATCTACATTTCCCAATAGCTTCCGGTCATCACGAATCAGAAAAATTTTCCTCTTGCTTTGCGTGACAAGCGCATTCAGAAGTTTAATTTGTTTTAGTGGTGTAAATCTTCCCTTGATGATTCGCCAGTGGACTTTTCCTTGGTTATTGATGACATAAATTATTGAGCGGAGCTTCTCTGAATTCGTCGTCAGAGTTTCATTGCTTATACTGCCCAAGGATTTTTTACTGACCCAATAAATTTCGGCATTTTCCGATTGAACGCGTTCGAGAATGGAAGCGAAATTTATATCGAGCCAATCCTGAATGTGCTTTGAGCATCGTTCATAGGGTCTCTTTTTAGAATTTGTTGAAGGGAATCCCCAACGTTTAAGCAAATTCGACACACTGCCATACGACAAGCTGACCTCATATTTCTTCTTGATCAGTTGGTTGAGTAAATCACGATCCCACAGAGAAACTCTGGTGTTTCTGTAAAGACTGCGAAAGCCTAATTGCCACGGCTGCTTTGTGCTGATCACTCGATATAACTCTGATTCATGTTCCGAGGTCAACTTGGTGCCTGTGCCTGGTTTCCTGCCCCGCTTCTCAGGCATGAGGGACGATTCAGCTGTATTCTGATGACGCTTGATGGCGGCATTCACCGCAGACCAGCTCAAACCGGTTCGCTGAACAATTTGCATCACAGGTACACCGTTGTCCAATAGTTGGATAACTTGCATACGCCTGATTCGTAACTCCTCCCTTGAATGCTTTCTGGCATCGACTTTTGTCATGTCGGTATGAGTATTGTCAGCTACATTGATAATCATGGATAAAAGGGTATGAGCTAATTGTTAATTATTGTCATATATACAATATATAACATGAATCCGTTGGCTTAGCCCCTAAGCAACAATTTTGGGGGTTTCAATTTAACGGAGGACGCTAGAAATGGATAAACCTGATTGTCCTGTATTACCGTTGAGCAATGCTATCAATGGCGATAGTGAGGCTCCGCAGGAAAGCAGCAAAATTGCATCAAGAAGTGAAACTAGTAATTTAGAGGTTCCGGAGGCATTTGTTCTGGACAGTGCAGTACCAATAAATTCGGAATCATTCCCGAATAAGCCGAGAAAGGGATCAACTCAGGTTCCGACCACGATATCTAATGTCCTATATATGCTTAGACAATACGGGATTCAAGTCAGTTACGACGTTATCAAGAAAAAGTTTCTGATCACGGTGCCTGGATTATCGGGATCGCCGGAAAATGCCGCTAACGTGGCGATGTCATATATCGTCAGCTTGGCGATCTTGAACGGGATGTCGAGCGGTAGGATTCCGGAATTCGTTGCCGCTATTGGTGATCGCAATCAGCGTAATCCTGTTGCTGATTGGATAGAAAGTAAGCCTTGGGATGGAATTGATCGGCTTTTGTCGCTCTGCAATACATTAGTTCTTCGTGAAGGATATCCATGGCAACTGAAAGAAGTCCTGATTCGTAGATGGTTGATCAGCGCAGTTGCCGCCGTATTTGAACCGAGCGGATTTCGTGCTCGCGGTGTTCTGACCCTTCAGGGTCCTCAATCGATTGGTAAAACCGCTTGGATAATGGCCTTGGTACCCGATCTAATTTTGCGTGAAAATTTCGTGAAGGTTGATCATCATCTGGACGCAGGCCAGAAGGACTCCATAATCACCGCGATCAGTCACTGGATCGTGGAAATCGGCGAATTGGACAGTTCCTTTAAAAAAGACGTGGCGCGTCTGAAGGGGTTTCTCACCAGTGACCGAGACAAGATGAGGCGTCCGTATGCGCGTACCGATTCCGAATATCCGAGACGAACCGTATTCTGTGCCACGGTAAACGAAAGCCAGTTTCTGATTGATCCGACAGGAAATACGCGCTGGTGGACCATCCCGGTTGTTCGTGTCAACTACGAGCATGGGATCAACATGCAACAGTTGTTCGCTCAGATGACTGTTTCATATCGCAACGGTGATAAGTGGTGGTTGACTCAGGCAGAAGAAAGTTTCTTAGAGGACTTTAACAAGCAGCACCGAAGTTTCAGCGTAGTTCGGGAAAGCATTCTGGATGAGGTTGATATGGAACGTGCACAGGAACCTGATTTACCTGCCATGACTGCGATTGAGGTGCTGCGCCTTGCTGGCTTCAGAAATCCGACGAATCAGAATTGCAAAGAGTGCGCATCAATATTACGTGAGCATTTCGGGGATTCGAAAAGAATCAAGGGAAGGAATGTGTGGCGGGTTCCTTTGAAGCATCAAGAATCGATGAATACCTTCACGCCTCGTGGCAGATTTTAATTTTGAGGCGATGCAAGGGTGAGGGAGGTCGCAGCCCCACACATCCCCCCCACTGCCTCCCCCCATAAATTATTCGAAATCACTATCAATTTCATCGAATTGCTCCCAGGGGGTAGCAGGGGGTGGCAGAACAGGAATAAAGGATGTGGACATCAAAGTGCCCGTCCGTAACCCATGAGTTCGTCTTTCGCAATTTTTAAAAACTGCTGCCCCCTCCACCCACCTACGTTTTTTCGATCAATTTCTTGCCCCTATGAGGGGTAGGGGTGGTGGTGGCGCAACTGGCGGGTCCACACGGACCTGTTTAACAAATTTATATAAGGAATTATGCAATGAGTACTGTTTCATCTTCATCGCCCGAAAAGGCAAATGTAGCCACTAAGCGTATTCATCTCAGCGGCAGGTTTACTGTCGCAAAAGAGTTCTATGAATTCTGTTATGAGCTTATACAACTAGCAATTAAAGATATGGAGCGCAACAAGATATCAACCCTCAAGGAAATCATCGGCGTGGAATACTGGGAAGAAAACTTTGTAGATTCCGGTCAGAGCTGGTGGGTAGGGCGCTGCGTAGCACACATGGTTGCCAATAATCGATTGCCTCTGAAATTCGCGGGATGCAAAACGAACAAATCTTTGCTTTATCAATTGAAGTAATCAGATGAAAAGCGGCAGCCTCAGCCATTCCGGTTGGGGTTGCCGATCATCATTCATTATTAACAATACAGGAGGTAACACAACATGATAGTAAATCTGACACAGCAAAAAATAGACGCAGGCCTCTTCTGTGAAAAATCTAAGCAGGAACTGGTCGATGACAATCGCACCGGTTTATATATTTTAATTACGGCAAACAGCAAAGGCCATGGTACGTTTTATTGGAGAGGTGAATTCAATTTCCAAGTGCACCACCCATCATTTTGCTAAAGACTTCAAAAGGTGTTCGATAATTGAGGCACTTTCTAGGTCTATGATTGAGTAAATTGACAACTTTTTCAAGTTGCGCG
>Ga0114932_10002570_pt1 | contig 18957 bp, 19 predicted proteins | sample 2SBtaG_2_FD_87286 | JGI IMG/M metagenome (GOLD analysis project Ga0114932, IMG submission 87286) | Deep subsurface microbial communities from Kolumbo volcano to uncover new lineages of life (NeLLi) - 2SBTROV12_ACTIVE470 metaG | ecosystem: Environmental > Aquatic > Marine > Volcanic ... | reverse complement strand
CTACCATTCCGCGATGGGTCTACCGCTTGTGGCACTATTGAACCAACTAACCCTTACCGGAGTTTTGCAGCGATGAGCCAAAAGAAAATTCCATTAGCGGGTGTTATTGGATCGCCGGTCGCGCATAGCAGATCGCCGCGATTGCACAGATATTGGCTGAACGCGTTGAAAATCGACGGGTATTATATCCCGATCGATTTGACACCGGACAGCTTTGGAGCAGGGCTAAAGTCATTACCGGCTTTGGGATTCAAAGGCGTGAACATAACGATACCACATAAAGAAAGGGCGCTGCAGCTGGCCGACGACGTAACCGACCGGGCGGCTTTGATCGGGGCGGCCAACACGCTGACATTTCGCAAAAACGGACATATTCACGCGGATAACACGGACGGCTACGGGTTTATCGCCAACCTAAAACACAGCGCGCCGAACTGGCGTGCCGCCGATGGGGTCGCGGTAGTGTTTGGTGCCGGAGGCGCGGCGCGCGCCGTGGTGTCGGCGCTGCTGGGCGAGGGTGCACCGCGCGTGGTTCTCGTGAATCGCACGCGCAACCGCGCGGAAATCCTGCGCGAAAGATTTGGTAACAGGGTTGAAGTGGTTGACTGGGGCAAAACCGGCGACGCACTTGCAACCGCTGCGACAATTGTCAACACGACCGCATTGGGGATGAATGGTGCGAACGACCTTGCCTTGGTCGGTCAGAATATCAGCGCCGGGGCACTGGTTACCGATCTGGTCTACACGCCGCTTGAGACCGGTTTTTTACGCGATGCAAAGAAACTGGGGCTTCAAACCGTCGACGGGCTGGGCATGCTGCTCCACCAGGGAGTGCCGGGATTTGAAAGCTGGTTTCGTAAAAAGCCCTCGGTCGATGATGATCTGCGCCGACACATGGTAGCGCCATGATTATTCCCGGCATGTTTCAGCTTGGTCTGACCGGGTCGATCGCCATGGGTAAATCGACGACGGCGCAGTTTTTCCGCGACGAAGGGATACCTGTTTGGGACGCGGACGAAACAGTGCACCGGCTTTACAGCACGTGTGAAACACTGATCGAAAAAATCCGGTCCATTTCGGCAGGTCTGATCATCGGAGACAAGGTAGATCGGGCGGCTTTGCGCCAATGGATTGCGGGGGACGCAACCGCGCTGAAAGCGCTTGAAGATATCGTTCACCCGTTTGTCTCCAGAGACCGGCAGGAATTTGTTGACGCATGCAATCAACAGGGGCACGCCTTGATCGTTCTGGACGTGCCACTGCTTTTTGAAACCAACGCGCAGGATCAGTTCGACGCTGTTCTGGTCGTCACGGCGCCGTCGATAATCCAGCGCGAGCGCGTGCTGGCCCGGTCTGATATGACAGCAGATCATTTGGATACCGTGCTGCGGAACCAGATGCCGGACGTGGAAAAACGCCAGCGCGCCGATTTCGTCATCGCGACGGTCTCGCTTGCCGTGGCGCGCAGTAACGTTCAGAATTTGATTGTGCGGCTCAGTCAAGAGGCCCGGGACAATGCGTGAAATTGTACTTGATACGGAAACCACGGGACTGGACCCTGCGTCGGGTGACCGGATCGTGGAAATTGGCGCGATCGAGCTGAAAAACCATATGCCAACGGATCGGGTGTATCATCAATATATCAACCCACAGCGGGCCATGCCCGCCGGGGCTTTTGCCGTTCACGGTCTGAGCGATCAATTTTTAGTCGACAAACCGGTATTCAAGGACATTGCGGCCGATTTTGTGGCGTTTGTGGACGGGGCCAGTCTGATCATCCACAACGCGAGTTTCGACATGAAGTTTATCAACGCCGAACTGGAGTGGGCGGCCCTCCCAAAGATCCCCTATACGCGCGCCATCGACACGCTGGATATGGCGCGGCGAAAATTTCCGGGTGCGCAGAATTCACTGGATGCGCTGTGCCGCCGTTTCGGCGTGGACAATACGGCCCGCGTCAAACACGGTGCGTTGTTGGACAGCGAAATTCTGGCCGAGATTTATCTGGAGCTGATCGGGGGACGCCAGCCTGATTTTGGACTGAACGCACCGCGGATCGCGCCGGACTATTCTGTGCCCAATAAGGTTGCGCCGACGGGCCCACTGCGGCGTCCAAGCCCGCTTGGGCCGCGCTTGACCAGTCAAGAGAAATCCGCGCACGCAGCGTTTGTCGAAACACTGGGCGAAGATGCATTCTGGAAGAAATTCAGCTGATCGGCAAGTGATTCAGGAAACCGGTTGGCCCTCTTTTTCGGCGGCGGCACGCCTTTCGATCTCTTGCTGATAAAGCGCCAGAAAATCAATACTGTCCAGATTCAGCGGCGGGTAGCCACCGTCTCGGGTAATGTCGCCAACAATGCGGCGCAGATAAGGGAACAACATGCGCGGACATTCGATCAGCAAAAACGGGTGAATTTGATCGTCTGCGACGTTTTCAATGTGAAAAATGCCGCCGTATTCAATTTCGAGAATAAAGAGTTGTTGATCTGATTCTTTGGCCTTGCTTTCGATATTGAGCTTCATCAGGACTTCGAACTGATTGTCCTGCGAACGCTTGCGGGCATCAAGATTGACCTGAACCTGAATATCGGGCTGGATGTTTCCCTCGGCCCCTTTTTGCGCCGCGACGTTTTCAAATGACATGTCACGGATGAATTGGCCGATGACCTGCATTTTGGGCTGCACCGGAGTCTGGTTTTTCGGTTCGGGCGTTTTCTCGTCGGCCATCTGGCGCTCCTGTTAAAAATTTCGGGCAACGCCTATCAGGTCAGTTGACAGGCTACAATCATGTTATCGTGATCGCATCCTACCGCTGGGTCCAGCCGGACTGACCGGGCGGATTGGTATCGTCAATTTCGGTAAACTCGCCCTCTACGACGTCATTTCCAGCCGACATCCCCCGTGACATTTTTGGTCCGGCACCAGCCGGGGTTCGTATAAACTTGCTGCCAAGCCACCTGATCACCATGGCGCGTACCGCCGGAACCAACAGCAATAATCCAACGGTGTCGGTAAAAAATCCCGGCGTTAACAATAACACGGCTGCCACCAGGATCAGCGCCCCCTGCGCAATTGGATCGGCTGGGTCGCGCCCCTCGGCCAACGAAGTCTGCAACCGATTAATCGTCAACGCGCCTTGGGTGCGCATCAAGGTCGTTCCGGCAAAGGCAGTTAGAATCACTATGCCCAAGGTCGGCCAAAGACCGATAAGACCACCAACCTGAATGAACAGTGCGATCTCAAAAATCGGGACCAAAACAAACAGAAACAACAGCCACATCGCGATAACCTCACCTTTCGTCGCAAGACCTGTGGTGGACTTGACCCCACCGGTAACATACATATGTGTGCAGCCAGCCGGATTCCATGTTTTGGACAGGTATTTTTGGGAGAAGTATAAAATGGGTTCCGCGATGATACAATTGATCGTGCTTGCAGGTGTCGCGGTGTTTTTGATTTTACGCCTGAGAAACGTGCTTGGGACCCGCGAAGGATTTGAAAAACCTTCACCAAGCAAAGATTCAGCGCCAGAGATTCCCTATCGCAGAGATTTCGAAGTGATCGAAGGCGGTGTCGATCGCGATATCGGCGATCACGTTGATATCAAAAGCAAAACTGCCAAAGCATTGATGGCCATGAAAGCCGCGGAACCCGAGTTCAGCGTCTCGGAATTTCTTTCGGGCGCGCGGGGCGCTTATGAAATGATAATCATGGGGTTTGAAAGCGGAAACATGGATGCGCTCAAAGACCTTCTGTCGCCAGATGTCTTCGACAGTTTTTCCAGCGTGGTCTCCAAACGCGAAAAAGAGGGACTGAGTGTTGACGCATCCTTTGTTGGTGTTGGCGAGATGAAAATCAAGAAAGCGTCATTTGACAAGAACACCCAAGAAGGCGAAGTCACGATCAGATTTGTCGCGGAACTGACCTCGGTCGTTAAGGATCGTGCCGGTGAAATCGTCGAAGGCCATCCCACGGAAATAAAAAAACAAAGAGACATCTGGACTTTTGCTCGTGCAATGGGCAGCAACGATCCCAACTGGCGGTTGGTGGCAACCGGAGAATGAGGCGAGGACGGCACCAGATTTGGGCCTGCTTTGCACTTGTCGGCGCGATATTGGTGGCAGCGCCATCTTTGAGTGACCCCCGCTTCAAGCGGGTTCGGTTTGATGAACTCGTCGGTTGGCCGCAGGACGATCACGCGGCGGCGTTGACTGTGTTTCTAAATTCCTGTCAGGATATATCCGCGCCCGAATGGGCTCCGATCTGCCAATTTGCCAAAACTCAGAAAAACGCACGTACCTTTTTTGAATTGCTATTCACGCCTGTTCTGATTCACCCGGACGAAACCGCCCTGTTCACCGGATATTTTGAACCCGAGTTGCGTGGATCACGGCAGCGCACCCCTGTCTACCGCTTTCCGATTTACAAAAAGCCGCCTGACCTGATCAAAGGCCAAAGACATTTTACGCGTCAGGAAATCGAAAGTGGCGGACTTCTTGGTCGTGGTCTCGAGATTGCCTGGGTCGATGATCCGGTCGAAGCATACTATCTGCACATACAGGGCTCGGGCAAAATTACTTTTGAAGACGGATCGTCCATACGTGTTGGCTATGCCGGTGAAAACGGGCACGTGTACCGCTCCGCTGCAAGAGAGCTGATCAGACAGGGTGAGATTCCCGCTGCGCAGGCGTCTATCAACGGCGTCAAGAGCTGGTTCAGGAAAAACCCCGAAAAAGGCCGCCGCGCGCTTTGGCACAATGCGTCCTACGTATTTTTTCGCGAAGTGAAAGGCCTGACTGATAAACAGGGACCAATGGGCGCGCTGGATTTACCAATCACCGGATTGCGTTCTATCGCGGTCGATCCGAAATACGTGCAAATGGGTGCGCCGATCTGGGTTGAAAAGGGGGGACAACATGCGCTGCGAAGATTGATGATTGCGCAGGACGTCGGGTCGGCGATCAAGGGTGCCCAAAGGGGGGATATTTTCTTTGGAACCGGGTCTTTGGCCGGAGAGCAGGCCGGCAACACAAAGAACCCCGGTCGTATGGTCGTTTTTCTGCCTCACGAGATCGCCAACCGATTGTTGGGCGATAGCTAGAGAATGACGAAAGGTCCAAAATTCGGGCGGCGCCGAATCAGCACCGAGGACCGTGCACTGTGGGAGAAAGTTATCAAGGACGCCCAGCCGCTGGCGAACCATGACAACGCATCGGACACGCAGCTTTCGGCGAACCCCACCGCATCCGTTACGTCTAAATTTACCGTGCCGGAATTCAGAATTGGCACCAAGGCAGTGCGGCCTGACACTGCTTTTGCCGCTTTGCCGTCGCGACCGGCAAGAAACGCCGGTTTGGATCGAAAGAATTTTGAGCGTCTGAAAAAGGGCAAGCTGCTCATCGACGGTCGGCTTGACCTGCACGGAATGACTTTGGCACAGGCGCATCCGGCGTTGGTTGGATTTGTTTTGGACGCACAAACAAAAGGAAAACGCCTGTTGTTGGTGATTACTGGCAAGGGCAGGCCGCACGCTATTGTGGCGCAGCAACGTGGATTGTTGCGTCGTCAGGTGCCGCTCTGGCTGGGCTTGCAGCCGCTGGCGTCGGCAATTCTGGAAGTATTGCCCGCCCAGAGAAAACACGGCGGCGACGGCGCGTTTTATGTCTACCTTAAGCGGCGGCGCTAGCGCTGTTTTCCCTGGTGACGCGCCGCATGGCCGCAAAAGTCAATGCGCACACTGCCAGGATATAAAACCCAAAGAAATACATTTGGTCCGGGAAATTCAGCCCACGATCGATAAGCCAGCCTGTCAGTCCCGGACCGACTGCCGAACCAAAAACCATCATACTTGTGGCCATTGATTTAATCGCCCCAAGGTTTTCGGTGCCGTAAAATTCTGACCAGAATGCCGTGTTGAGCGTTGCCGCCCCGCCGATCATTATTCCCATTAACGCAAAACCCAATGCCGCCGCGGCCATTGTTTCGCCAGCACTGAATATAAAATATGCCAGCGCCATCGGCACCGAAAAAAACGGCATCAGTCTTGCACATCCCCATTTGTCTATTGCCCAGCCGAAAACCAGCGTTGCAGCGACAGCAACGACCGTGAACATAGGAAACAGCGCCACAAATCCAGCGTGGCTCCAACCTTTGGTTTGTACCAGATGAACTTGTTGGAAAAACAATGCCGTACTGAAAATGCTTGGTGCCGTAATCACGGGCAACACGGCCCAGAACAGCCAGTGCTGAACCACCTGTTTGCGCATCCAGTGGCGGCCTGCCATGCCCGTTGAGCCGGTGGATATGGCGATTGATTTTGGTGACCTCTCTGTGCGTAACAACGAGCGCAGCACAGGAATAAATGTCAAAACCAGCACCCCGGACAAAAGCCAAAGGCTACGCCAGTCGAAAAATGCCAACAACGAGACGAACATCAGTGGCAACATGGCCTCACCCATCGCGAATCCCATATTGGCAACCGCCAGCGCCTTGCCGCGTGTAGCGGAAAACCAGCGGGAAATGGCGACGGCGGAAATATGGCTAAGCATGCCCTGACCGGTGAAACGCAGTGCGAAAATGGCGACGGGCAACATCCAGACCGCGTGAATACTGGCAATGAACCAACACGCAAGCGCCAACAGAATCAGGAATGCGGACCCAAGCGTTTTGGCGCGAAACCGGTCGGACAGTGCCCCTGCCCACAGCAACACAAGAGCAGACACCAAAGTTCCCAGTGAATATATGCCGCCCCACTGCCCGTTGGTCAGGTCAAATGCCTGCATAATTTCACCGGCATAAACCGAGATAAAAAAGGTCTGTCCGAATGATGAGCTGAGTGTCAGCAAAGCCCCGGCGATCAGCCAGCGGGCATTTTGGCGGATGAATTGTGTGAATCCCATGGGCGGATACTGCGCAGGGAAATGGGGGGAGGTCACGGGGAATTAACTATTATCTGGCCACATTCCAACTTGAGCCAACTGAATTTTCGATAATCTTTATCGATTTTACTCTCGCGAATGAAGCAACATAGCAATGGTGAACGCTAAGAACCCGCTCTTGAAGTTCCTGATTATCTTCTAAATCGACTATTTTCAGTCCGATTTCTTTGCAAGCATCCTTCATAAAATGGTGTCCGTGTTCTGATGTATCCAAATAATTCGTTAGCGCTGTCACCACTTTGTCGGCAGCCATTACAGGATCTGAATCGGTTGCGAACATGTTCTCCGAGAGCCACGTCCGGACCATTTTTTTTGAGCCGTCAATTGCTCTCTCACAATTTGATATGAATGCTGGGGGGAACTTATTAAAAACTAGCTGCCAAAGAAACTGTTTAGCAGGGTCTTTTTTTATTTCCTTCAAAGCCCGTTCTATATCATTAAGAACACCCATAGCAGGGGCCCCATCGACTTGCGGGTCAGTTGGCCCCAAACAAGAATGCTTTCCTAAAACAATTTCAGCAGCAGCGCAGGAAATCATAGTTCCGGCCGACATAGCAATTTGCGGCACAATAACTCGAATATTTTTTCCAAACATACTATATAAGTATTCAACTAAAGCCCTTGTCGCCTCAATTCCCCCTCCAGGAGTATGTAAAAGAAGATCTAAGCCTCTATCCCTAGGAAGCTTGTGAACAACGGCCATAAATCCGTTCATGTCCAAATCAGTTATCGCACATTCAGGATGATTCTTCATTTGGAGAAATCCAGAATAATATGCGATTACTGGGCGGCCCACTAATTCCGAGAGCTCTCCAAGATAAGTTTTACGGATTTCGTCGCAGACTTCAGAAGCTGGGCGATCCTTTTGAATTTCTTCAGAAATTACTCTATCTATTTCGTTCCAAGTCGGCATATTTATCCAATGAACATGATCTAATAGTTATGTCTGTAAAATGACCGTATATAGAAAAACTTATTCCGTTTGTTGGACCATCATTGGTAGCTTCATTTATTCCCAAATTCTGAACCCACTCTTCGTCAATGATATTTGCGTCAACCAGTTTTTGCAGTAACTGTGAACCTGCTGTTTCCATCGAATCACCTTCCCTGATGAGTCAGATTTGCACAGACGAGTCAAGTATTCAATAATAATTACAAAACATACCGCGATAAATCCGTAGACCGTGATAATTCGCCCAGATTCTCCTCCACAAACTTGGCATCTACTGTCACCTTCTCGCCGCCCCGGTCCGGTGCTGTGAAACTGATATCTTCAAACACCCGCTCCAGCACGGTGTAAAGCCGCCGTGCGCCGATGTTTTCAACCGACTGGTTTACCTCGGCGGCAATATGCGCCAGCGCCTTGATGCCGCCGGGGGTGAAGTTGATTATCAGCTCTTCCGTGGCCATTAGCGCTGTGTACTGACGGGTCAGCGCGTTGTCGGTTTCGGTCAGGATGCGCACGAAATCATCTTCGGTCAGGGCGCGCAGTTCCACCCGGATCGGCAGACGGCCCTGCAGTTCGGGCAACAGGTCTGACGGTTTGGCGATGTGAAACGCGCCCGAGGCGATGAACAAGATGTGGTCGGTTTTGACCGGGCCGTGTTTGGTGGAAACCGTCGTGCCCTCAATCAGCGGCAGCAAATCCCGCTGCACGCCCTCGCGGGACACGTCGCCACCGCGGGCGTCAGTGCGGGCGCAAACCTTGTCGATCTCGTCCAGAAAAACGATACCGCTTTCTTCGACCGCGGCGATTGCCTCGCGTGTAACTGAATCCTGATCGATCAGTTTATCGGCCTCTTCGGCGATCAGCAGGTCATAACTGTCGGATACTTTCAACTTCTTGCGGCTGGTACGCCCGCCCATTGCTTTGCCGAACATTTCACCCAGATCCATCATACCCATACCCATTCCGGGTTGCCCCGGCATGTCGAGCATCTGTAGTGGATTGGACTGGTCGGCCAGATCAAGCTCGATCTCGGTATCGTCAAGCAACCCTTCGCGCAACTTTTTGCGAAACATGTCTCGGGTGTTTTGGCGCGCGTCCTTGCCGGCGATGGCGTCGATTACCCGGTCCTCGGCTGCGGAGACCGCACGGTCCTGCGCGTCGCCACGTCTGTGTTCCTGAATCATCATGATGGCACTGTCGACCAGATCGCGCACGATTTGCTCCACGTCACGGCCCACATAGCCGACCTCGGTAAATTTGGTGGCCTCAATCTTGATAAAGGGCGCATCGGCCAGTTTGGCCAGCCGCCGCGAAATTTCAGTCTTTCCGACGCCGGTGGGGCCGATCATCAGGATGTTTTTGGGATAAACCTCGTCGCGCAGTTCGCCGGTCAATTGCCGCCGCCGCCAGCGGTTGCGCAAGGCTACCGCCACGGCCCGTTTCGCGGCGTTTTGGCCAACGATAAAACGGTCAAGCTCTGATACGATTTCGCGGGGGGTCAGATCGGTCATTTAGAAATCTTCTCTACAGTCATGTTTCCGTTGGTATAAACACAGATTTCAGCCGCTATTTCCAAGGCACGTTTGGCTATGTCCTCAGCGGATTTTTTACTGTCGATCATGGCGCGCGCAGCAGCCAACGCGTAATTTCCGCCCGACCCGATGGCCGCGATATCGTGTTCCGGTTCCAACACATCTCCGGCACCGGTGATCACAAAAAGCTCCGCGCCGTCGGTTACGATCAGCATGGCCTCCAGATTGCGCAGGTATTTGTCTGTGCGCCAGTCTTTGGCCAGTTCGACACTGGCGCGGGCCAATTGTCCTGGCGCGGATTCGAGTTTGGCCTCGAGCCGTTCCAGCAATGTGAAAGCGTCCGCCGTAGACCCGGCAAAGCCGCACACCACGTCAAAACCACCCGGTGATATGCGCCGCACCTTTTTGGCCGACCCCTTGATAACCGTCTGTCCTAGGCTGACTTGTCCGTCGCCAACAACGGCCACGTGACCATCCTTTTTTACCGCGATGATCGTCGTACCATGCCAGCCTGGAAACGTGTTGTGCTCCATTGCGCAATCCTTTGTTTTCTGTCCCTTATATGGGTTTTTACACAGCGGGAAACAAGATTTGGATTGTCGACCAGCGCCTTAGTATCGCCCGATTTGTCTGGGATTCTCGGTTTGATAAGGCAATAGACCTAAGTTTTGGCTGAGACATCAAAAGAGCAGGCGCATGAAGGATTCGATCGACCCGATTCAGACCGGTGTAAAACTGGTAATTTGGGATTTGGATGAAACATTCTGGAAAGGCACGTTGTCCGAAGGCGGGATTTCCCCAATTCAGGATAATATAGACATGGTGCGCGCGTTGGTGAACCGTGGCATCATGTGTTCGATCTGTTCCAAGAACGATTTTGCCGACGCAAAATCAAAACTGGAAGAGCTTGGAATCTTTGATCAATTCGTGTTTCCCTTTATCGACTGGACACCAAAGGGACAGGCAATAAAATCGATGATCGCGGCCATGGGCTTGCGCGCCGAGAATGTGATCTTTCTGGACGACAATCACATGAACCTGCAGGAAGCAGCGTTTTTTAATGACACGATAATGTGCATAGATGGCGCGCAGGATCTGAGGTGGTTGCTGGATCATCCCCATTTGCAGGGAAAGGATGACACGACGCACTCAAGGCTGAAACAGTATCAAATCTTGCAGGACAAAACCGCAGAACAGGATTCAAAAGGGCTGTCGAACGTTGAATTTCTGCGCCAAAGCGATGTACGCGTGTCAATAGTCACTGATTTTGACGACAAAATGGACCGCGTGTTCGAGCTGATCAACCGTACCAACCAACTGAACTTTACCAAATCCCGTTTGACAACTGATGAGGAACGGGCGCATTTCGTTGCAGAGCTGCAAAGACCGGGCGTGCACGCCGGTCTGATACACGCCAAAGACAGGTTCGGCGACTATGGCTATATAGGGTTTTTCCAGTACGTTTTGCGGTCGGGGCAAACACGACTGGAACATTTTGCGTTTTCCTGCCGCACCCTGAACATGGGGATCGAACAGTTCATTTTTGAATTTCTGGGGGAGCCGGACATCAAAATTGTTGGTCCTGTGGCCAATGAAATCAAATCGTTCGACGACATGGACTGGGTCAGTTTCGGCGATGACAGCGACTTGGGCGTGACGGAATCAACGGAATCGGTTTGTCTGGTTGGCGGGTGCGATTTGCTGCAGGCATCGTTCTATTTGGGTGCAAAGCGCAGTGAATTTGTTAACTTCGTCAAAGACGGTTCAGTGGTGCGCTACGACGACCCCGGATTTTTTCTGAATCCGCGCGAAGCCATGAAAAACAACACGTTGCTGGAGTCGATCCTTAGCTGGACTTATGACGATATGGTCGCGTTCGATGACTCCATGGCGCAAAGCGACCGGCTGGTAATTTCGCTGTATCAGGCGATGGCCGGGCAGAATTATTTTACTTTTGGCGGTCGCGAATTCGGTGGCGAACATTTGATACATCTGCCACCTCAGGCGCTAAAGGCCATTCTGGCCGGTCCACGGTCGATCCTGTTTGCCAAACGGTTTTTTCACCGGAATTATTCGCTGGATGACAAATCCGCGCTGATCAAACGCGCGCTGGAACGTGTGCGCGATACCAAAAAACCCGGCGCTGCTGCCTATCTCATCAGCGCTGGAACGCTTAATCCTGAAACCGCGCGATCGATGCCATTTCGTGAGCCATACAATGAATTGTGTCGGGCGTTTTGCCAAGAGAACCCGGAATTTACCTATCTCGACGTCGATAGGCTGATCGACGCTCAGCACCACGTCGACGCGCAGCATTTTTCCCGACTGGGGTATTTTGCCATGGCGGAATTCATCCAGTCCCGGAACTAGGGGCCCCCAACACGTCGGACAGCTTTTTTTCCAGCGACTGAGATAATTTATCTCGTCCGGCGGCCTTGGCTCCGGCTATCACGCGGTTCGCCAGCCCAAACCGACCTTTTTCCAGACATTTTTCCATCAGGCCGTAATAGAACCAGGGCAATTCACGCCGTTTGCGATATATCTGGGCGAACAGCCGCGGCGTCAGATTACCGGCGACAGCCGCCAAAACGATTGGCTTTAGAATTTCAGCGCGCCGCAAAAACACTACGGTTTTATGGCCGATATAGTTCATGTTCAGCCGCGTGATGTTGGGGCCCTGCAGGCGGTCGGCCTGTTTTTTATCCAAAGAATCCATGGAGTCGTGAAACAAAAATACCTCACCCGCTGTATGCACATAATCGGCGGCGTCGGAAAACCGGCCTGACCAGTCCTGTTTGCGCCCGCCGTGAAATCGTTTTTCCCATGGCACAAGATTTGTATCCAACGTCGATTGCGGGGAATAGGCCAGCACGGTTGATCCGGGCGCCAGCGAACAGAAAACACAGGACGCGTAGGCCCCCATCGACGTGCCTGTAAAGATGACCTTTTTGAAGCGCCGGAAAAACCCACTGTCGCGCAGACCTTCGAGGTAATCGAACAGCACTTCATCGCGATACCAGTTGGATTTGAACGACATGATTCCCAGGCTGGACCAATTATTTTCGCGGTAAAAACTATCGCCCCACGCCTCGCGCGCAAGACTTTTGTCGTTGACCGAAGACAGATTGTCGAAACCCACCATCAGCACGTCAGTGTCGCGCAGGACGTGCACGGCCGCAAACAATTCAAAATTGACGTAAAATCCGCGCGGCTCTGACGCGCGTGTACCACCCGACCCGGCAAACCGCATGTCGGCAAGCCAATCGGGTGCCAGCTTGGATTCGTCTTGCGGCGTTTCCTGATCTTCGCTGCTCATGCCATTTGCTCTTTTTTTTGCAAAGCCTAGCGGATAAGCAGAAGCAATCCCATGAAAATCTTATCAGAGATTGCGTTCGATTTCCTCGGTTTCGAAAATCTCGATCACGTCGCCTTCTCGGATGTCTTCGTAGTTTTCAAACGCCATGCCACATTCCTGGCTGACCTGAACCTCTTTGACTTCGTCCTTAAAACGTTTCAACGTCTTGAGCTTGCCCTCGTGGATCACGACATTGTCGCGCAAAAGACGTACACCTGCGTCACGCCGGGCCACGCCTTCGGTGACTTCGCAGCCGGCAATTTTGCCAGTGCCAGTGATTTTGAACACTTCTTTGATGGCGGCGTAACCGATGAATGTTTCCTTGATCTCAGCTGACAACAGGCCCGAAGCGGCCTTGCGTACGTCATCGACCAAATCGTAGATGATAGAATAATACCGGATCTCGACGCCCTTTTGGCGCGCACCGTCGCGGGCGGGCGCGTTTGCCCGCACATTGAACCCGATTATCGGCGCGCCCGAGGCTTCGGCCAAAGTCACGTCCGATTCTGTAATTGCGCCCACACCCGAATGCAGCACGCGCACCCGGACTTCGTCATTGCCGACTTTGTCCATTGCCTGAATGATGGCTTCGGCAGAGCCTTGCACATCGGATTTCACCAAAATGGGCAATTCGGATACATTCTGGTCCTCTTTGGCCTGCGCCAATAGTTGATCCAGCGTTGCGCCCGAGCCTGCTGCGGCCTTTTTATCCTTAGCGACCTGGGCACGGTAATCGGCGATTTCACGCGCCTTGGCTTCGTCGGCCACGACGTTCAGAACGTCACCGGCTTCGGGTGTTCCGTTCAGGCCCAGAACCTCGACAGGGCTGGAAGGTCCGGCTTCTTCAACGCGGTCGCCTGTGTCATTCACCAGCGCGCGGACTTTGCCGTACTGTTGGCCGACAACGAATATATCACCGCGTTTCAGCGTGCCGTTTTGTACCAAAACCGTCGCAACCGGGCCGCGACCCGTATCAAGCTTTGCCTCAATCACAGCACCTTCGGCATCGCGGTCCGGATTGGCTTTCAGCTCCAGCAATTCAGCCTGCAGGATTATGTTTTCCAGCAATTTATCAAGCCCGTCCCCATTGATTGCGGACACTTCCACATCCAGAACGTCACCGGACATTTTTTCGACAATCACTTCGTGCTGAAGCAATTCGGTTCGCACCTTGTCCGGGTCAGCGCCGGGACGGTCAATCTTATTGATCGCTACGATCATTGGAACTTCGGCGGCTTTGGCGTGATTTATGGCTTCGATGGTCTGAGGCATGACGCTATCATCGGCGGCAACGACCAGAACGACAATATCGGTGACCTGCGCACCACGGGAGCGCATTGACGTAAAGGCCGCGTGGCCAGGTGTGTCCAGGAAGGTCAGCACTGTGCCATCTTCGGTTTTCACCTGATAGGCACCAATATGTTGTGTAATGCCACCGGCTTCGCCTGTGACGACGTTTGTTTTTCGAATTGCATCAAGCAAAGAGGTTTTGCCGTGATCGACGTGACCCATGATTGTAATGACTGGTGGGCGCGGCTTCAAATCAGCGGCGGCGTCATCAACCGTATCGATGGCGTCTTCCACGTCTGCGTCAGACACACGAACAACCTTGTGGCCGAACTCTTCTACAATCAGCTCTGCTGTATCTGCGTCTATTGTTTGGTTCTGCGTTGCCATAATGCCGTTATTCATCAGCGCCTTGACCACAGCGGCCACACGTTCCGCCATGCGGTTTGACAATTCCTGAACGGTGATTGCTTCGGGGATCTGCACGTCACGGACAACACGTTCGCGTTCGACCGGTTCACCCATGGCTTTGCGCCGGTCGCGCTGTTGGGCACGTTTGATTGCGGCCATTGAACGTTGGCGCCCGCCTTCACTGCCGCGAAGCGCTTGGTTGATTGTCAGTTTTCCCGAACGACGACGGTCATCGCCCCCCTTGTTGCGCGCAGGTTTTTTTGGCGCTTCTTTGGCGCGCTCTTCGCGGGCCTTGGGCTGGGTAGCGCGGGCGGCTCCCGGTTTACCTTCGGCGGGCGGTAAAACAGCGGCATCAGCGGTTGGTGTGCTGACAACATTTTCAGCAGCCTTGGCCGCTTCCTGTGCCTGCTTTTCTTCCTCGGCTTTCAATTTGGCGCGTTCTTCGCGTTCAGCTTCTTCGCGTTCTTTGGCAATCAACGCGGCCTTTTTGGCTGAACGCTCTTCCTCGCGTTTTTGGGACTCGGCACCGCGTTTCAGCGCGTCTTCGGCTTCGCGTTCCTTGGCAATTTTCAGGGCATTCAGGCGCCGTTGCATTTCAGCGTCGGAAATCCCGGCCGGCCGCTTGGAGATTGCGCTGGGTTTGGATTTGTTATTGGTGCCCGCGCCGGGAGTTGGTGCAGCAGCTACGTCGGGTTTGGGCAAAACGATGCGTTTACGCTTTTTCTCGACGACGACAGATTTGCTGCGCCCATGCGAGAAACTTTGCGTTACGCGGCTTTGACCGCCGCGCAGCCCCAGGGGCCTACTTGTCTTGTTGTCACTGTCGCTCATTTACGTCTTTCAGTACCTTCATTTTCCACGGATTTCCGCAGACAGATTTACCCGCGTGGCCCTAGTTTCCACGCAAGTCGTTCAGCCGTTTGGCATTCTCTACAATGCCGGCGTTGAGTCCACCAGCGGCAAGCGCCGCATGTATCACATTTTCTTTGGCGAATGCCACACCCAATTCGGCGCCGGAAAGACATGAAAAATAGACGTTTTCACCTTGCGGAGGCCTGATCTTTGATTTTTGCGCTGTCGATCCGTCAGCAGCCTGTAGCAAAATGGCAACTGATTCAGATTTAACCGCTTCTATCACTTTTTCATAGCCTGAAATCGCAGTGCCGCTTTTGCGTGCGAGCGCGATCATATCCACAAGCCGTTTTGCCATGAGCCGGTCGACCAGATCGGAAAGGCCGTCCGGAACCGTGACCGTTTGCTTAGCCGCGCGCGCGAACAGGTTTTTCGCACAAGCATCTGCAATGGGTTCTTGGCCCGCTTTAACCCAAATGCCGCGCCCCGGCAGATTGCCTAATATATCCGGGACAATCCGGTTTTTGGGACCAACCACGAAACGAAGCAAACGGGTTTTGGGCAAAAGCTCCATCGTGGCGATACACCGCCGCGTCTGTTCCTGATCGGATTTTTTCCGGCCACCGCGTGTCACGGGCGTCATCCAGGGTCTGAGAAATCAGACCCCGGCCTCCTCTTTCCTGGTTTCAGCAGATTCTTCGTCTTCGGCGATTTCAGTGTCCTCTTCCTCGGTCTCAAGATCAGCGGGGTCGACCCAGCCAAGCTGGATGCGGGCAGTCATGACCAGATTTTGTGCTTCTTCAAGCGATACATCAAATGCCTCGAGCAGTCCGTCATCTTTGACACGCTCGCCGTCCACCGTTGTATAGCCGCCGGCCAGTTCCCAGTCAGCGCATGTGGCAAAATCCTCCAGCGTTTTCACGCCGTCTTCGGCCAATGGGACAAACATCTCCGGCGTCAGACCCTCAAAGTCGAACAGGCTTTGCTCGACGCCCAATTCACGCGCTTTTTCAATAGCTTTTGCGTGGATTTCGTCGATGCACTCGCGCGCACGGGCTTGCAATTCTTCGGCAGTGATTTCGTCGAACCCCTCGATCGCCATCAGCTCCTGTGCTTCGACGTAGGCCACCTCTTCCAGACTGGTGAAACCTTCGGATACCAACAACTGTGCCACGACTTCGTCGATATTCATTTTTTCCATGAACAGGGCGGTGAACTTGACAAATTCGGCCTGTCGACGCTCGGATTCCTCGGCTTCAGTCATGATGTCGATATCAAAACCGGTTAGCTGGCTTGCCAGACGCACGTTTTGGCCACGGCGGCCAATTGCCAGCGACAACTGCTCATCGGGAACAACGACCTCGATCCGTTCTGCGTCTTCGTCCAGCACCACTTTTGCGACTTCGGCAGGTTGCAGCGCGTTGACCAGAAATGTCGGCGCGTCATCGTTCCACGGGATGATGTCAATTTTTTCGCCCTGAAGTTCGTTCACCACCGCCTGCACACGCGAGCCGCGCATACCCACACAAGCGCCGACGGGATCAATCGAGTTATCATAAGAAATCACCCCAATCTTGGCGCGCGATCCCGGGTCGCGTGCGACGGCCTTGATTTCTATTATGCCGTCGTAAATTTCGGGAACTTCCATTTTGAACAGTTCGGCCATGAATTCCGGCGCTGTGCGCGACAGGAAAATCTGCGGACCACGGACCTCTTCGCGTACGTCACGCACATAGGCGCGCACGCGGTCGCCAGAGCGGAACAGTTCGCGGTTTATCAGCTGATCGCGCCGAATCACTGCTTCGCCCCTGCCCACGTCGACTATGACATTGCCGTATTCGACCCGTTTGACCAGACCGTTGATGATCTCGCCCACACGGTCTTTGAATTCTTCAAACTGGCGGGCGCGCTCGGCTTCGCGGACTTTTTGCAAAATCACCTGTTTGGCAGACTGCGCGGCGATCCGACCAAAATCTATTGGTGGCAGCGGGTCGACAATGGTGTCGCCAACCTTGGGTTCGTCAAGGTGCGCGCGGGCATCCTGCACCAACATTTCTGTCGAGTGGTTTTCTACCTCTTCGACAACGTGGCGAATACGGGTCATTGTCAGCTCGCCGGTTTTGCGGTCGATATGGGCGTGAATTTCCAGTTCGGCGCCGTATCTCGACTTGGCTGCTTTGGCCATGCTTTCTTCCATCGCCTCGATCACCAGATCGGGTTCAATCAGTTTTTCACGGGCCACTGCGTCGGCGATTTGCAACAGTTCCAGACGGTTTGCACTGGTAATGCTCATGGTTTTTGCCTTTCGGGTGTTTCATCTGTGTCTATGTGGTCAAAATCATCGGGGTTAAAGCCGGCATCTTTGCGGGCCTTCAACATTTCGGCGATCAGCGCATCGGTGAGGATCAGTTTTGCATCAGTCAGCGCGTCCAGCTCCAACCCGATAGTACCCTCTGCGATTTCGATCAGAATCTCGTTGCCCTCGGTGCCGCGCAATATGCCCTTGAACCGTTTGCGCCCGTCGATCAGCAGTTCGGTTTCTATACGTGCTTCGCGATCTGCCCACGCGTCAAAATCCTTGAGCCGCGTCAGCGGGCGGTCGATTCCGGGCGAAGATACCTCAAGCGCATATTCATCGGCAATCGGGTCTTCCACATCCAGCACAACCGAAACCGCCGTCGAAATTTTGGCGCAATCGTCCACCTCGATCCCGCCTTCGGGTTTTTCCGCCATAATCTGCAACGTTGTACGCTTGCCCGACATCAGGCGCAGCCGCACCAGTTCATAGCCCATACCGGCAATGACCGGCTGGACGATGCCAGCCAGTTTTTTGTCAATGGCAGATCTGGCGATCAGGTCGGACATGTTTTCCTTTAGGCATAAAAAAACGGGCGCGCGGCCCGTTACGAAATCCGGTGGAAGTTTGGGGATGGAAGCCAACCTTGCCGCTGTTGAGGTGGATATAGGGGGGATGTGGGGGACTATCAAGCGGAATCAACAATTCCTCGACAATCATCTGTATGCCACTAAAATGTGTCAACGTATTTAGGGAATACATTTTGAATCCAGAAATTGTAAGAATGTTGTTGGGGGAAATTGAAGGACCGATAACCGTTGGAAGGTTAAGCACTGCGGCGGCAATAATATTGGAGGCGAAATCGAGCTGGGTTTGGCTGAGCAAAGAAACTTTAGTCAAGCAATTAACAAAACACCCCGAGTTAAGTCTTTCAGATTATGTGGATATGAGTTGGGTACTGCAAACTGGAGAAATCGTCAAAGATAGACAAGTTAATAGACTTCATTTCCTTGCATCCACGCATTTTCACAAAAAACCTCGCATGCACAAGGTAACAGTTAAAGTTGCAAAAAACTCAGAGCGCGCGTTTCTAATAAGTGCACATTGGGTGCGCCCTCGCTCCGCAGAAAAGTTAAAACGGCTTGCAACTGGCCAGAGTTTTAAAAAGTAAAGCCCCCCAACAAGTGAGGGGCTACATCTAAGAAGGGGCCTGCTTATCACCCCCAATTTACACTCAGATTCCTCCGAGGTTACGGTCAGCAGATGTGTCACCGCGTCCCTTAGATACGTATAAGTATAAGTGCTTTTGTGGATTCTGTCAAGAATCACAACGGGTT